>ERZ772764.367-NODE-367-length-32230-cov-6.034157_pt1 | contig 32230 bp, 35 predicted proteins | sample MGYA00512163_ERZ772764 | MGnify/ENA primary metagenome ERZ772764 (study PRJEB29015, sample SAMEA2737903) | human oral metagenome | biome: human oral; feature: human-associated habitat; material: dental | place: China | collected 2094 ... | reverse complement strand
CAAGGCGGCGAGCCGCAGACAGTACAACCAGTACGACAGGCAACGCCGTAGCATTCTTATCTTAATCCACTATATCTTTTCAGGTAGCCTCTACCCTGCCCCGCTCCATCACCACGCCGACAGATGCCACACCGGGCAGGATGCCGGGTTTCACCGCCTTAATCCGCACGCTCTCGCAGGAAGGGAAATGTTTGAGCAGCAGCTGCGCCACATAGCCTGCCAGCGCTTCCAGCAGGAAAAACTGCTGGCCGGCCAAGGCCGCCGTTACCAGCTCTGCTGCCTCGGCGTAGCTGATCGTATCGGCCACGTTGTCGCTCTTTTCCGCCACACTCAGATCGGCGCGGATGTCGATATCCAGCAGCACGGTTTGCGGCTGGCGGCGTTCCCAGTCGAAAACGCCGATTAGGGTTTGGGCTTTTAGGCCGTGCAGAAAAACGGTATCCATGCTGTGCTTGTCCTCGTGATAGAATCCGGCTCGTTTGTTTGAATGTGAAAAAATCTTATGGCTGACATCTTGTCTGTGTGGGGCTTGGCCGCCGTGGTCGCCGCCTACTTAATCGGCTCGCTCTCGTTTGCCGTTATCGTATCCAAATTCTACGGGCTGGACGACCCGCGCAGCTACGGCTCGGGCAACCCGGGCGCCACCAATGTTTTGCGCAGCGGCCGCAAAAAAGCCGCCGCGCTCACGCTCTTGGGCGACGCGCTCAAAGGCCTGGTGGCCGTGCTGCTTGCCCGATGGCTGCAATCGCATTTCGGCCTGTCCGACGAAGTGGTGGCCGCCGTGGCGGTGGCGGTGTTGGTGGGGCATATGTGGCCGCTGTTTTTCGGCTTCAAGGGCGGCAAGGGCGTGGCCACCGCGCTGGGCGTGCTGCTGGCCTTATCGTGGCCGGTAGCGCTGATTTGCGCGGCGGTGTGGCTGATCATGGCCTTCGGACTGAAAATTTCCTCACTGGCCGCACTCACCGCCACCGTAATCAGCCCGCTGGCCGCCATGTTCTTGGTGCAACAGCCTTCCTGGCAGGCCGCCATTGCCGTGATTGCCGCGCTGGTGCTGCTGCGCCACCGCAGCAATATCCAAAACCTGCTCAGCGGCAAGGAAAGCAAAATCGGCTCAGGCAAATAGCAGCGTTGGCCGCCCGATAGAGGCTACCTGAAAAGTTTCAGGTAGCCTTTTTTTGTTCAAATAGCATGGTTTTTAGCCAGCTTGCTCCCACCCCGCATCTTTCAACAACAAAGCCGCAGCCTGCCGGCCGCTTTGTACGGCGGCTTCCAGCGTGGCGGGATAGCGCGGGTGGAGGTAATCGCCGGCGAGGTAGATATGCTGATGGCGCAGCCAGGCGGTGGGGATGGTAGGGTTATCGGTGCGGCTGGCGGCGGTGGCACGTTTTTCGGTGATGACCTTGGCATCAGCGGGGCGCGGCAGGTGCGGGCAGATGCGCCGCAAATCCTGGTGCACACGCGTTATCCACTCTTCGCGGCTGAGTTTGCCGTATTGGTCGGACAGGGAAATCACGGCGGATACTTCGCCACGCCCGAAGCCAAGTGCATCGAGGTCGACAAACCATTGCGCCGTGCCTTCGGCCAGGCCGGTAATCGGCGCGGGCAGCCCGGGCGCAACGGGATAACGCAAATACACGGTGGTGATGGCGTGGTAGGCCAAAGCATCCAGCGCAGCGGCAATCTCAGGCGGGGCGGCTTCTGGCAGCAGAGGCGGCACATGATAGGGCGCAACGGCCAGCACGGCGGCATCGAAGGCTTCGCCGTTTACCAACAGGCTACCTGAACGCGTTTGTTCAATCTGCGGCACACGCGTTTCCAGCCGGATTTGTGCGCCGTATTTTTGCAGGCGGCGGCACACCGGCTCGGCAAACAGCCGCCCCAAATCCTGCTTGGGCAGCAAGAAATCGCTGGCTGCGCGCTCCGCCCACACGCCGTCGCGCAGCACGTTTTGCAGGCGTTGCAGCGAAGCCTGCTCCAAAGCGGTGTTCATCGCGCCCCACACCAAGGGCTGCCAAAACTGCTGCTGCAAACGGTGCGACACTTGCTGCTGCCACAGCCAAACGGCCACGGGAACGTCTTCCATCAAGCGCAGGCTCTGCAAGGCGCGCATCTGGCGCAGCAGCGCCGTTTTCTCGCCCCAACCGATGCCGCGTGCGCCCAACACGCCGAAAAGCAAATGCAGCGGCGCACCCAGGCGGCGGGTGGCAAATTGCAGGCCGTCGGCCAAATGCCATTGCAGCGGCAGGCGCAAAAACGCCTCTTCTTCGCGCACGCCGCAGCGCGCCAGCACATCCAGCACCTGCCGATACGCGCCCACCAAAATATGCTGACCATTGTCGGCATGGGCAAAACCGCTGCCGCCGCCCAACGCGCGGGCGCGGCCGCCGCACTGCCGCCCGGCCTCAAACAGGGTAATTTGCGCCCGGCCACACAGCGCTTCCGCCGCCGAAAGCCCCGCCCAGCCGCCGCCGATAACCGCCACACGCGGCGCGGCGCTCATGGCTTAAACCCCAAGAGCCAGGTTTTCAGGGCAATCCGTGCCTTGCGCGGCTTCGGAATCGCCAGCTTGTAGCGCAGCACATTGGCCGCGCCGTCGCGCTCGATTTCGTTTAAAAGCGCGTAGTAGATGGCGGCCATCACCAGCCCGGCCTTTTGGCCGCGCCGCTCGGCGGCAGGCAGCAGGGCCACGGCTTCGCGGTAGGTTTGGCGGGCACGGGCTACCTGAAAAGCCATCAGATCGGCAAACGCTTGGCTGTTTCGGCGTTGCAGCAAATCGGCGGCGGGCACATTGAAGCGCTGCAAATCTTCCACCGGGAGGTAAATCCGCCCGGCCACCGCGTCTTCGCCCACGTCGCGGATGATGTTGGTGAGTTGCAGCGCCAAGCCCATTTTGTCGGCATAATCCAGCACGGCGGCATCTTGAAAACCGAGGATGCGGGCAATCAGCCGCCCCACCACCCCGGCCACGCGCTGGCAGTATTGCTGCAAGGCGGCGAAATCGGCATAACGCGCCGGGGTTAAGTCCATTTCCACACCGTCAATCACGGCGGCCAATTCGTTTTCAGGTAGCCCGTAGGCCGGCGCCACTTCGCGCATGGCCTGATTGACCGGATGCTCCGGCAAGGCCGCGCCGTGAAACACCTTGGCCGCATCCTGCCGCCACCAGGCCAGCGTTTGCGCCGCCACGGCCGGGTCGGCACAATCGTCCGCCACGTCGTCGAGCTCGCGGCAATAGGCATACAGCACAGTCATGGCACGGCGTTTTTCCGGCGGCAGAAAGCGGAAGCCGGCCAGAAAACTGGAGCCGCTCTCTTCGGCTTTTTGATGGCAGTAGTCGTATGGGGTCATAAAATTGTAATAATCTAATGTATAGTCAAGCTTTAAAGGCTACCTGAAAACGCGAGCTTCAACGAAGCTAAAACGAGCACCGCGAGTTTCTGCGAAGAGAAAACTTTAGCCCGCAATATACGCATCATCCGGCTCGCCGTCCTTCCCGCCTTCCACCAGAATCACGTGCCCGAAAAACAAATCGCCATCGTCGTAGTAGGCAGTGAACCCATCCTCCTGCAATGCGAGCTCGGACAATTCGATACAACGCGCAAACGCTTCAGCATCCAGGCTTTCCGGCGGCATGACTGGCTCGTCGGTTTCCTCCTGCCAGTTTACCGCGTCTTCCAGCAGCTGTTCGGCGGCAAAACGGCGCCAGCGGCGGTCGAATTCAGCAGCTTGGCTGTGCAGACGGCGCAATATGGCGAGGGCTTGATTAGCGCTTTCTTCATGGCCGGCATCGACATCAAGCAAAATATGCACCTCCTGCCCCAGCCAATCGGCATGGCCTTCAAAGCTGGCAAAATCGCGGTTGAGGGTAAATTGGCCGATGCCCGGCTCGTTCAACACCACCGGCGTCAGATAATGCTCCAGCTCGGCCTGCAAGGCGGGCGAATCCAGGTTTTCTTCCAAGATTTCCAACAGCATAAAGCAAGGCATGGAAAAGTCTCTGTCTTCACGCTGCGGCCGCACGCGCAGGCGGTAGATGCAGTTGGGGCGCAGGGAAAAGCGGTAGTGTTCGGGGGCGGTGCTTTCTACCAGCCATTCGAGCCGCACGGTTTGTCGGTGGTATTGGCCGGCGGCATCGATATAGGCGGCACAATGGCGGCTGGCCGTCCACAACACATCGCGCCCGCCCTTGCCCGCACCGCCGCCGCTACTGCTATCAGTAAGCACCAAGATTTCCTGCTCCTGCGACTGATAGAGCTGATCGAAGGTTTGCTGCTCTTGGCAGATCCGTTTTTTGTTGCTCATCACTTGGTCTCCTGAGGGGAAGGCTACCTGAAAATGGGTTTTCAACGAAGTGGGACGATGTCTGAACCTAGCTAAGGCTGCTTTGTGGCGCGATATGGCGGATTAACAAAATTGGCACAAGGCGGCAAGCCACAAGTAATACAGACATCCGGCCAGGCAAGCCAGCGCTGTACCGATTTTTGTTAGTTCCCGATAACAGGCGTATTATCTAGTTTTCAGGTAGCCTTTTCATCTGATGGCAAGGCTACCTGAAACCGCCCTACCCCGCCAAACCAAAGAAGCCGGCCTCGAAAGCCGGCTTCCGCCATTTATTATTCCCGTAGCGAATCTACACGGATGCTGTGTTCCATCTGGCCGGCAGGGGCTGTGCTGCTGCCTTTTGGGCGATCGGAAAGGCGTTTCAGGTAGCCTTCGTCGATGTCGCCGGTGGCGTAGCAGCCGTTGAAGCAGGAGCTGTCGAAGCCTTCGATGGCGGGGTTGAGCGCGCGCACCACGTTTTCCAAGTCGTCCAAATCTTGGAACACCACGCCGTCGGCGGAAATTTCGGCGGCAATTTGCTCGGCGCTGCGGCCGTTGGCAATCAGTTCGGCGCGGGTGGGCATGTCGATGCCGTACACATTGGGGTAGCGCACTTCGGGGGCGGCGGAGGCGAAATACACCTTCCGCGCCCCGGCGGCGCGCACCATTTCCACGATTTCGCGGCTGGTGGTGCCGCGCACGATGGAGTCGTCCACTAGCAGGATGGATTTTCCGGCAAATTCGCTGTCGATGGGGTTGAGCTTTTGGCGCACGGATTTTTTGCGCGTGGCTTGGCCGGGCATGATGAAGGTGCGGCCGATGTAGCGATTTTTGATGAGGCCTTCGCGGTAGGGTTTGCCCAGGTGCATGGCCAGCTGCAAGGCGCTGGGTCGGCTGGTATCGGGGATGGGCATCACCACGTCGATTTCGCCTGCCGGCAGGCTGCGTTTCACTTTTTCTGCCAAGGTTACGCCCATATCGAGCCGCGCCTGGTACACCGATACGCCGTTCATCACGGAATCGGGGCGGGCAAAATACACGTATTCAAACAGGCAGGGCAGGAGGCGCGGCGTTTCGGCGCATTGGCGGCTGTGAAACTCGCCGTTAAAGCCGATAAACACAGCTTCGCCCGGCGCAATATCGCGCACCAATTCATAGCCCAGGCCGGGGAAAACGATGGATTCGGAAGACACCATATAGGCGGTGCGCCCCGCTTCGTCGGTAGATTTGCCCAACACCAGCGGGCGGATACCGTGCGGGTCGCGGAAGGCGAGCATACCGTAGCCGGCAATCAGCGCCACCACGCCGTATGCGCCGCGCACTTGGCGGTTGAGCGAGGCCACGGCATCAAACACATCGCCCACTTCCAGCTTGCTGCGGCTGCCGATTACGTGCTGCAACTCGCTGGCCAACACGTTGAGCAGCACCTCAGAATCGGAGCCGGTATTGATATGGCGCAGGTAGCGGCGACATAAATTGGCCTCAAGCTCTTCGGGGTTGGTGAGGTTGCCGTTGTGCGCCAGCACGATGCCGAAGGGCGAATTTACATAAAAGGGCTGCGCTTCGGCACTGCTGCCCGCGTTGCCGGCGGTGGGGTAGCGCACATGGGCGATGCCGGCGTTGCCCACCAGGTTGCGCATATCGCGCGTGCGGAACACATCGCGCACCATGCCGGTGTCTTTATGCATATGGAACATCTCACCCTCGGCGGTTACGATGCCGGCGGCATCCTGCCCGCGGTGCTGCAACACCTGCAATCCGTCATACAGCAACTGATTCACCGGCTCAAAGGCCACCATACCCAACACACCACACATAAATTCACTCCCCCGGCGCTTGCCGGTAGTCGACACGATCCGCCATAAACGGCGGCAGATACGGCACGGCCAATTGGGCCAAGCCCTCGAAAACAAATGCGGTTTGCGAATGCCGCCATTCCTCGCTCTTTGGCAAATCGGTAAACGCGCAGGCCAGCACCGCCAGCGTTACCGCCAGCACCCCCTTCACCGCGCCGAATACGCCGCCGAGCAGGCGGTTTGCCCCACCCAGCCCGGCCGCGCCGGCAGACGAAGTGAGCAAGGTTTGCAGCAGCCGGAACAGCAGCCGCGCCAGCAGAAACACACCGATAAACGCGGCCACCACCGCCAGCGCATGCGGCTTGAGGCTACCTGAAAGCCAGTCGCCCACCGGCGGAGCAAGCAGCTTGGCCGCCAGCAGCGAGCCCAGCCAAGAAACCAAGCCCACCAATTCGGCCACTACGCCGCGAAACAGCGAAATCAGGGTAAACGCCGCAATCACCAGCAGCGCAAGATAGTCAAACAGAGTCATCAGCGCTCCAGCAGGATGCCGTCCAGCCCCTGCGATTTAATTTTGCCCATTGCCTGGCCGGCGGCCTGGCGGTTGGGATATGAGCCGGTGCGCACGCGGTAGAGCGCGTTGCCGCCTTTGTTGGCCGGCGGCGCCACATAGGCGCTCACGCCCGCATCGGCCAGCCGTTTTTGCACGGCGCGGGCCTGCTCTTCGGTGGTGTAAGCACCCACCTGAATCACCATGCGCCGCTCCGTCTGTGCCGCTTGATTGTCGGCCGCTTTGCCGTTGCCGGCCACATGGTCGGCAGCGCGGTTGTTCAAAATATCTTCCGGCGAGAGACGGTTGCCGTTTGGCTTACGTTCCTGCCGACGTTCAGCCGGGCGTTCGGCTGGGCGGCGGCGCTCGGCTGGTTTCTGTTCGGTCGGCTTCGGTTCGGCCGGTTTGCTTTCGGCACGGCGCTCATTCGGCTGCGCGGCCGGCGTTTGCGGTTTCACGCCCTCGGCGCGGTGCGGGGTTTCCGGCACGGCCGGTTTGGCCTGCGGCTGGGCCGCCGGTTTATTGTTTTCCGCCGGTTGCGCGCGCGGCTCGGCAGGCACCGGCTTGGCTTCTACACGCGGCTGCGGCGCAGGCTTGCTTTCCGCCCCCACCGGCGGTGCAGCCGGGCGGCTTGGTTGCGGATTAGCCGCATTGCCGGAGTTGGCCAGCGGATTAGGCAACACCGTGGTGCGTGCCTCCACCGGCTTGGCCGGTTGCACGGGCTGCGGCGCAGGCGGAGCAGGCTCCACAACCACGGCTTCCGGCTCAACAACCGGCGCCGACACAGGCTGCGGCTGCATTTCCACCGCAGTGTCGGCACCGGTCGGCACTTCGGCCACCGGCTCGGGCAGCGGCTGGGTTTCCACCACCATGGAAGCCGCAGTTTCGCTACCGCCGCTCACGGTGATTTCGCCCGGCGCGGCAGTATTTTTGCTGCTGCCCATCACTTTAGCCAGCAGCAGCGCCACCACCGTAGTGAGCAGCAGCGCGCCCACCAAGCGGCGGCGGTTTTTGCGCTTAATCTGCTCGTACTCTTCCAGATGGCGCCAATTCGGGTTGGATTGGGGTGGCATAATTCCTTATTCCTGTTGCGGTGCGCCCATCACTTCGGCCACCGTGTGAAACGAACCAAATACGACAATTCTATCATTTTCCCCAGCCTCCGATAAGGCAGCGCGATAGGCCTCGCCCACGCTGGCAAACAGGCGCACATTGGCCGCTCCCGCCGCTTCCAGATGCTGCCGCAATGCTTCCGCCGAGAGGCCACGCGGCAGTGGCAACGGAGCAGCCAGCCATTCGTCGAACTGGTCTTGCAGCATGGAAACTACGGTATCGATATCTTTGTCGGCCAACATGCTGAACACCGCCAGCCGTTTTTCGGCAAACGGCAGCGCCATCAGGCTGCGACGCAAAGCGCGGGCGGCATGCGGGTTGTGGCCGACATCCAAAATAGTGAGCGGGCGGCCGGGCAACACTTGGAAACGACCGGGGTGGCTCACCAGCAACAGCCCACGTTTGATGGCGCCGATATCCACCGGCAGCCGTGCATTCAGGCATTCGAGCACGGCCAGCGCACAGGCGGCATTGCCCAGCTGGTAACCGCCGCGCAGGGCAGGAAAAGGCAGCGCGTTGCGGTTGCGGCTACCTGAAAACAGGCGGCTGTGCTCGGGATGAAAGTGAAACGACCATTGCTGCTGCTCCAGCTTGCTGAAGCCGAAATCGCGCCCGGCCAGCAGGAGGTCGGCGCCGATGGCTTCGGCGTGGCGGCGCAGCGATTCGGGCGGCGGGTTTTGGGCGCAGACGGCGGGTTTGCCCGCACGGAATACGCCCGCCTTTTCAAAGGCCACCTGCTCCACCGTGTCGCCCAAAAAGGCTTGGTGATCCAAATCCACCGACGTTACCACCGCTACGTCGCCGTCAAAAATATTCACCGCGTCCAACCGGCCGCCGAGCCCGACTTCCAAAATCATCACATCGGCTTCGGCACGCCGGAAAATATCCACGGCGGCCAAGGTGTTGAACTCAAAATAAGTGAGCGCGGTATCGCCGCGTGCGGCCTCGATGCGCTCGAAAGAGGCGACAATGGTTTCATCGGCAGCAGGCTGGCCGTTCACGCAGATACGCTCGTTGTAGCGCAGGATGTGCGGGCTGGTGAGCATGCCGGTTTTGAAGCCGGCGGCGCGGTAGATGCTTTCCAAAAAGGCGCACACCGAGCCTTTGCCGTTGGTGCCGGCCACCACGATTACGGGGCATTGCGGCTGCAAACCCATCCGCTCTTTCACCGCGCGCACGCGCTCCAAGCCCAAATCAATGCTGCCGTGGCTGTGGGCGGTGCCGCCGGTGTAGGCGGTTTCAAGGTGGGTGAGCCATTGGGAGAGTGTTTTCATTTGTTCAACCTTGTTTGAGGGCTACCTGAAAATGCCAAACGGGTTTTCAGGTAGCCTGTATGCCGTACGGGCGGCTTGGCGAAGGCTAGCTGAAAATAATGGTATCGGTCGGCATTACTGTGCCAAGCACTTGCTGGCCCGGATTTTGAACGGCGCTTTCAGGTAGCCTGCTTTAACTGACGAAGGCTACCTGAAAACGGTTAAACCTTTTCAGGTAGCCTTTTGCCGCCGCATTATACTCCAGCAGAATTCAGCCCGGCACACCATCCAGCGCGGCGGCAATCAGTGCGCCCGTGGCGGCATCGATTTGCGCGGCGGCGGTTTCGGCCGCATCCAAACCACGCCCCGCCACCAGCGGCAACACGCGGCGGTACAGCACCTGCACGCGGCTGTTTTGCTCGTACACCAACACTTTCAGCGGCAGCTCGGCGGCCAGCAGCAAATCGGCCTGCATCAGCGGCGTGCCTTTGGCCGGGTGGCCGACAATCAGCAGGCTGGCGGGCGCCAGCGGCAGGCCGTGCTCGGCAGCCAGCGCGGAATGCGGGATTTCGGCAAACAGGGTAATCTGCTTGGCGGCAAAAGCCTGCTTCAACACGGCCAGCGTTTCGGCAAAACCGAAACGGCTGGGCAGGATAAGGTGGTTGGGATTGGTCATGGGGTTGAGTCCTGTGTGCAATGAAAAAGCCAATAAAGTATGCTGAGTTGGCGCGGTCGTTTTTTAGCGAGAATCCTGCCTATCCAACGGCTTGCCCCGTTTCTTCCGCGCCTGCCCCCACCTCGCCCACACGCGCAGGCGGCGCAGGCCTTCGGCATCGGCGGAATCCGGCCACACGGCTTGGTAAATCTGCCGGCCGCCGTCGGTTTGCCAGTGCAAAAGTTGCAACCACGGCAACACCACGCCGCCGCGCAAGGTGGCCGCCACGGCAATTTGCTGCGGCTGCAAAAACAGCACGGCCTCGCCGCCGCTGCCCACTGTGAGGCTGCCGATTGGCAACGGCCGGCGCAGGGCATACCAAGCGGCGGAAGCGGTGAGCGCGAGGCCGAGCAGGCGAAGCCAACCGGCGAAATACAGCAGCCAGATAACGGCCAGCCACGCCCATGCGGCCGACTGCAGCACACGCTGCAACCGCGAAGGCCGGAAGGCTACCTGAAAAGGCTGCACGGCAGCTACATCATGTTGTCCACCACGGGGCTGACGCGGATATCTTCGTCATCCGTGTCCAGCACCATGTCGTGGAATTCGAGGTCGAAAAAGCGGGCAAACAGCTCGGGCGTGAGCTCCGGCCATTGCTCCTGCGGCACTTCCCACGAAGCAATCTCGCCGCTGAACACCTCGCGCCAGCGTTCGCCGAACAGGCCGGCACTCTCTTCGGGCGTATCGGCCTGTGCCAACAAATATACGCTGCAATTGCTGCGGATTTGGGCAAGGGTGAGGTCGGGCAGGTCGTCGCCAGTGCTTTTGAGCCAGGCGAGGAAGGCTTCGGTGGGCTTCACCACTACGGCACTGCGGTCTACAAAATACATGGTGTTTCCTTGGGTTGGTTTTCGTGGTTGCAGGTAGCCTTTTCAACAAAAACTACAGGCTACCTGAGAACATACAGTTCAAAATTATCAAATGCTTAATATAAACAATCGGCTTTTCAGGCAGCCTGCCTAGCAAGATGCGGGCTACCTGAAACAGGTTTTCCGACATGCCGGATTTCTGAGAAACCGGAACGTCGGCATCCGCTACAGCGGATAATCGTAATCCACCACCAGCGGTGCATGATCGGAGAATTTCTCCTGCTTATAAACATGGGCGGAGCGGGCGCATCCGGCCAGGGCGGGCGTGGCCATTTGGTAGTCGATGCGCCAGCCCACGTCTTTGGCATAGGCCTGGCCGCGCTGGCTCCACCAGGTGTAGCCGGGCGTTTCGGGATAGAGCGTGCGCCAAATATCCACCCAACCCAGTTCGGCAATCACTTTGCCGATCCACTCGCGCTCTTCGGGCAGGAAGCCGGAGTTTTTCAGGTTGCCTTTCCAGTTTTTCAAGTCGATGTTTTGGTGCGCGATATTCCAATCGCCGCAAATCACGATGTCGCGGCCTTGGGTTTGCAACTCGCGCAGCATCGGGTAGAAGGCTTCTAAGAAACGGAACTTCACCTGCTGGCGCTCTTCCGAACTGCTGCCTGAGGGCAAGTAGAGCGAAATCACCGATAAATTGCCGAAATCGGCCTGCACGAAGCGGCCTTCGTCATCGAATTCGGCAATACCCATGCCGGTTTGCACGCAGTCTGGTTCGCGTTTGCTATACAGCGCCACACCAGAATAGCCGCGCTTTTCGGCGCAGTGCCAAACGCCGTACATACCGTGCGGGGCTCTCATGCTGCCGTCCAAATCGGCTTCTTGAGCCTTGAGCTCCTGCACACAGACGATATCCGCGCCGCTCGCGGCCAGGTATTCATAGAAGCCTTTTTTATAGGCAGAACGGATGCCGTTTACATTGGCAGAAATGATGCGCATGGGTTTTCCAAATAAGGTTATTGTTTGATTATACAGGGAAGAAGGCTACCTGAAATGTTCAGGTAGCCTGTTTAGCCAGCGTTTGACGCCACACCAAATAATCACGTAACGGCGGCATGGGCGGGTTGATGCAATGCGGGCAAATGCCGGTTACGTCTTCATCGTCAACCTCTTGGTGGAAGGCATCCGGATCGAAACGGGACTGCTGCATAACAGCCTGCACCAGCGCCTGCTGCTGCACCACGTCAAATTCGTAACCACTCAAAATTTCAGCCAGCAGATCGGTTTCTGCCGGGCTGAAAGGAGCAATATTGCCTTGAATCATGCGTGCGTAATCGGCATTTTGAATTTTTTGTTGTAATAAAAGAGTAATGCTCATCAAAATTTGAATTTTAATTAAATAAAAACTAATGCAATAATTCGCATTCTTGGTCGATATTATTACCGCCGGAAAACACTTCTTTATTATCGCAACGGCTGCGGCTGCTTTGGCAAATCCGTACCGTTTGATCTTGGTTAATCAATAAAACCCGTGGCTCTTTATTCACATCAAAAGCCACGGCTTTAATTGTATATTTATCTCCCAACACCCCGCGCGCATTGCCTTGGAATTTAATACAAAAATGCTGCGTTTGGCTAACCGCCAACGCCGGCCAAGTAGTGGAAGTGGCTTTAAATGTGCGGTTTCGCGCATAAAAACGCTCCATCGCCCGGCTATTTTCCAATAAAGCAGCATTGGCCTCTTCCAAACGGGATTTGCGCACAAACGATTGGTATGAAGGATACGCAATGGCCGCCAAAATCGCCACTATGGCAATAATGATCATCAGCTCCATCAGTGTGAAGCCGCGCCTAGTGGAAACAAATAAGCCGTTCATGCTGCTTCTCCTTAGGGAAGTAACGGAGTAGACAGTATAAACGGCTTCTTCAACAAACGGAATAGAGGCCAATACTAATATGGCTCACAATTGGTTCTGCTACCTGACTGATCAATAGTATTGGCATCACAACGACTCATCGTTGTACCAATGCTATTGAAGTAGATGCCTTGAGTTTCGTTTGGATTTTTATTGGTCGGCTTAGCAAAAATTTCATAGCTATCCGATTGTGGGGCTCCACCCACAAAACCAATTGTGAAGAAATCAGTACTCGCAGGGGCAGATGCCGGATGGCTTGCATCCGTAAACGAACGAGCTTTGGTATACAACCGCTCCATATCTCGCGATTTGGCTAGGATACTGGCTTTAGCCTGTTCCATACGAGATCGACGAATAAATGTGTCATAACTTGGGTAGGCGATAGTTGCTAAAATACCTACTATTACAACAATTATCATCAACTCCATCAAGGTAAAACCTTGCATCTTTAACTTATTCATCACATTCCCTTTTTATTCTTATTTTCCCACAAGCATTGTTTGTTACTTACCTAATTTCTGCCTAGTTAGGTTTATTCTCATATAGCAAGCACAACATTATTTGGCAACCCACCACATCTCAAAACAAGCCGATTCTAATCTAAATTTAATCCGGCTGAATCCGAGCCCGATAAATCTCTTCTTTCATTTGCCGTATCGCTTCCGGCAAGCCCAAAAACACGGCTTGCGCAATGAGCGCATGGCCGATATTCAGCTCGCGAATCGGCAAAATCCGTGCTACCGGCGCTACGTTGTGAATCGTCAAACCATGCCCGGCATTAACCACCAAACCCAATTCCGAAGCAAAATATGCCGCTTCTTCCAAGCGCAACAATTCGTTTTGTCGAACGGTATGCGAAGTTGCATCGGCATACGCGCCAGTATGCAACTCAATGGCTTGTGCTCCAACATCACGAGCAGCCTTGATTTGCTGCTCATCCGCATCGATAAACAACGAAACACGGATGCCGGCAGCATTTAATCGCTGCGTAAACTCCGCTACAGTCTGCTGTTGAGCCAGCACATCCAAGCCGCCTTCGGTGGTTACCTCCTGCCGTTTTTCCGGCACGATGCACACATCTTCCGGCTGCACCTGTAAGGCGTTATCCAACATTTCTGTCGTCAGCGCCATTTCCAAATTCATGCGGGTGCGGATTGCCTGTTTGATGGCGAACACATCTGCATCTTTGATATGGCGGCGATCTTCGCGCAAATGCAAAGTAATTAAATCCGCGCCGTGAGTTTCGGCAACCAAAGCTGCTTCCAACGGGCTGGGATAGCGCGTACCGCGCGCATTACGCAAAGTGGCAACGTGGTCGATATTAACGCCCAACAGCATCTTCTTTCCTTTCGGGTATCGAATTTTGCAATTTAGCTTCATGACTCACGCCGCAAAGGTAACTAAGCAACCGGCGTGCCATCTGCACGAAGCCGTTCTAAGGTATTGCCAACACCGCACAATTACACAAGTCATCGCTCTCAAATGCCGTAATCTCGCCCGCCTCCAATCCGGGAACGGGGAACAGGCGTACAGTGAGCGGTTTGTTCAGGCGGAAGGCCATGGTGCCGGTGTCGCACATGATGCCGGCAATTTTCTCCGCCGGAGTGCTACCGGCAATCGGCACGGTATCCAAACCAATACCGCATACGCTACTATAAGTGAGCAGGGAGCGGATATCGAATTGTTGCTTGCGGGTGGCCTCGGCCAAGCCTTCGTCTTCGGTTACCGCCAGCATCAGGCCGGAAAAACCCACGGCCTGCACCCGCTCCAGCGACTTGAACACACGGGTAAGCAGTGCGGATACTTCCACCGTACCGGCTGCGCCGAAATACGACACGCGCATCAGCCGATACAGCTCCACCATTGAAGTACAATTCTTTGACGGCGCAGCCGAAGTATCCATGCCGGCATAAGCCCAACCTGCATCCAAAGGCGTGTCGGCCACACATTGCTGCACACGGTCAATGTGGTATTGCAGCGCCTCGCGCATGGCCGAATAGGCTACCTGAAAATATTTGGCATGCTCTGCCGGCTGATTATTTAATCCACGTAAGGCGGCGGCCAGCAAATCTGGCGTTTCCAAGCCCAACACAATGCAGTTGCCCTGCTCTGCGCGGTGGTAGCCGGCGGGGAAATACGGAATCAGCGGCCGGCAATTGAAGTTTACCGTGAAATTGAAATTGCCCTCGCCACGCGGCGTAATGCGGCCGATTTCCTGCATCGCCGCCACGCACAACTCAATGGTTTGCCTGTCTAAAAAACCATTCTCATCCATGCCCACATTCACACAGGCATTGCACAAATCGCCGTAATCGCGAATCAACTCCGGCAGCAGGGCAATTTCGTGCGCACCCACCGCCTCGCCAACAGCAAAACGGATACGCATCGCCTTTCCGTGATTCAATTCCTGCAAAATCTGCTGGATACGAGCCAAACCCTGCTTGGCAGTTTGCACGTTTTCGGTATCCAAATATTCGCCGAATGGGTTTGACACCAGCCGTACCGACTGCACGGTATAGCCCGCCCGGGCAAACGACTCGGCCAAACGGTCGCATTGGCGCTTGGCTTCCTCCAACACACCAGCCCATAAATTACTATTTTTATTCAAACTGATAAACGCGGTAATCGCCCGCACGCGGCAAAGTTGGGTGTTGCGCAAATCCATTTCGTTTTTCCTCAAAGCATGATGTGACCGGATAAAGGCTACCTGAAAGCCTGTATCTGCTGCAACACCTGCCGCGATTTAATTCCTTCCGGCAGGCGGAAATCCAGCAGCAGGCGGGTAATTCTGCGCGCCTGCTGCAAAGCGGCGGCATCGGTAAATTCGCCGTTTTGCAGCTGAATCAATACATCACCGTCTACCGCCACGCCAGGTTGCACTTCTGCCGGCGTCAGGCTATGCCGCTGCTCCAACGGCAGAACCGCATGTTCCGGCCGCAGCCAGTATTGCCGGTCGGCTTCCACCGGACAGCCCGCACTGTCTTTCTGCAAGTCTGGCGCGTAGCCCGCCAGCGTGAGCAATGTCCACTCAAAACGGCGCAGCACGGCAGCATGATTCGGCTCGGTGCACAAAGTACGCATCACCTGCCGCAAGGCCTCATACAGCGCAGGCTGCGGGTCTTCCCGCGCAGTGAGTTTCTGCACCAATTCATTCACATACAGCCCGCTCAGCAGCGCCCTGCCCTGCGGCTGCGGCCAGCCGCCCAACCATTCGGCTCGATGCAACGTTTTCAGTTCTTCCTTACCATACCAAGCTATCTGAACCGGCACGAACGGCACTAACACGCCGCGTAATTCGCTCTGCCGTTTGCGCGCGCTGCGCGCCACCACCGCCACCCGCCCGTAATCGCGGCTAAACAGCTCCGCCAGCAGGCTGGTTTCGCGCCACGGCGTGGCCGACAGCAAAAACGCCGGCTGGGAATCAATGCGGTTGGGCTGTTTCATAACTCGTTAAAGAACAATGGGGAAACGGCTATTTATTTTTCAGGTAGCCTTTGACGGCATACTGTCAGCCATACCGACGGCAGCTGTCCGGCAGCGGTAAATCCGCCCACTTCATCACTGAGGCCACTTCCGCCGCGTTCAGTTCATAAAACTGACCGCGCTTCAATCGGTTAGGCAAACCAATCGGCCCGAAGCCGGTTCGCACTAGGCGGCTCACGGTAAGGCCGAAATGCTCGAAAATGCGGCGCACTTCGCGGTTGCGCCCCTCTTTGAGCACCACATTATACCATTTGTTCACGCCTTCCCCGCCCTGGCTGTGGATGCGCTCCACCCGCGCCAGCCCGTCTTCCAGCATCACACCCTCGCTGGTGAGCAGGCGCATCTCGTCCATGCCCAACTCACCCAATACGCGCACCGCATACTCGCGCTCCACTTCGAAGCTCGGGTGGGCAAAACGGTTGGCCAGCTCGCCGGAAGTGGTGAGGATCAGCAGGCCGCTGGTATTGATGTCTAAGCGGCCGATGGCCACCCAACGGCTGCTTGCTGCCTGCGGCAAGCGGTCGAAAATACTCACGCGCCCCTGCGGATCGTCGCGCGACACAATCTCACCTTCCTGCTTGTAATACAAGATGATACGCGGCAATCGATCCGGCCATTTCAGCTTGATCACGCTACCTTTCACCAACACCTGGTCTTCCGGCTGCACCTTATCGCCCAGCTGCGCCACCTTGCCGTTCACCGTTACCCAACCGTTCTGAATCCACTCCTCCATCTCGCGGCGCGAACCCACGCCCGAAGCGGCCAGTGCCTTTTGCAGGCGCACCGGCTCGATGCCGCTCAAATCGGAACGCTGTTCCTGCAAACGGCGCACTTGGCTCTGCACTTTTTGGTTGGCCGGACGCACCGCCAGCTTTTTTGCCCGTGCCACGCGGGTTTTCGGCGCTTTCTCCGCTTCCGGCCGCTGCTGGCGCTTAGGGCTACCTGAAACTTTTTCATCGGCGCGGCGCGGATTACGTTTATTAGAATCACGTTGGTTTTTCATATGGTTACACTCCTAACTCGTGATATTCATCAACGGTTCTTCTGCGGCGACAAGCGGCAGGGTTGGGGGAAATAATGGGACAGGCTACCTGAAAACGAAGCCTCAATGAAGTAACAATAGGGCTGCTGCAAAGCAAACATCAGCAATGCCATCTGTAGCAACGCCATCTGTTTTCAGGTAGCCCAAACGGTATCGCCGTTCAAAATAGAAATCAGGCCATCCCGTGAAATGAGGTGTTTTAGCCGCGGTTTACGTTTACGGCACAATGTGCCGTAGATTGGCTGTTTTACAAGCTGCTCGGAAAGCGGTATTTTTGGGTTTGGCTTTAGGCGTCTCCCCCGACACAGTGTTCATGCACAGGGAAGCGTTCTCGCTACACTCCAACAGCCAATCATCTTACTTTAAGCCGGGCAAACAAGCCAATCGCTCAAGCAAACTAAGGGCTACCTGAAAACAATACGGCTATTTCGTGCCGCTTCCCAATTTTCAGGTAGCCTTTATTATTTACAGCCAGCTGCTACTGAGCCGACCATAGCTCAAACACTTATTTTCCCCTGCTGCGTCGCTTTGCCTAACAGGGAAAAAAGGTTCAACCATATCAGGCGCGGCGGCCTTGGGCGGCCGGTTTGCGGGCTTTACCGCGCGGGCTGCCTGCGGAGCGGCCGAAGGGTTTGCCGCTGCCGTTGGGTTTGCGGCCACCCTTTTGTTTCCAGCCGCCGCCTTTGGCTTTGCGCGGGGCTTTGCTGCGCTTGCGGGTAGGCTCCATGCCTTCGATGGTGAACTCGGGCAGCTTGCGGCCGAGGTATTTTTCGATTTTGTGCACTGCCACGTATTCGTTCACTTCGGCAAAAGTGAGGGCGAGGCCGTGGCGGCCGGCGCGGCCGGTGCGGCCGATGCGGTGCACGTAGTCTTCGGCCTGTTTGGGCAGGTCGTAGTTGATCACGTGGGTGATGCTGGGCACGTCGATGCCGCGCGCGGCCACATCGGTGGCCACCAGCACTTTGATGCGCCCTTTGCGCAAATCCATCAGCGTGCGGTTGCGCCAGTTTTGTGGCATGTCGCCGTGCAGGCAGTTGGCGGCGAAGCCTTTTTCATAAAGTTCGTCGGCCAGCTGTTCGCTCATGGCTTTGGTACTGGTGAAGATGATGCACTGGTCGATATTGGCATCGCGCAAAATATGGTCGAGCAGGCGGTTTTTGTGGTTTTTGTCGTCGCAGTAAAAGAGCTGCTCGTCGATTTTGCCCTGATTGTCTTCGCGCTCGATTTCAATCACTTCGGGATTTTTAGTGAGCCGGCGGGCGAGTTTGCCTACGGCACCGTCCCAAGTGGCAGAAAAGAGCAGGGTTTGGCGGCTTTCGGGCGTGGCGGCCACGATGGTTTCGATGTCGTCGATAAAGCCCATATCCAGCATGCGGTCGGCTTCATCGAGCACCAGCACTTCGAGGCGGTCGAAATCGATGCGGCCGCTGCGCATGTGGTCCATCAGGCGGCCGGGCGTGGCCACCACCAAATCAATCGATTTGGCCAGCGCCTTGATTTGAAAACCGAAAGACGAGCCGCCCACCAGGGTTACGGTGCGCAGCCATTTCATGTTTTGCGCGTAGATTTTGGCGTTTTTTTCCACCTGCGCAGCCAACTCGCGCGTGGGCGTGAGCACGAGGATGCGCGGGCCTTTGCCGGGTTTGTCGCTGCGGCGGGTGATGCGCTGCAGGCTGGGCAGCAGGAAAGCAGCGGTTTTGCCGGAGCCGGTTTGCGCCGAAGCCATAATGTCGCGGCCATCGATGGCGGCAGGCAGGGCTTGGACTTGAATAGGGGTGGGCTCGATGTAGCCGGCAGAACGCAGGGCGGCGAGCAGGTTTTTATCGTGCAGCAGGTCGCTGAATTGGATGGTCATGTATTTCCAAAAAGGACAACAATACTTTCCGCCCGCACAAAACGGGCAGCCGCGAAGCAAAAGGATGCGCTAACAGAAAGAGGCGGGGTCAGTTCGCTTTCAACACTAGGGCGGGCCGCAAACGGTACAGGCAGTACGGCAAAACGGGCTCATGCAGCAAAGAAAACGAGGGCAACCGCTGGAGGTTACGCAAAAGATTGTCGCAAGCAAAGCGCTTGGAGTGGCATCGGCGACAACCTGCGAAGCAGAGAAGGATTGCACGCAAAATGCGGCAAACAGACGCAGCTGTAAAACTGCGGGGGTTGAAGACGATGGCTTCGAACAGAAAAGAGGCGGCATCTTAGGCGTTTGCTTGGAATCGGTCAAGCAAAATCTTTGGATTGACACCTATCTACTAAAAAGGCTACCTGAAAGCCACAGTTGCCCGTTTGGAGCGACGGGGCAATTAACCGTAAAATAGCCGCACTCCTTTTCCACTTTTCAGGTAGCCTCACATGAGCGAAATCACCGCCTTTGCCAACCGGCTGGGCAAAAACGCCAAACACCTCATCAAATGGGCGCGCCGGCAAAATATCGAAGCCTGGCGGCTCTACGACCGTGACATACCGCAATACCCCTTCGCCATCGACATCTACGGCAACCACGTCCACCTGCAGGAATACGACACCGGCTGGATCATGCAGCATGCCGAATACGAAGCCTGGCTAGCCGAAGTGGTGGAAGCCGTGCAATTCATCACCGGCTTTCCCGCCGAACACATCCACCTCAAACAGCGCAGCCGCCAGCGCGGCAGCAGCCAATACGAAAAAACCGGCCGCAGCGGCGAAGATTTTATCGTGCGCGAAAACGGCCGCGCCTTCTGGGTAAACCTCGACAAATACCTCGACACCGGCCTCTTCCTCGACCACCGCAACACCCGCGCCCTCGTCGGCAGCGAAGCCCAAGGCAAACGCTTCCTCAACCTCTTCTCCTACACCGGCAGCTTCAGCGTATATGCCGCCACCGGCGGCGCCGTTAGCAGCGAAACCGTCGATTTGTCCAACACCTATCTCGATTGGGCACGGCGCAACTTCGAGCTCAACCGCATCAACCCCGAGCAGCACCGCATCATCCGCGCCGACGTCTTCCCATACCTGCAAAACGCCGCCGCCGAAGGCAAACGCTTCGACCTCATTGTGATGGATCCGCCCAGCTTTTCCAACAGCAAAAAAATGCTCGACATCCTCGACATCCAGCGCGACCACCCCCGCCTCATCCGCGAAGCCATGCAGCTGCTCGAACCCGGCGGCACGCTTTATTTCTCCAACAACCTGCGCAGCTTCGAGCTCGAACCCGCCGTGACCGAACGCCATGCCGTAGCCGAAATCAGCCGCCAATCCGTGCCCGAAGACTTCCGCAACCGTAAAATCCACCGCTGCTGGACAATCAAACACCGCTAAAGCAAAGGCTACCTGAAAACATCCAAACCGTTTTCAGGTAGCCTTTTCATTTCCATTAAAGCCAAATGCTTCATCCATCATTTGTCTACACCATTTTCAGGTAGCCTCATTTTGCGTATGCAAGGCCAGCTGCAAAATGACAAACAGAATCCAATAGCAAGCCCCTTAGCAACGAACCAGACAAACTAAAGGCTACCTGAAACGCGGCACAGCCATGATTTCAGGTAGCCCTTCATCTATTCGCAACAGCTGCGGCATCCAGCTCAAACTACAGCGGCTCAATCTCCACCGCTTCGCCCGCCGCCGCGCCCAGCACTTCGTTCAGCATGGCGAAAAAGCTGCTGCCGTCGCGGGTGGAGCGCCATTCGCCGTCGCGCAGGGCGAAGTGGTAGCCGCCGCTTTTGGCGGCAATCCACAGCTCTTGGTTCGGCGTGTGGCGGTTTACGATAATCTGCGTGCCGTTATCGGCCTCGATGGTGAGCACATTGCCGTTGTGTTCGCAGTCGAAATCGGCGCCGCACTGGTCGAGCTGGTCTTCGATGTGGGCAAACAACTGGTCGGAATAGCGCAAAAATTCGGTTTCGTTCATGATGGTTTGTGCACGGCGGCTTTTTTGTTTAAGATGCGCCATCTTGCCACAGCCGCCTGTTTCAGGCAATTTCGAGTTGATGATGATGCGAACCCTGCTCCCCGCCCTTGCCGCCACCCTGCTTTTAAGCGCCTGCGGCTATAAAGGCGACCTCTACCTGCCCAAAGAAAGCGACCGCGCCCGCTTCGCCCCCGTACAAACCGGCCTGCAATTCAGCCCCATTGCGCCGATGCCCGATGTTCAGCCGCAACCGCTACCTGCCGACAAATAACAGCAAAATGCTTCGGCCATACTTTTTCAGGTAGCCTCTTTCCTGCCGGAGGCTACCTGAAAATATAACTGCGGCGCTATTGCCTATCCCGCCGTTCCTGCCCGGTTTCACTTCTTCGGCGGCAGGATGCTGCCGGTTTCGGCGGCACGTTCTTTCCAGATAGGCAGCCATTGGGCTACACGCTCGCGGTAAGGCTCGTAGATTGGCCGGACGGTGGGGAAATCATCTTTAATAAACCGTTCCACATAATCAAAGTCCAGCAGGATGGCGCGGGCGATGCAGTTGCCCAAGCCTTCGTAGGCATCATCCGTAGAAGGCGCGGGGAACTCGCCATAAATCGGATAACCGGCTAGAAACTCTTTTTCGTCCGGATTGCTGAAATAACGCTCAACCAGATCTAAACCGAGTTCGAAAAAATCACGGATATAGGCTTCGGCATCAGGCAAGGTATGCACCAGCTTTTGATAAATCATGCAATGATTATGGGCATCAGGGCTAAGGATTAACATACGGGCAGTCCATTTTGTTTGGAAATTATTAAATCCCTCCTTAAATATCTTATTAACTGATTTATTATAAACAATAACACTAGGCATAGCTGATAAATGCAACACCCATCCAGTATCAATCCAAACCTCAGAATGCTTTAATGTCTTATTCTTAAAAACACTCGCCTTATATTCCCAGCCGGGATACTCCCCCGCCAAGCGAACGCAAAATTCTTTCACATCTGATTTGTTCAACATATTGTCCCTTTCCGTTTTATCCCGTTTGTCTGCCCGCGTATTTTCCGCTGCGCCGATGCCTGCGCTTTTCAGGTAGCCTTTCCCTGCTCCCGCCGATACGCTTCCTGCAAGGGTTTAATCCGCGCCAGCCTGTCGGCGGCGATGGCTTCGGCGATGCGTTGCGGTTGCTCGACGTGGGCGGCGGCGATGGCGGCGGTGTCGGTTTGCTGCGCGGCGGCGAGCAGGGCGAGCCAGTGTTTGCGTTGCGGATAGGCGGCGTGTTCGAGGCCGAGGCGGCCTTGCGCGTCGGCGCGGCATACGTTGAGCATGGCGGCGAAGCGTTCGGGGCGGCGGTAGGCATCGGTTTGCTGCAAAATTTTGGCGGCGGTTTGCGGGCGCAATTCGGCCGCCTTGTGCAGCCGCCCGTGCCAGCGGCACACTTGCAAAGCCAAGTCGGCGCAGGCTTTGGGCACTTTCCAGCGCCGGTTTGCTGCCTGCACCAGCGGCACGCCGGCTTCCTCGTGGCCGTGGTGTGCGGGCAGGATGTCGGGCGGGGTGGCGGCTTTGCCCAAATCGTGCAGCAGCGCGGCGTAGCGTTCGGGCAGGCTCAGGCCGGCATCGGCGGCGCTTTGCAGCACCAGCAGGGTGTGGATGCCGCAGTCGATTTCGGGGTGGTAGTCTGCGCGCTGCGGCACGCCGAACAAGGCTTCCACTTCGGGCAGCAGCACGGCGAGCGCGCCGCATTGGCGCAGCACTTCAATCATGCGCACCGGCCGCGCTTCCATCAGCCCGCGCGCAAACTCCTGCCACACGCGCTCGGCCACCAGCGCATCGGCTTCACCGCTCTGCACCATTTCCGCCATCAGGCGCAGGGTTTCGGGGGCTACCTGAAAACCGTAGCGGGCGGCAAACCGCGCGGTGCGCAAAATCCGCACCGGGTCTTCCGCGAAGGCGGGGGAAACGTGGCGCAATATGCCCGCGGCCAAATCGGCCTGCCCGCCGAAGGGGTCGATAATCTGCCCGGCCGCATCCTGCGCCATGGCGTTGATGGTGAGGTCGCGCCGTTGCAGGTCTTGCTCCAGGGTAACGTCCGGCTCGGCGTGGAAAGTGAAGCCGGCATAGCCGCGCCCGGTTTTGCGCTCGGTGCGCGCCAGGGCGTATTCCTCATGCGTTTCGGGGTGCAGGAACACCGGAAAATCCTTGCCCACCGGCTGATAGCCCGCCGCGAGCATGGCCGGCGCATCGGCGCCCACCACCACCCAATCGCGGTCTTTCACTTCCCGTCCCAACAAGGCATCGCGCACCGCGCCGCCCACCAGATAAATCTCCATCTGCCCTTTTCCTGTTTGCAGTTCGTCCAAACCGAATCATGCCCGATTTGCCCCGTTTTGCCAAAACCGCCGACTCAGGCTACCTGAAAGCATATCCACCTATATCAAGCCAGCTGCCTGTTTTTGCTGCTACAATCCACGCCAACCCTTTCCCCGCCTTGGAGATCGCCATGAAACCCACCCTAGTGCTCCTGCTCGCCATTCTGCCCCTCGCCGCCCACGCCCGCAGTCTAACGGTAGATGCAACTAACCTGCCTCCCGGCTGGCAGGCCGAAGTGCAAAGCGACAGCTGCGACAGAGATGGTTTGATTTGCATGGGCCCAGCCCAAATCACCCTGCGCCACGGCAGCTTCTCGCAAAGCTTCCGCAGCGAACAACTCGCTTTCCACAACAATGGATTGTGGCCAAGTGATGTGCAAATGGGCGACTTCAACTTCGACGGCAAACCCGACCTGGCCATCCGCAACGGTAATGGTGGTTCCTACGGCAGCCCCAGCTACGATATCTACGTGCAAACCCAATCCGGCCGCTTCGTTAAAAGCCGCGAGCTCACCGAGCTCGCCTCCGCCTACATGGGGATGTTCCGAATAGACCCTGCCCACCACACCCTGAGCACCGAATCCCGCGACGGCTGCTGCTTCCATATCGAAGAAACCTGGCAGATTATCCCCGGCCGTGCGCCACGCAAAATCGCCATCACCACAAGGGACAGCCGGCAAGGCAACGGCGCCTACACCGAAGTCATCACCAGACGGCTGGTGAACGGCCGCTGGCAGCAGAGCGTGTGCCGCGAACGCTGATGCCCAGCTGCCCGCCGTAAAAAAGGCTACCTGAATATCCAGGTAGCCTCTCGTTTATCCCAACATCAGCCAGCCATACAGCTTAAACACCAGCCAGCCCAAAAACGCGCCGGCAGGCAAATCCATCAGATAATGCTGCTTGGTAAACATACAGGAAAGTGCAATCAACACCGGAAAGGCAAACGCCACCGCGCCCATGCTCGGGTAGGCATACATGGCCGTGAGCATCGCCACCGAAACGTGCATACTCGGGAAGCAGTTGGTAGATTGGTCGAACTTCTGCACAAACAGCAAAAACTTCTCCGAAGCCGTTTTGCCCGTGTTCACACTGCGCCAGTGCGGCGGCGTGGACACCGGCCACAGCCAGAAAAACATCATTTGCACAAACAGCAAAATCAAAAAGCTAAACGCCGTCATCACAAACTGGCGCGAATCCGCCATCAGCCAATTTAAATACAAAATCGCCGGATAATACAAAAAGCTATACACCCACGACCACCAAGCCACAAACGGAATCTTCTCATCCAGCGGCGAATGCAGCACCTGAGCCGGCCGCAGCGGGTGGCGCTGGGTAAAAAAATAAAACTGATACGCCCCCACAATCAAAATCCCGCTCAACACCAAATTCACTACATAATCCACAGCAGTCATCTGCCGCTCCCTTATCGTATAAAATGTTGTGAAGGCTAGCAACCGGCCATCTTTTTGTCAATTTATTAACATCGCCATCATGCTCAAAATCACCCCTATCCCAGCCCTTGCCGACAACTACATCTGGCTGCTCCAACAAGGCAACGAAGCCGTCTGCATCGACCCCGGCGAAGCCGCCCCCGTAGCAGGCTACCTGAAAGCCCACGGCCTGGCGCTGCGCCAAATCTGGATTACCCACCACCACGCCGACCACACCGCCGGACTGCCCGAGCTCATCCGCCGGTTCCCCGACTGCCGCGTTTACGCCAACCACGACATCCCCCACGCCACCCACACCGTAGGCGAAGGCAGCCGCTGGCCGCTCTGGCAAAGCCAAGTGGAGGTCTGGCATACCCCCGGCCACACCCAAACCCACCTCAGCTACCTGCTGCAAGCAGGCGGGCAAGCCCGGCTCTTCTGCGGCGACACCCTCTTTTCCGCCGGCTGCGGCCGCGTCTTCGACGGCACCCCCGCCCAACTCTTCGCCTCCCTGCAACGCATCAACAGGCTACCTGAAAACACCCTGCTCTACCCCGCCCACGAATACACCGCCGCCAACCTGCGTTTCGCTGCACACATCGAGCCGCACAACCCCGAAATCGCCCGCAGCCAGGCCGCCGCCGTGCACACGCCCACCCTGCCCGTATCCCTCGCCCACGAGCGGCAAATCAACCCCTTCCTGCGCACTGCCGATTTTCAGGTAGCCTCCCGCACCGCCGAACTCAGCAGCCAAAGCCTACACAGCGAAGAGCAAGTCTTCACCGCCCTGCGCGAATTGAAAAACCATTTTTAAACCCACATGGCAGCTTGATTGCGGAGATAAAAAGGCTACCTGAAAGTACCGCGCAGCGTAGTTTCTGCGCAACTGAATATTTCAGGTAGCCTTTTGGCGGCAATCTTTGTATCGTAGCCACTTATTTGTTCGTTTGCCCGTATCGCAGCAAATACAGCAGATAAACGGTAAACAGCAAAGCCATCCAGAAAGACGGGATGAGCACGGGATAAAGCGTCCCGGCGGCAGACGGATAAACAACTCTGAGCATTCTGCCCAGCAGTACGCCCGTCAGCGGGCTGAGCAGGGCGAAAGCTCGCGGAAACACGGTTTTCCCAGCCGCCACCACGACAAACAGCCACACGCTGACCACCAGCACGCCAATCAGAAATACCGCGCCGAAAATATTTTTAAACGACTGGTATTCCGCCAGCAAAGCACCCACCGCCTCACGTTCCGCACCCGACAGCGCGGCATGGTACGCAGCAGCGCGGGCGAAATAAAAATAGCTGCTGTGCATATAAATGCACACCGTACTAAACAGAAACACCAGCATCAGGCATAACCAGGGCTGCCGCAAACCCCTATTGAGCACATACACGCCACCCGATACAAACGGAAAAAGGAACAGGGCAAATGTAGCCACTTCCACACGCCACGGCGGGAGACCCGCCATATTCTGCCAGAAACCGTCATCGAACATGGTGCGGATGTCGATGGCCAAATCTGCAAACCACACCAGCCAAAGCGCGATAATGGAGGCATAAGCGATGAGTTTTATCTGTTTCTCGTGCATGATTACTCTCCTTAAAGCAGTGTTGGTAGTGCCCATTTTACGCCCGATAACACGAACATGGATGATTTTCTTTCTCAATCGGCGGCAAGCTGGATTGCCATGCAATCATGGTTAATCCCATAACGCGGGCAAACAGCACCAATCCTGCTCGATTTAAAAAGGCTACCTGAAATTTTTCAGGTAGCCCTTATTGTTGGATACACCGATTGCGGTTAATCCAAATATTTCAATTTGCCGCGGAAATCGTCCAGCGTTTCATAGCCTTTTTCAGCCATGATGGCTTTCAGCTCTTCGGTGATGCGGGTGAAGGCGGGCACGCCTTCTTTATGCAGGGTGGTGCCCACTTGCACCATACTGGCGCCGCACAGGATGTGTTCGAAAGCATCGCGGCCGGTGAGCACGCCGCCGGTACCGATGATTTGAATGGAAGGGTTGAGCCGCTGGTAGAAAGCGTGCACATTGGCCAGCGCCGTGGGTTTGATGTATTCGCCGCCGATGCCGCCGAAGCCGTTTTTGGGGCGGATGATCACGGTTTCGTCTTCCACATACAGGCCGTTGCCGATGGAATTGACGCAGTTCACAAATTTGAGCGGGAATTTGTTGAAGATGGCGGCGGCTTGGTCGAAGTGGACGATATCAAAATAGGGCGGCAGCTTGATGCCCAGCGGTTTGCTGAAATAAGCAAAGGCATCGCCGAGGATTTTTTCCGTGGTTTCAAAATCGTAGGCAATCTGCGGCTTGCCCGGCACATTGGGGCAGGAAAGGTTGAGCTCAGTGAGGCCGCTAAATCCGCTCTCTTCCACTTTGCGCAGGAGGGTGTGGGTTTCGCTGGGCGACATGCCCACCAGGGAGAGGAAGAAGGTGCGGTTCGGCTCGCGGTTTTGCAGGTCGAGCAGGTAGTCGAGGTAGTAATCGATGCCGTGGTTGGGCAGGCCCATGGAGTTGATGCTGCCCAGCGGCACGTTGCGGTAGCGCGGCTCGGGGTTGCCGGCGCGCGGCTCGAGGGTAGCGGTTTTGGTCACGAAGCTGCCGGCGGCGGAGTTTTTCACTTCTTCCAATTCGGCAATGCTCATGCAGGCCACACCGGCGGCGTTCATGAGGCAGTTATCAAACGAGAAACCGGCAATCTGGGTTTGGGTGCTGGGCATGGATGCTCCTTGATTGATGGTTGAACGGCGGCATTGTACACCGAACGGGAACAGGTCGCTTGCGGCAGAACAAATGAACGCAGCGGGCCGCCCTACAGATTTTCAGGTAACCTGCAACGACACAGGCTACCTGAAACATATTCAACAAAAGGCTACCTGAAAACCGAGCAACAGTTTTCAGGTAGCCTTTTACAGTTTAAGACAATGCGGCCTTATTGCAGTTGCTGCCCGGTCATGGCTTCGATTTCCATGCCGAACAGGGCTTGCACGTCGGTGTCGTCGAACACGTATTTTTCGCCGCAGAAGTCGCAGTCGATGGCGATACTGCCTTGTTCGGCCACGATGTTGCCCACTTCCTGTCCGCCCAAAAGCAGCAGCATATCGCTCACTTTGCCGCGCGAGCAGGTACAGGCGAATTCGATTTGTTCGGGCTCGAACACGCGCGGCGGGGTTTCGTGGAATAGGCGGTAGAGCAGGTGTTGGGCGTCGAGTTCGATCAATTCCTGCGGGGTAACGGTGTCGGCCAGGGTGGTGTAGTGCGTCCAGGCGTCGGCGTCGATTTGCTGTTCGGGCAGCCTTTGCAGCAGCAGGCCGCCGGCGGCGTGTTCGGAAGCGGCGAGGCTGATGTGGGTGTCGAGCTGCTCGGAGCGGCGCATATAGGCGCTGAGCATTTCGGCGATGTTGCTGCCTTCGAGCGGTACGATGCCTTGCCAGGGTTCGCCTTCGTTGGGCTGGAGGGTGATGCCGAATACGGCGTTTTCGCCGAGCAGCTCGATCAGGCTGCGGCCGTCGTCTAAGTTGGCTTGTTCGTTCCAGCGGGCGGTGGCGCGGCAGCTGTGGTTGGAATCGGTTTCGGCCACGAGCATTTTGAGGTCGCCCTGCCCTTGGATTTGCAATATGAGTTTGCCGGGCAGCTTGAGGTTGCTGGAAAGCAGGACGCCGGCGGCCAGAAGCTCGCCCAGTGCGCTGCGGATGGCGGCGGGGTAGGGTTTGCGCTGTACGATGTGCTGCCACACGCTTTGCAGCTGAACATGCAGGCCGCGCACGGGTTGGTCGTCGAAAATAAAGCGGGTGCGCAGATTGGCGGATTGGGTGGTCATGATACTGTCCTTGTTGTTATCTTGTATTGGGCTGCTATATGGTTTCCAAGAGCGGATATTCAAGTTTCAGGTAGCCTGAAATCGGTTAAAATACCCGCCAACCCGTTATCAGGAAAAGCTCATGACCATCATCGTTACCGGCGCCGCCGGCTTTATCGGCAGCAACATCGTACACGCGCTCAACCGGCGCGGCATCACCGACATCATCGCGGTGGACAACCTCAGCCGCGCCGACAAATTCCGCAATCTGGTGCAGGCCGATATTGCGCACTATCTGGACAAACACGAATTCATCCGCCAAGTGCGCGCCCACCAAATCAACGGCGGCGACATCGAAGCCATCTTCCACCAAGGCGCCTGCTCCGACACCATGAACCACGACGGCGTGTATATGATGGACAATAACTACCAATACACGCTCGACCTGCTCGACTGGTGCCAAGACGATCGCATTCGCCTGATACACGCCTCCTCCGCCGCCGTGTATGGCAAAGGCCAAACCTTCCGCGAACAGCGCGAATTGGAAGCCCCGCTCAATGTGTATGGCTATTCCAAATTCCTGTTCGACCAGGTATTGCGCCGCCGTATGGCGCAAGGGCTGCATAATCAAGTGGTTGCCCTGCGCTATTTCAACGTATACGGCCGCCGCGAGCAGCACAAAGGCCGCATGGCCTCCGTGGCCTACCACCACTTCCACGAATACCGCGAGCACGGCCGCGTTACCCTGTTCGGTAGCTACGACGGCTACCCCGCCGGCGCGCAAAGCCGCGACTTCATCTGCGTGGAAGACGTAGTCAAAGTAAACCTCTTCTTCTACGACCATCCCGAAGTATCCGGCATTTTCAACTGCGGCACCGGCCGCAGCCAGCCCTTCAACGACCTGGCCGCCGCCACCGTAAACGCCTGCCGCGCCCGCGAAGGCAAGCCCGAGCTGCCGCTGGAAGAACTGGTGGCACAAGGTTTGATTGTGTATAGCGAATTCCCCGACGCGCTCAAAGGCAAATACCAAAGCTTCACCCAGGCCGACATCAGCGCCCTGCGCGCCGCCGGCTATACCGAAGAATTCGACGACGTGGCCACCGGCGTGCGCCGCTATGTGGATTGGTTGGCCGGGCAGGATTAATTTTGAGTTAACAAGAATTTATGTTTTCAGGTAGCCCAGGCTACCTGAAAGTTTATTCCAGCGTACAAACGCAAATATAGTGGATTAAATTTAAATCAGGACAAGGCGGCGAGCCGCAGACAGTACAAATAATACGGCAAGGCGAGCCAACGCTGTACTGGTTTAAATTTAATTCACTATATCCCGTGAGGAAATATGATGGAGAAAATAAGCAACATACTGGCCGAAGCCATTATCAGCGATTTCGGCAAAATGTTGGATAACGGCAAAAAACCATACGCCTTATCCCTGGTATGCAATGACAGCATGGACAATTTCTTTTTGGCATTGGCCGATTTTGAAAGCCTAAACCATCTCGTTTCCAAAAATGAAGCCGCTGAAACAGAAGACTTCCTATATTACAAATGGTCGCCAAACGAATGGCTTAACATGAGTTACCAGCTTGAAAACAGCCGCTTAAAAGAGTTCAATAGAGAAATAAACCGTGATGAAAGCATGGATAGAAGCGATTTCGATGACTACAGGAAATTCATGTTCGACACATGCATCTTTTCACTGATTGCCGCCAAGCCGGAGATAGAAGCAAAATTGGAAGATAAAAACATTCCCATATTCATCTCTTTCACCGACATATCCAATCTGGAAGAAATACAAAACTACTCGGCAGCTAAAATTAATTCGGCAACAGTGTACGAAACCTTCAAAAACAGATTTGCCGAATTAAGCTGGGGCAAAAACCTCGGCCAGCATTACCCTTTCAAATAAATATACTTAAAGTGCCATCATAGCCGACTACCCTTTCAGGTAGCCCTTATCCGCACAAAGGCTACCTGAAAACCTATCCGGCCAAGCCCAAACATTTCCGCCCTAATTTCCCCCTAATTCACGCCTGCTATACTGCCACCATCCCCCACCCCCCCAAGCCAAACCGCCATGCGCATCCTCCTCATCGAAGACGACACCATGATTGCCGACGCCGTAGCCGGCAGCCTCAAAGACAGCGGCTATGCCGTAGATTGGATCAACAACGGCCGCACCGCCGTTACCGCTTTCGGCAGCCAAAGCTACGACCTCATCCTGCTCGACCTCGGCCTGCCCGGCCAAGACGGCCTCGACGTATTGCAGCAGCTGCGCGGCAGCGGCAACCCCACCCCCGTACTCATCCTTACCGCCCGCGACGACCTGCACAGCCGCCTCTCCGGCCTCGACGGCGGCGCCGACGACTACCTCGTCAAACCCTTCGACATGGCCGAATTGCAAGCCCGCATCCGCGCCGTCCTGCGCCGCCAACACCAACGCGCCAGCCCCCTGCTGAGCAACGGCTCCCTCACCCTCAACCCCGCCGCCCACCAAGTGGAAATCGTCGGCCAGAGCGAACCCGTTGCATTGAGCAACAAAGAATTCGCCATCCTTGAAGCCCTGCTACAACGCCCCGGCACCATCCTTTCGCGCAGCAGCCTCGAAGACAAAATCTACGGCTGGGGCGAAGAAGTGGAAAGCAACGCCATCGACTACCTTATCCACGCCCTGCGTAAAAAAATCGGCAAAGAACACATTAAAAACATCCGCGGCGTCGGCTGGATGGTGCCTAAAGGATAAAATACCAACCAAACCACCCCGCCACTGCTTCGGTTAGCATTGCCTCGCCACTAAATCCAAGCTGTGGCCCACACCCAACCGACACCCCATGAATCTCCCCATCCCCTTCCGTCACTCCATCCAGCTGCGCCTGGCTGCCGCACTCAGTGCCGCCCTGCTGCTCGCCGCACTCCTGGCCGGCGGCTTTGCCTTTTACGACAGCTACCGCAGCACCAACAAACTGCAAGACGACCTCCTACGCCAAATCGCCGCCCACATCGACCCCAACAGGCTACCGGAAAACACCGAAAGCCAGCGTGACGCCCACATCCGCATCCAAACCCCCGCCGGCGACCGTGCAAGAGTCCACGATGACGATGACGACGATGATGACGACCACATCACCCTTCCCACGAACCTGCCCGAAGGCCTGCACACCTTCCAAGAGCCCGATGGTAATGACACCTACCGCGCCTACATCCGCCACACCCCCCAGGGGCCCGTCGCCGTACTCCAAGAAAACGACTTCCGCGAAGACATGGCCGAACACGCCGCCTGGAACAGCGCCCTACCGCTCATCCTGCTCGCCCCCCTCAGCATCCTGCTCACCATCTTCATCGTCCGCCGCACCATGCAGCCCGTGCACCGCCTTTCCCAAAGCCTCGAAGCGCGCCGCAGCAGCGACCTCGCCCCGCTGAGCACCGAAAACATCCCCAATGAAATCCGCGGCTTCATCCAAGCCATTAACCGCCTACTTGAGCGCACCCATCAAGCCATGCAACAGCAACAGCGCTTCATTGCCGATGCCGCCCACGAACTGCGCAGCCCCATGACCGCCCTCTCCCTGCAAGCCGAGCGCCTGGCCGCCAACAGCCTGCCCGAACCCGCTGCCGGCCAGCTCGCCAGTCTCCTGCAAGGCATCCACCGCAACCGCCGCCTGCTCGAGCAACTCCTCTCACTCTCCCGCGCCCAAGCTCCCGAAGCCCAGCGCCCCCAAGAGCGCCTGTCCAGCCAAG
>ERZ772764.366-NODE-366-length-32299-cov-10.317175_pt1 | contig 32299 bp, 33 predicted proteins | sample MGYA00512163_ERZ772764 | MGnify/ENA primary metagenome ERZ772764 (study PRJEB29015, sample SAMEA2737903) | human oral metagenome | biome: human oral; feature: human-associated habitat; material: dental | place: China | collected 2094 ... | reverse complement strand
GGATATTGACTAACAAAGGAAGAGAACTTCTTGCAAAGGCAATAAATAACGAGACAAAAATAAATGTGACAAAGTTTAAAATTGGAGCAGGATACAACACAGGTAACGACAGGGAACTGACAGATTTACTGGATAAAAGGAATGAATTTCCGGTAAACAGTTATGAAAGAAAAGAAAATGGAATAGTGGAATTCACATTTATAGTATCAAATAAGACAGGAGCTGGAGAAAGCGCTATAAAAAATTCATTTAAAATTTCTGAAATGGGAATATATGCTCAGGATGATTCAGGAACAGAAATATTATATGCATACAATAAAGGAACAGATGGAGATTATATTCCGGTATATAATGGAAAAAATGCTATTGATATTGTAGAAAAGTGCATTATTATAATCGATCAGGCTGCTACTTTAAATGTAACAATAGACAATTCTATGACTTACTTGACCAGAGAATCTGCAGATAGAAGATATCTGGAAATACAGGCATTGGCGAAAATCATTGGACTGGAATTTGGGGGTAACATACAGGACACAGGAGCGAAAGTCACAGGGAAATTTTACTATGACAAGGCACTTAAATATTATTATGAGTGCATAGTCAATAATAATTTGACTTATAATGATGGCTCAAAATTCAGGGCAATAAGTAATAAGCCGATACTAGATAAATTGGAAAATTTATACGAAATTGAGAATCAGAGAATTCAGGTTGCAAATGGTGATGTAATTTTCACTCGAAAAGGTAAGACTGTAACAGTTATGGTCAGATTACAGAATGACGGAAATAATATTACTTTTCATGAAAATCAACAGCTATTAGAAATTCCTACAAAGTTCCGTCCTGCTTTACAAAGCCATGGACTTGAATCGGCACTTGCTTCTTCTTCACTCACTCCAGGATTCAACGGGGCGACTCGAATGCAGATAAATCCAACTAATATCACAATATGGGGAGCTCACTTAGGACGATTTAATGTGTTAAAAGGGTCAGCAACGTATTTTATAGATTAGGAGGTAAAAAATGATAGTAAATATTTATAACAAAGACACTCTTGAAATAATTGGAAGACCTGTTATTTCAAGTTTAGAAGATTTTGGAAAAGATCCAAATTTATTTTTCCCAGATTTTAATAAAGAAAATCATATTATTTCAGAAATTGAATATCAGAATCCTATCTTGGAAAGAGGGAAATTGCGTGAAATGACAAAAGAGGAATTATACGCAGTTGGGAGATATACCCTCGCTGATAACGAAATGATAGAAAATGACAAAATAATAACTGTTAATTTATCTGAATTTGAGTACATCGAAGATAATCAGATAAAGTACAGAAAAGAAGAAAAAATTGAAAAACTGAAGGAAGAATTGTATCAGTTAAGACTTGAAAGGGAGAAAAAGCCTTTTGAGTTTGAAATTAAAGGGACTAAATATCTGCAATACAATAGGACGATAGACCAAAGCAATATTACTAAAGTACTTTTCGCTCTTGTTTTAAAATTTGTTTTAGGACTTGCAAAACAAATTGCTGCAGGGAAAAAACTGAATCTGGCACAAGTTATGACAGATTTTATGTCGATGGAATATGAAAATTGGAAGTTTTATACTGAAGACAATTCAGAAAAATATGTGAATGTTAGTGTGCAAAAATTCATTGAAATGTCCGAGATTATGAGGAAACACACGACAGCTTCAATGGTAACTGAAACAACACTTTCACATAGTCTGCTGACTAAATCAGTAGAGGAGCTTAAGAAATTCAAGGCAGAGGAAGAATACAACAAGTTATTCGAAAATGAAATAAAGCAATCGTGAGATTATTCGTGAGAAAAACACACAAATAAAAACATGAATAGGAGGGAGTATGCAACTTGAGAGAGATAAGTTATATATATCATTTCACAGACCGAAAAGCATAGTAGGACTACTTATATCACTGCGGACATTGGGCAAATATAGTCATTGCGAGTTTGTCTACAATGACTATGTTTATCTAAGCAATCCTGGTGGAGTAAGAATAAAGCCGTTTGTCAGAAAAGACAACATGGATATTTACGAACTTGACAGTCACATAGAAGTTTCGATAGTGCTTGAAGAGTTTAAAAAACTGAAAGGTAAAGGATATGACTATGGAGCAATACTGTTTAGTCAGTTACTAGAATTAGGAATAGAACACAAAGACAAATACTTCTGTTCTGAATTATGCTTACATCTAATTAATAAAGGACTAGACGATAGTCTTACATACAACTTAATGGCATTAAAAGAAAGTGCATTTAGTCCAGTAAAGCTATTTAAATATTTAAAATTTATGGAATTATTAGGAAAGGAAGTGAAATAATGGATAGATTCAACAAATTTTTAGATTATATTTTTGAAGTCGAAGGTGGATTTACCGATGATGAAAATGACAGAGGTGGAAAAACTAAGTATGGAATTATTGAAGAAGAAGCGAGACAATTTGGCTATACTGGAGATATGCGAAATTTAACAAAAGATTTTGCAAAGAATATTTATTTAAAAAAATATTATCTTGGAAATAAACTAGATAAAATTTTGAATGATAAAGTAGCACTTTCTATATTTGACTGGGCTGTAAATAGTGGAAGAAGAGGAATAAAAAAAGCACAGATAGTTGCTAATAAGTTTGGAGCCAGTCTAATTGTAGATGGAATAATCGGAAATAAAACGCTAGAAGCAATAAACAATATAAATCCTGAAGCATTTCTGAAAGAATATCATGAAATGCAAAGAACTTTTTATAAAAATCTTGCAGCGAAAGACAGAACACAAGAAGATTTTTTAAAAGGTTGGCTAAATAGAGTAAAAATAAAAGAAGAATATATTGAAAAGGTGATGTGAATGAATAGTGAAGAGTTAAGAAAAGAAATAGGAAACACAGTTGAAATAGGACATAAAATTTATGAAATAAAAGAAGTGGGTGAAGATAAAGATTATGTTCTATTATGGATAAAAAACTATGAACAAGAGGTGAAGCCCACCTTGAAAAATAAAAAGATATGCGTAATAATAGGACATGGTGGCAATGACTGTGGAGCGGTATCACAGGATAAAAAAGTGACTGAGCTTGGATATAATACAAAATTGGCTGATGAGTTAGTGGAATTGCTTGTAAATAACGGATACGAAGCTTTCACTCACAACAGGGGATATTCTAAAATGGAAAATACTACTTTGATTAATAGTTTAAATCCAGATTTAGCTATATCGCTACACTGTAACAGTGCTAATACAGTTGCAACAGGAACAGAAGCAATATATTATCCGGGAAGTGTGAAAGGTAAAAAGTTTGCCGAGCTATTATCTAAAAATGTATCTGAAGCGTTAGGATTAAAAAATAGAGGTGCAAAAGAGCCTTGGCATGGGAGAGGAAGTGGACTGTTAAGCAGAACAAAAGCACCTTGTGTTATTTCTGAACCATTTTTTATTGATAATAATGAGGATTTAAAAAAAGCATTTGAAAGAAAAAATGAATATATTGATGCTATAGTGAAAAGTATAAATGAATATTTTGAATTAGTTTAAGACTTAATTTTTTGGAATTTTAAGTCTAAGAAAATTTATAGACTCAAAAAATGGAAAAATTGAGTCTATAGAAAAAATGGCTTGTATATTTTGAATATAAGAGTTTTAAAATCAATTTAGGTATAAAAGGTTGTCTGACAGAATAAAAATACAAATTTGAGCCTGTCAGGTGGCTTAAAATAAAAAAATAAAATAACAAAGGAGAAGATTATTATGGACAGATTAGCAGCAAAAATTTATATAACAGGAAAAATCATAGAGTTAGGAAAGACATTAATTTACAAAACAGAAATATTGAGTAAGGGAAAAGCTGGGATAGAAAAATTTAAAGAAGTACATGATGGTTTCTGGAAAAAGTTAGAAGACCTGCTAGAAAAAGAGAAGTCAATTGACAGACCTTTTATTCCGAATTTTGTTGAAGAAATTGGAGAAGAAGCATTAACAATAGCACTGGAAGAGGCTAAAAAGAACTGCGATTTAAGAGTAGTACTACAAAATATATTTAATGTAGAAAAGAAAGAAAATCCTGCTGTATTGTAGCAGTAAGGGGGAAATAAAGTTGAATCCACTTTTGGTTAAAGATATTGTTGAATTGGGAGTGACAGTAGTAATATGTACTATATTCTTGACTCAACAGCAACGCATGTTCGGATATCTTGAAAAAATGATATCTACAATGGCGAAGTTAGAGAAACAGCTGAACAATGATTATTTAAAAGGAAAGGGGCTGGAAATAGCCCTGATACTTAAAATACAAGACATCCGCTGGAGTATTCAAAAAAGGGTGATAAAGTATATAAGGAACAATCACATCAAAGAGAACTGGACAGTTATCAACAAAGAAATTGACACATTCTTTGATGTGAAACTTATAGATTTCGAAACAGATATGCATGACATTATAGATGATATTACTTTCAAGATAATTTACGGAATATTCAAAAATGAATTTTCAGAAACTAAAAAAGTATTAATGAATATTCTCGCAGATTTAAAAGAGGACGGAGCAAAAGAAAATGAACTGTATGACAAGGCGATAAGAATAGTAGAGGCACATATGCAGACTATAGAAAATGAGCTTATCGCGCATATAAAAGAGTTGATAAATTAACAGATTGACTTTTTCAAAAAACAGGGTATAATATACTATAGATAAAAACTTTAATAGTAGCATTATGTAATGTGATTTTTATAAGAATATAAAATTAAAAATTTTTATATTATTCTATTTTTCGAGATGACCAGTAAAATGGTCATCTTTTTCTATTGAAAAATAAAAGATGATATGCTATTATAAATTACTAAACAAAACATAAAATCTTTTTTCAATCAAGATTTCAATAGTTAATTAAATTGGCCTTTAATTAACTATTTTTTTTGTAAATTTCTAGTTTTTGAGGTATAATTATAATGTAGAAAAACTGTAGATAAAATGTTAAAAAAGTGGATTTTATCATAAAATAAGTGTAAAAAATCAACTTTTCTGTTTACTTTTTGTTACAAAAAATGTTATTATATAAAAATTATATATTATAAAAAAGGAGGATAATATGAGAGCGTTAAATATAGCAAAATTCATTGTTAATTATAGTAATCTGCACAATCAATCTATGACGAATTTAAGATTACAAAAAACTTTGTATTATCTGTTTGTACTTTTTTTTCATCAGTTTAATAAGGAATTGTTCGATGATGATTTTATTGCTTTAGATTATGGTCCAATTGTAAGAGAAGTATACGAATATTATAAAATATATGGGAAAGATGAGATTAAAGAGAGACTAGCAGATAATACAGATTTGAATAATGAAGAACAAGAGTTTTTGGGGGCAATGCTTGATAGACTAAGCAGTTATAGTGTCTATGATTTAGTATATTCAACTCATCAATATGAACCGTGGATTAATACTCCAAGAAATGAAGTAATGCCTCATAGGGATATTATTAATTTTCATAATCGCAATGGAATTACAATGTATAGAGGTAAAAGGTAATGAGAAAAGAAGATAAAAAGGAAAAACAAAAAATAAAACAAGACAAATATGAAAGTATAAAATTAGATGAAAAAGATGTTGAAATCAAAACAGAAACTTTTATCTTGAAAGCAGAAGAAGCAATAAATAACAAAATTTTAGAATTATACAATTTATGCTACGAAAAAAAGATAAATAAGGATAATTATCAGGCATACTATAAACAATTTATGAAAATTGACGTTTCATATTCAAATTCCAAGGAGCAGGATAAATATTTTGCAGTTTCTCATCATTTTAAGTCAATAGAATTGGAAATTGATTTTGAAAAAATGAAGAAAACTACAACCGAAATTAAGACCGAAATTTTAACTATGATGGGGTTGTTTTTTGCTATTTTTACTTTTGTACAAGTTAATTTTACTTTTACTCAGCAGTTTTTAGAAAAGTACAACGGTTATAGATTACTTTTATATATAACAATAATAAATGCAGTATTGTTAATAGTGTTAGGATTTATACTAGAAGCAATAGGAACTATTGTATATGGAGAAAATAAAGCCAGAGAAGAAGTTCTTTTAGAAGAAGAAGAGAAAGAACAGAGTATATTTGTTATAGTTATAAATTGGATAATAAAAAGAATAGGTACTAAAAGATATTTTAAAAGTCAAAAATATTTTTTATTTTTTCCAGAATCTAAATTAAAGTTAAAACGTGCTTTAATATATGCTTTGCTTGGATTGTTTGTTGTTGGCACATTTTCTTTTTATAAGGAAAAAAAGAATTATTCTAGATCATATGAAGAAATAGATCAGATTATAATGAAAAAAGTAGAGGATAAGATTTCTTCAATAAATAAAACCTTATCAGAGGATGAAAAGAAACAGATAAAATTAGAAATAGAAAACAGTATTTATAGAGATTTATATAATCAAAGTAAAAAAGCACCTCAAGTAAAATAGGGGTGTTTTTATATTTTAAAAATTTTTGAGATTTAATGATGGAATCTATAAGGTATAAAAATAGAGACTCTTTTTTTGAAATTTTTAATATTTTATGATATAATATACGAAAGTTTCAAAGATAGGAGAAATGTATGAGTGAAAGAAATTTGAAAATTTTAGGCTGGCTCGGGACAGTACTTTCTGTAATAATGTACGTATCATATGTTCCACAAATAATGGGGAATTTACATGGTAACAAAACATTTTTCTTACAGCCTTTAGCTGCAACAATTAACTGTACAATATGGACAAGTTATGGGCTTTTAAAAGAGAAAAAGGATTATCCTTTATCTGCTGCAAATTTACCAGGGGTTATTTTTGGATTATTAGCAACAATCACAGCATTTTAATACTTGAAAATAAAGAGCCTTAATTGGCTCTTTTTATTTTATATGATACTATTTTGAAATTCGAACAGTAAAAGTATTTCTGAAAGTGTCAGACAAGTTCCAAAGTCGTCTTCTTCCATTATTTCATAGTCTATCACTTCAATAAATTTTACATGCTTTCTACTTCTTCTTTTATGCTTTAGCTTATACATTTTCTTTGCTCCATACAAGAAAATATCTTCTTGTATTTGCATGATTATATCACTACATTCTATGTATTCTATATCTTTAGTCACAAATTTAATTAATTTAAGCCATTCTTTTATATAAGAAAATTCATTACCTGAAATGATGTTTCCTATTATCTCAGCCTCTATTTTTACTTTTTTCCCTATTTCTTCATAGTCAAGTTCGACTGTTTCGAATATATGAAATAGGTCATTCTCAATTTGTTCTCCCGTTTTTAATAGCATACAAATCACCTCGATATATTATATCCTATATTTTATTATTTACAAAAAAAAACTGCCCGAAGGCAGCCAAAATTGTAATGAAAACTAAACAAATCAGGGAGACTTGTTCAGTCAATTTTATTTTAACATACACTTTATTTGAAAGCAAGATATGATTTTTAAAAAAGTAAAAGCTCATTGAAGGCTTTTTTAACTTGAAATAAAACAAGTACATTGGTAACTTATTGGTAACAAATAATAATAGAAAGTATTGATTTTAAAAGGATTAACCTAATAGGTACTTAACTAGGTCATTGTAGGTGAAAAAAAAATAACAAAGAATAATGAAGATTATATAGAGCCAATATTTTCAGAAGCCGGAATAGTTTTTAAAATACTGCCTGAAATAAGAAAAATGGGAAATGAAAAGAAAATTTTACTGAAAATAGATACGGAAATAAGTAATTTTAAGCTTACATCCAATTATAGCGCCACATCAGGAGCGAAACAGAAAAATCAGACTAAAACAATTATTACTTTGAATGACGGAGGTTCAACTTTTATAGGCGGATTAAAACAGAATGTGAATAAGGAAACAGTAAGGAAAGTTCCTATACTGTCAGCAATACCAATAATTGGTCCACTTTTCAAATATAAACGGAAAAATAATGAAATAAGGGATATTTATATCGAAATAGAAGCAGTAGTCCAGAAACGGGAAAAATAAAACATAAGAAGCCATAAATTTTCAAATTTCTACAAGAATTATTAATCTGAAATTAATGATATAATCTAAAATATATAGTATAATATATAAAAATGAGTTTATAAATACAAAGAAAAATAATTTAGATTAATTTCAGAAAGAGGATAAAGTATGATTTCATTTGAAAGACTGAAGGAAATACTGGAACGTTTCAGTAAAGTTAAAATTGCTGTTGTTGGCGACATGATGCTGGATGAATATTTAATAGGTAAAGTATCAAGGATATCTCCTGAGGCGCCTGTTCCTGTAGTGAATATTGAGCAGGAAAGATTTGTTCTTGGAGGGGCTTCAAATGTGGCAAATAACCTGAAAAGCCTGTCAGCACAAGTTTCTGTCTATGGAGTTGTCGGTAAGGACAGTAATGGAGAAAAATTTGTAAAAGAATTGGAGTCAAAACTGATAGACCCGTCAGGAATTGTCATAGATGAAACAAGACCTACAATAATAAAAAGCAGGGTACTTTCTCAGGGACAGCAGCTGTTGAGACTGGACTGGGAAAAGGATACTGATATTACTGAGAATATACAGAAAAAGATTATAGAAAATGTTGAAAAGAATATTGAAAATACAGATGCATTACTTCTTTCAGACTATAATAAGGGTGTGCTGACGGAGTTTGTTTCCCAGAGCATAATAAAAATAGCCAAGAAATATAACAGGGAAGTTGTTGTAGATCCTAAACCTAATAATTTTAAAAATTATAAGGGTGCCACTTCAATGACACCTAACAGAAAGGAAATTCTTGACTATTTTGGAATGAAGAAATTTCAGAATGAAGAGGAAATTGCACAAAGAATGTCAGAACTGAAGGAAGAGCTTGCACTTGACAATGTAGTTCTGACAAGAAGTGAAGAAGGAGTTTCTCTCTTTAAAAATGAACATAGAAGAATACCTACTGTAGCTAGGGAAGTTTATGATGTAACAGGAGCTGGAGATACTTTTATATCAACATTCCTGCTGTCGGTATGCGCAGGAGCAGATTTATTTGAAGCGGGAGCTATTGCAAATATGGCTTCCGGTATTGTAGTTGCTAAAATTGGAACAGCGACAGCTACAAAAGAGGAAATCCTGGAATTTTACCATAATGTTATAGAAAATAATTATGAAAAAATATAATATATGATGTACTTATTTACATAATTAAAAATATCATAGGATAAATTACAATTTATTAATTGAAATTAAATAAAATTAAGAAAAGAAGGAAGTGAAGTTATGGCAATAATTGCTGCAGTAGAGGCTGGAGGAACAAAATTTATTTGTGGACTGGGAACTGAAGATGGAAAAATAATAGACAGGATAAATATTCCAACAACAACACCTGAAGAAACAATGTCTAAGGTTATAGAATATTTTAAAGATAAAGAATTTGATGTTATGGGAGTCGGAAGCTTTGGTCCTATTGATCCTGTAAAAGGTTCAGAAACATATGGTTATATAACAAAGACTCCAAAGGCATACTGGAGTGACTATAATATAATTGGGGAACTGAAAAAACATTATGATATTCCAATGGAATTTGATACAGATGTTAATGGTGCGGCATTGGCTGAATCATGGTGGGGAGCTGGAAAAGGGCTGAAAAATGTTATGTATATAACGGTTGGAACAGGAATTGGAGCAGGAGCCGTTGTAAATGGAACTATGCTTCAGGGACTTACACATCCTGAAATGGGACATATTTTTATAAAAAGACATCCGGAAGATGCCTATGAAGGAAACTGTCCATTCCATAAAGACTGTCTTGAGGGTATGGCTGCAGGGCCTGCAATTGAAAAAAGATGGGGTAAAAAGGGACATGAACTGGCTGACAACGAAAAAGTATGGGATATGGAAGCATATTATCTGGCACAGGCTCTTATGAACTATATATTGATTTTATCTCCTCAAAGGATAATAATGGGCGGAGGAGTAATGAAACAGCAGCATCTGTTCCCACGTATAAGAAAATACGTACAGGAATTTTTGAACGGTTATGTACAGAAAAAAGAAATACTTGAAAAAATTGATGAATACGTCGTATATCCTGGACTTGGTGATGAAGCAGGTTTTATAGGATCAATAGCTTTAGGAAAACTGGCTCTGAATGCTAAATAAATTTAAACAACTTTGGAAGGGCAGGGAAAAAATGTGGATATAGAACATTCAGTGAAAAATACTAGAAAATATGCCATACTGGAAGTTATGTTCTTTAATGGCTTTTCAGTGGGAATGCAAAGTTTTGTGTTATTAAGCCTGGCGATATATTTTAATATGAGTTCTTTTTTTATATCAGTAGTATCGTCTTTGCCAACAGCCGGATATTTATTGCAGGTATTTACTAAAAAAGTAAATACCATTTTAGGAGGAAGAAGAAGAACACTTGTCTTGTCAGTTACAATATCGAGGCTAGTTATATGTTTACTGCCTTTTGCAGTGTTATTTGATATGAGAAATCAATTTGTATATTTTATGATAATGTTTATTTATGGATTATCGTCTCCTTTTGTAAACAACGTATGGACAGCTACAATGGTAGAAATTATAAATAAAAAGGAAAGAGGAAAATATTTTGGGAAACGTAATTTATTTTCATCACTGTCAACGGTAATATACACATTGTTTTACGGATATATTTTGTCTCTTGCCGATAAGAAAAGCTCCATATTGCTGCTTACATCAGTAATGGCAGTTTCAGCAATAGGCTCTGCAATATTTATGTATCTTCACTATATTCCGGATTTAGGGGAAGAAGTAAAAAATATCAGTATAAAAACTGCATTTAAAAATAAAAACTTTGTCCTTTATCTGAAATTTGCATCTATATGGTTATTTACATGGGAATTTTTAAAACCTCTGACAGAGTATTATAGAATAAAAATACTTGGTGTAAATACCATGTTTATTTCCCAGATGGGAGTTGTTACTGCAATACTGTCAAGTGTACTTTACATAATATATGGTAAATTATCTGATAAATACGGAAACAAGACCATGTTAAGAATGGGGATATTCTTTACAACATATTATGTTCTTACATATTTTTCCATGACACAGGATAATAAAATGTCAATGCTTTTTGCGGCAGCAGTAATTGATGCGGTAGGATTTACTGCGATAACACTAAGTTTGTTGAATTTGATGATGGAAGTTTCTGAAGAACCTGCTGATGCTTATGTAGGTGCATATGCTATAGTTTGTGGAATTGCTGCAATACTCGCAGGAGTATTTGGAGGACTTGTGGGTAAATTTATAAATAACGGAGTTATTTATATTTTTGGAGAAGAATTTTACACAATAAGATTTGCATTTGCAATAGGATTCATTTTAAGGCTATTTTCGTTGCTTGAGTTGACGAGGGTGGATTCATTTGAAAAAACATTTATTTATAAGGGAAGTCTTCCTATAAAGAACTTTTTTTCAAAAAGAATTTTACATGTAGGTGCAAGTTATATTAATGATGTAAAAAGAAGTGAAAGGGAAAGTCAGAACATAAAAACTCAAAATAGAAAAGATAATTATATAAATGTTGACAGCAATGAAATAAAGAATGTAAAGGAAGAAAGCGGAAATCAGGAAAATAGAACAGATGAAATTGAAAATTTTGAAAAGAGGACAGAAGAGAATAACATGAATAAAACAGTGTGAAAAATCAAAAGGGGGGATTAAATTGACTGTTTTTTTTAGCTTGAAAAAATTTAATAATAATAATAAAATAACTGAAAAGGAACTGTGCTCCTTTACCAAGGGAATGTACTATCTTTTAAAAGGAAAGATAGAATTGACGGAAGCCCTAAGAATTATTTCTGAAAGTTACAGGAAAGAAATAAAAAATAGGATAATGAAAACTGTAAGAACAATAGAGGGAGGAAATTCTCTTGGAAGGGCTTTTGGCAATCTTACTCAAAGTAAGGAATTCCTTGAGTTAATAAGAATAGGGGAAGAAACAGGAAATCTGGAAATAATATTTAAAAATTTGTTTGAAAAATATAAATTTAGGGAAAAAATAAAAAAAGACATCAGGAATCTGTCCGTATACCCTGTGACAGTTATTATTACAGCATTTGTAATAGTAACTATTTTGCTTAAAATAGTTGTTCCAAAGTTCACAGTCATATATTCAGATTTGGATCAGGAATTACCGGAATTAACAAAAACTATAGTCAGAATAAGTGAAATTACAGATAGATACGGTCTTATAATATTAATTTTAATAATTTCAGGAATTTTTCTCATTTTATTTTTTAAAAAGAACAATCAGAAATATTTTGAAAAAATTTTGCTAAAAATATTTATATTTGGAGAAATATACAAAAATATAGTTGTTTTGAATTTTACCCAGAATATGTACTCACTTACAGATGCCGGAGTTTCTTTCCTTGAATCATTGAAAATGTGTATAAATTCAGGAAATATACTTTTAAATGAGGAAATACGCAAAATAATTTTCAGGCTGGAAAAAGGAACAGGCATAAAGAAATCTTTTGAAAATCTCAATTTTTTTGATGAAGAATATAAAGGTTTTTTAAGAATAGGTGAAAAAACGGGAAAAATGACAGTATCTTTTGAAAATCTGACTGGTATTTACTCTGAAAAGGTGCAGGAAAGAACTCAATTACTTTTAAAAGTCATGGAGCCATTATCTATAATTTTTATTGGAATTATAATAGGAATTATAATTTTTGCAATAATGCTCCCGATATTTAAAATAGGAGAAATGATATAATTCAATATGAAAAATAAAAGATACTATAAATAACGGTCACTATGAAAATGTTAACTATAAACAAAGAAAATAGAAAGATTAAATAAAAAGGAATATGGTAAAAGTATATGATTGAAAATTTTATTAAATCATCAGAATACACACAGAAATTATTTGATATTGATGATGAAGTAATGAAAAATATGGAAATAGAAAGTTTAAATGATAATGTCCCGATAATAAGCAGGGAAGTTTTGAATTTTATGATATTCAATGCAAAAGGAATCAGAGCAAAAAATATTCTGGAAATAGGTACGGCAACAGGATATTCAGGTTTATTTCTCGCGCAGATTGCAAATGAAAATGGAGGACAGCTCACAACAATTGAAATTGATGAAAAAAGACATAAAAAAGCCATTGAAAATTTTAAAAAAGTTGGAATTTTTGAAAAAAATCATCTGATTTTAGGTGATGCATTGGAAGAAATACCTAAATTGAATAAAGATAATAAATTTGATTTTATTTTTATTGATGCAGCAAAGGGTCAGTATATTAAATTTTTTAAAATGTGCTGGGATCTGCTAAATGAAAACGGTATTGTATTTATTGATAACATAATGTTCAGAGGGTTAGTATCAGAAAGTGAAACTGAGGTTCCAAAGAGGTACAGAACAATAGTTCAAAGACTAAAAGAATTTATACAGAAATTAAACAATGAATTTGATTTTGTTCTGCTGCCGTTTGGAGATGGAGTAGGATTGGTTAGGAAGTAATAAAAATGAGATTTCTTTTATATAATATACGATATGGTACAGGAAAATATTTGAATCAGCCATTGAAATATTTGAGGGGTTATTTAGGTCAGTCTTTAGATCACATTCACCGTATAGGGGAATTTATAAAGGAACAGAAAGCAGATATTGTAGGTCTTGTAGAAGTGGATTTAGGATCATTCCGGACAAAAGAAGCAAATCAGGCAAAACTGCTTGGGGAACTGACTGAAAAAAATTATGTGTCGCAATATAAATACGAAGAAAATTCTAGGTATATGAAATTTCCGATTATACGAAAACAGGGAAATGCACTGTTATCAAATAGTAAGATAATAGCACAGAGATTTCATTATCTGGAAAGAGGAATGAAAAAACTTGTAATTGAAATGGAAACAGAAGAAGTTACAATTTTTTTAGTTCATCTTGCTTTAGGAGGGAAGACAAGGCTAAGGCAGATAGTGGAATTAAACAATATGATAGAAAATCATAAAAAACCTTTTATTGTCGCAGGAGATTTTAATCTGCTGTGGGGAAAAGAAGAAATAGAACTGTTTTTAAAAGCCGGAAAATTACAGAATGTAAATAATAGAAGAGAACCTACATTTCCAAGCTGGGCACCTAAAAAAGAGCTGGATTTTATTTTATGCTCTGAGAATATAAAAATAAAAGATTATAAAGTGTTGAGAAATACTTTATCAGATCACCTGCCTATTTTGTTAGATTTTGAAATTAGGAAAAATTAGAAAGGAGAAGATTAGTGGAAATAAGGAAAAATATATTAAACAAAGCATTGCTGTTTTTAATGGCAATTTTTACAATAGGAACTTTAAACGCAGAAACTGTAAATATAAAAAGTAATTATAATGAAATAACGAAAATCATCGGAGGAAGGAAAAAAGATGATTCGAATAGAACAAAAAGAAATTCAAAAAAAGAATTACGTGGAGTATGGGTGGCAAGTGTAATAAATATTGACTGGCCTTCAAAAAAAGGACTGAGTGCTGAACAGCAGAAAAGAGAATATATTTCAGTACTTGAAGATGTTAAAAGGTGGAACATGAACGCAGTATTTGTTCAGGTGAAACCTACAGGAGATGCATTCTATCCTTCAAAATATTCTCCATGGTCTGAATATCTGACAGGAACTCAGGGAGTAAATCCTGGATATGATCCGTTAAAATTCATGGTTGATGAAGCACATAAAAGAGGTATAGAGTTTCATGCATGGTTCAATCCATACAGACTTACAATGAAAGGAAAATCTACCAGCACAGAGAGTCTTGCTAAAGACAATATAGGAAGAAAAAGACCTGAATGGACAGTTGTGTATGGAGGACAGCTTTATCTGAATCCTGGAATACCGGAAGTAAATGACTACGTTATTGACAGTATCGTTGAAGTGGTTAAAAAATATGATATTGATGGAGTTCACATGGATGATTATTTCTATCCATATAAAGTAAAGGGACAGGATTATCCTGACAGCGCACAGTACCACAAATATGGCGGGAAATTTTCCAATATAGGTGACTGGAGAAGAAACAATATAAATAAGCTGGTTGAAAAACTTCATAGGGAAATAAAAAAAGAAAATAGTGACATCTCATTTGGAATAAGTCCTTTTGGAGTATGGAGAAATGCTTCGACTGATCCTGGAAGAGGTTCAGAAACTCAGGCAGGTATTCAAAATTATGATGACCTTTATGCAGACATTTTACATTGGATGGATAAGGGGTGGATTGATTATGTAGTACCTCAAATATACTGGAATCAAGGATTTAAAGTTGCAGAATATAATACACTTGTAAAATGGTGGAGTAAAAATGCTAAAAATACAAGTACTGATTTATATATAGGACAGGCTGCCTATAGAGTAGGAGCGTGGTCAAATCCTAATGAACTTGTAAATCAGATAAATTATAACAGAAATTATCCTGAAATTAAGGGGAGTATATTCTTCAGCTATAAATCATTAAAAGAAAATCCTAAAAACATAATAAATAACCTGTTAAATGGGCCTTACAGTTCTTTGCCGTCAGAAGTGGCTGATATTGAAAATATGAGTGTAAAAGCAGAGAGAGCAGATGAAATTGCCCAGAAGGAATGATAAAGGTCAGAAAAAATTAAAATCTAAATAAAATAGGAGCTATCTAAAACTGGAATATAAAATAAATGGGAATTATATTTATGAATTACTATAAATATAATTCCCATGATATTTTTAACTCTTCTTTTTAGATAGCTCTTTTATTTAAAAAAGCTTATAAATAATGTAATTAAACTTACGTTGGCAAAATCTATAAACAGTGCTCCAACAACAGGAACAACAAAAAACGCAATTTTAGAATATTTATATTTTTCACATACAGATTTCATATTTGAAATTCCGTTAGGTGTAGCCCCTAATCCAAAACCGCAATGTCCTGATACTATGACTGCGGCATCGTAGTCACTTCCCATAGCCTTAAAAGTAATGAAGTTCAGATACAGATAAATAAGAACTATCTGAGCTACCAGAAGTATAAGCATTGGAATGGCAAGATCTATGAGTTCCCATAACTTTAGTGACATAAGAGCCATTGCAAGAAATAAGTTCAGTGAAACATCCTCCAGCACACTGATTTCCCTTGTAGGTGCAGTGAATATTTCAGAGTTGTCTGAAATATTTCTCATGATAGCTGCAATAATCATTGGTCCGATGTAAATTGGAAAATTCATTGCAGGTAAAAGTTTCGTTATAAAGATAGATAAATATGAACCTATTCCCATTGCGATTAAAATAAAGAAAAATGCCATTGAAAATCTTTCTGCGTTAAGAGCAGGTTCAGGTTTTTTCAGAACATTTTCATCAATATCACTGTTGTAGTCATGTTTTTCATGCAATAAAGTTTCGTTTCCTAACAGTTTATGTTTAAGAATAAGCTTATTTGCAATAGGACCTCCCATCATGGAACCAGCTATAAGTCCAAAAGTTGCAGAAGCTATTGCAACTGTACCTGCTCCTTTTATTCCTAGTGCTTCGATTGTTGGCGCAATTGCTGCTGAAGTTCCATGTCCTCCTGTCATTGGAGTGGATCCTGTCATTAATCCAAGAAGTGGGTTAATTCCAATGAGTTGTGAAAGAAAAATAGCAACAACATTTTGAGCGAAACATAATCCTATAGCAAGAAATAAGAAAATAAGTACTTTTTTTCCACCTTTTTTTAAAACTTTTAAACTTGCATTAAATCCGACACTTGTAAAAAACATTACCATGAAAAAGGTCTGTAATGTTGTTTCAAATTTTATAGTTATAATATTGGTTTGCCTAAGTATAAAAGCTATTATTGAAAAAAGAAATCCGCCAATAACAGGTGACGGAATACAATACTTTTCAAAAAATTTAATTTTTGTCCTTAGTCTCATACCAATTATAAGTAAAATAACAGACAAACTGATAGTTTGTATCATGTCCATTTTTAACTCAAACATTAAATTTCCGTCCTTTCTGAATAGATATAACGAAACATTATACTACATATTTGAAAAAAAGACAAATAAAACTTAAGAGTAATATAAGATATTATATATAAGTTACTGTTTACAAAATTCTAAAAGTATGTATAATATATATTAAGTCAATATATAATTTTTTGTAAATTGAATTAGCAAATACAAGGATGATACGCATAGTATTATATAATATAGGGAGGAAAAAATATGAGGAATAAACTGTTGCCCGCATGTCCGGTTGAAGTGATTCTTACATTGATTTCAAATAAATGGAAAATATTAATAATGAGGAATTTGCTGGAAGGTACAAAAAGATTTGGGAAATTAAAAATAAAAAATAGGAGGGAATTTTAAAAATGAAATCAGGATTTATAGCAATTGTAGGAAGACCGAATGTTGGAAAATCTACATTAATGAATAAACTTGTAAAGGAGAAAGTGGCGATAGTTTCTGACAAGGCAGGAACTACCAGGGATCAGATAAGAGGAATTGTAAATATACAGGATAATCAGTTTATATTTGTAGATACTCCAGGGATTCATAAGCCCAAACATCTTCTAGGGGAACATATGACTGAAATTGCTCTTGAAACGTTAAATGATGTGGATCTTATAATGTTTCTGCTTGATGGAACACAGGAAATATCAACGGGAGATATCTTCGTAAACGAACATATAAAGGAAGTTAAAACTCCGGTTGTCCTTATAATAAACAAAATCGATAAAATGAGCGATGAAGAAATAGAGGCAAAAAAAGCGGAAATAAAGGAGAAGTTAGGAAATTACGAGAATATAATAACATTGACAGCTGAATTTGCAATAGGAATACATAAAATTTTTGAAGTGGCTGAAAAATATCTGTCAAATGATGTATGGTTCTATCCGGAAGATTATTATACAGACTTGCCTGTAAATAAAATTGTAGTTGAAACTGTAAGGGAAAAAATACTGCATCATACAAAAGATGAGGTTCCTCACAGTGTTGCAGTTGAAATTGTAAATGTGGAGACAAAACCTGAAATAAGAAAATATGATGTAAATATTTATGTGGAAAGGGACAGTCAGAAGGGGATTATAATAGGAAAAGACGGGGCTCTTCTTAAAAAAATTGGAATAGAGGCCAGAAAAGAGATAGAAGCACTTATTGATTTGAAAGTAAACCTTAAATTATGGGTTAAAGTAAGAAAAAAATGGAGAAGAGATCAGCAGTTTCTTAATGATATGGGATATAAAATAAAAAAGAAGGTTAAAAAATAATCCAAATATGATGTAATCTATTGCAACCTTAAAATTATGTGGTATAATAATAATGAAAGGGATTAGATTGAAAGTTTCAATATAAATTTCAGTTATTGAAATTATATGTTTTAAAGCTGAAATTTTTGGAGGAAAAATGGAAAGGTATGTACTTCTTAGGGGAAAAGTTGTCGGTAAATGGTATGATTTTGATAGGAAAGCTCATTATCATATCGTTGCGGCTATAAAAGAAAGTGAAAATGATATAAAGGAATATGACATATCAATAAATATAGGAAGCATTTTTGAAAATAGTGACGAATTTTATTCTTCAAATTTACAAGTTTATTATGACAACAATTATACATATAATAACAAAATTCTTAAAGAAATGCTGTTGCAGAAGCCAGGAATAACAATTGGTAAAAAAAATTTAAATTTGGATTATTTAAGAATGGAATTATTTCCTCGTGAAAAAATGAAGATTATGAAGGGAATAGACAGGGAAAATGCCTTTCTGACAGGAATAATAGAAAGACATGTGCTGGAAGCTCTAAACAATGACATAAATGAAATTTTTGTATTTGGACGTTTGTATGATAATAAAAAAGGAATTCATGATGTCCATATGAATCAGGCAAGTACAGGTAGATACAGAAGTAGCGACGCTCCCTATTCTGATGGAGGAGTGTTTTTTTATAACAGTGAATCAAAAATATGGACAGCAATTTTCATAGCTTTTATAACACAAAGTGTATGTAGATAAAAACAGACATGAATAAAATTATAATTTTAAAATATTTTAATAGCTGTGAAAGGAGGAATAAGAGTCATGGAGTTGGCAATGACACGGGAAAATTTCTGGAAGTATATTGCAGAAGCTCATAAAAAAGAAAAAGACAATAACGGTATAATGAACTATCTTGTAGAAAAATTGTCGAACAGATCGTATGAAGAAATTTTCAGCTTTGGAATAATAGTAGATGAAATAATGCTGGAAAGTTACAATCAGAGACTCTGGTGTGCTTCATATCTGCTGAATGGTGATACACGGGAAGAAAGTTTTGATTTTTTCAGATTATGGTTGATTTCACAAGGTGAAAAAGTATACAATGATGTAATGAAAAATCCTGATAACCTTATCAAGTATGTTGAAGAACCTGATGAGGATTTTATAGCGGATTTGTATGAAAATGAGGATTTTTTCTTTGTTGCCGTAGATGCCTTCGGTATAAAAAATGACATGGGAATATTCGAAGAACTGTTTGAAATCTATCTGGGGGAATTTGACTCCTATAAGGAAAAACTGAATTACAATGATGAAGATTACCCAAAACTAAAGCTTACATGGTGTGAAAAAGTACCAAAATCAATGAAGAAAATATGCCCTAAACTATTTGAAAGGTTTTATATTGGAGAAGATGAATATACTAGAAATTAATAATTACAATGAAAAAAAGTAGAATAACTGATATTATGGAAGTATACAGTATTATTCTACTTTTTATTTTATTAGAAAATAAGATTTACTTATCAGCAACCATTCTGTTAAATTTTGCTATTTCAAAAAAAGATCCGCAAATTACAATTGCCTTATATCCGGAATTTTTCTCTTTTATAATGTTCATAGCACTTTTATATGCAGTCAGGATATTATCCTCAAAAATAATTCCATCAACAGGAATATTCAAAGAAATCATTTTTTCCCTTATTTCAGCTGAGCTTAATCCATTAACTGTATCTTTTAAGGATGTAATAAAAATCTTATCGGTAATTTTTTCAAGCTTTGTAAAGACTTTTTCAAAATCTTTCGTTGCCAAAAGGGAAGTTATAATTACAACTTCATTTCTTTTATAAATTTCAGTCAGGTTTTCAATGAGCTTTCTTATGGAATCATCGTTATGTGCGGCATCCAGTATAATGGGAGGTTCGACAGAAAAAAATTCAAAACGGGCAGGCCAGTAGACTTTATTGACACCATTCTGTATAGTTTCGTTATCAATATTATAAAACTTTGCAGTTTCATAGGCTAATAAGAAATTATTTGCTTGAAATTTTCCGAATAAGGGCAGAATGAACTTATTATTCTGGAATTTTATTACAGTTCTGTAATTAATTTTGTCCAGTTCTATTTCCATGTCATTATATTTTTTAATAATATTAATGGAATTTTCTGTTTTTTTATTAATTTCCTCTTCTAATTCAGGTAAACTATCAGCATAAATACATAGTTCCCTGTTTTTAATAATACCGGCTTTTTCATAGGCAATTTCCTTTAACGAATTTCCCAATATTGCCGTATGGTCAAAAGTGATGTTAGTAATAAGTGCAATATCGGAATTTATAATATTTGTAGCATCGAGACGACCACCAAGACCAGTTTCTATAACAAGAAAATCAGGATTCTTTTTTGCAAAAAACATTAATGCTATAAATGTTGTTATTTCGAAAAAATTCAGGTAGATGTCCTTAAGATTCTCGTTTTCTTTTTTACAGTTCTCTATAACCTGTTTCAGAAAATTATAATTTTTTATAATTTCTTCATCTTCTATCATTTGTCTATTATAGAGAATTCTTTCGTTATATCTGAGAATATGTGGAGATGTAAACTTTCCTACATTGTACCCTGCTTCCAGAAGAATATTTTCAAGGAATGTAGCGGTGGATCCTTTTCCATTTGTCCCGGCAATGTGTATAACTTTTACAGCATCACATGGTTTTCCTAGTAAATCATAGATTAACTTAAGGTCATCTATATTTTCCCTTCTTTTACCTGTACGTAGGCTGAACAGCTCATCTAATATACTATCAATCATATTTTTAATTATTTTCCTTCCTTTGACATGTTACAGATTATAGCACTAAATAAGTATTTTGAATAGAAAAAGATTAATTTTTTTTTCTTAATTTGACTGGTTTTTTCTGAAAAGTTGAGGTATATTTATAATGAGCATAAAATTTTTAAAATATAAATAGAAAAAATTATTTATTTAAAAATTAAAGTTAAAAAATGATTTTGGTATAAAATTATTATAAATATTTAAGGAGTGATTTTCATGAAAAAGAAAAAATTTGAATTTCCTTCCGCATTTACAGTGCTAGTTATTATACTGATTCTGGCAGCGGCATTGACTTATCTGATACCATCAGGAAGATTTTCAAAATTGACATACAGCAAGGAGAGCAATGAATTTATGATAACGGATGAAAATGAAAAAGTTACAGTACAACCTGCAACGCAGGAAGTTCTGGATAAATTGAATATTAATCTTTCCGTCAATAAATTTACAGAAGAAATTATAAAAAAACCTATAGCTATTCCAGGAACTTATAAAAGAATTCCGCAAAGCCCTCAAGGAATAGTTGAAATTATAAAGTCACCTGTTGCTGGAGTAGCGGATTCAGTTGATATTGTAATTTTTGTGCTAATTTTAGGTGGAGTAATTGGAATTATAAATAAAATGGGTGCTTTTGATGCAGGAATAGCAGCTCTTTCAAAAAAAACAAAAGGAAAAGAATTTGTACTTGTAACTCTAATATTTTCATTGATAACATTAGGAGGAACAACATTTGGAATGTCAGAAGAAACTATAGCATTCTATCCTATTCTGATGCCAATATTTTTAGCAAGCGGATTTGACGCTATGACATGTATTGCGGCAATTTCTCTAGGTTCAACAATAGGAACAATGTTTTCTACAGTTAATCCATTTTCTACAGTTATTGCATCAAATGCAGCAGGAATATCCTTTACAGAAGGACTTACATTCCGTATAGTATGCCTTATTCTTGCATCAATTATAACAATAGTATATATTTACAGATATACACTGAAAGTTAAGAAAGATAGAACAAAATCCGTTGTTTATGATCAGGAAGAGGAAATCCATGAAAAATTTTTAGGACAGTTTGAAAAAAGTTTAAAATCAGAATTTACAATGAGAAAAAAATTATGCCTTACTATATTTGGCCTTGCCTTTCCTATAATGATTTGGGGAGTTTCAACACAGGGATGGTGGTTTGGTGAAATGTCATCACTTTTCCTTGCAGTAGGAATTATAATAATGTTTTTATCAGGACTTCCTGAAAAAAAATCTATAAATTCCTTTATAAATGGGGCTGCAGAACTTATAGGAGTAGCACTTATAGTAGGACTTGCACGTGCAGTAAATATTATAATGGACAATGGTTTTATATCAGATACATTATTGTACTATTCAAGTCAACTCGTTGCAAACATGAGTCATACAGTATTTGCATTATTTCAGTTTGGTATTTTTTCTGTCTTAGGGTTCTTTATTCAATCTTCCTCAGGACTTGCAGTACTTTCAATGCCGATTATGGCACCGCTTGCAGATACAGCTGGAGTTTCAAGAGAAATTATAATTAATGCGTACAATTGGGGACAAGGTCTGATGTCTTTTATAACACCTACAGGGATGATTCTTGTATTTCTTGAAATGGCAGAAGTTACTTTTGATAAATGGCTGAAATTTGTACTACCTCTATTTGGGATGATAGCAGCTTTCTCAGCGGCAATGCTTGTAATCAATACAATGATGTAAAATTTTAAAATAGAGATTTTATGTAAAGAAAAAATACTTGACAAGTTTTTTAAGATTATGTATAATGTCATAGTAAATCAATTTACAAGATAATAAATCTGATAAATAAAAACTTGGAGGTAAATTTAAAATGGTAAAATTAAGATTAACAAGATTAGGAAGAAAAAGAGTTCCTTTCTATAGAATAGCTGCAATGGAAGCTTTATCAAGAAGAGACGGGAAAGCAGTAGCTTATCTTGGAACATACAATCCGTTGGCAGAAGATGGGAAACAGGTTGTACTGAAAGAGGAAGAAATTTTAAGATTCCTTTCAAATGGAGCTCAACCAACAGAAACTGTAAAAAGTATCTTAACTAAAGCTGGATTATGGGATAAATTTCAGGAAACTAAAAAGAAATAAATCAGAATAGGATATTATTGAAGCACTTCAGAAGAAGTGCTTTTTTTGTGCTAAAATATATATTTTTGATAGTAGTACTTTTCTGTTTTCATTTACATAATAATAACAACTCTTTGTTATAAAAATAACATGTTTTTATATACAAAAATATATTGTTAAAATTATAAAATTATGCTAGAATAATTTTATAGTAAAATATTTTGACTATTAATATTTTGATTATAAAAATATATTCAATTTCAAGAATTTAAAATAAATTTTAATTTTTTAATTATGGAGGATAAAATGGAATTATCTAAGAATAGACTGCTGAATATGTATGAAACAATGGAAAATATCAGAAATTTTGACTTAAAGGTAAATCAGATTGTAAAAAGAGGAATGGTACCTGGAATGACACATCTATCTGTAGGTGAAGAAGCAGCGAATGTAGGTGCTATGACAGCATTAAATCCTGATGATCTTATAACTTCCAATCATAGAGGTCATGGGCAGGTAATTGCAAAAGGTGTAAACCTGAATGAAATGATGGCAGAAATAATGGGAAAAGCAACAGGGATATGTAAAGGAAAAGGTGGTTCAATGCATATTGCCGATCTTGAAAATGGAAATTTGGGAGCAAATGGAATTGTTGGAGGAGGACATGGAATAGCAGTAGGAGCAGGATACACACAGAAAGTGAAGAAGACAGGTAAGATAGTGGTATGTTTCTTTGGGGATGGAGCTACAAATGAAGGAAGTTTTCATGAAGCATTGAATCTGGCTGCAGTATGGAATATTCCAGTTATTTTTTATTCAATAAATAATGGATATGGAATAAGTACTTCAATAAATAATGTAATGAAAGTTGAACATATATATGAAAGAGCTTCAGCTTATGGAGTTCCAGGATATTTTATTGAAGATGGAAATGATGTAATTGCAGTATATGAAACATTTAAAAAAGCAGTTGAGCATGTAAGAGCGGGAAATGGTCCAGTGTTGGTTGAAAGTATCACTTACAGATGGTTTGGACATTCCAGTTCAGATCCTGGAAAATATAGGACAAAAGAAGAAGTAGACAGCTGGAAGAAAAAAGATCCTCTTCTTAAGTTCGAAAAATATCTAATTGAAAATAAAATAGCTACAAAAGAGGAACTTAGTGAAATAGAAGAAAAATCGAAAAAGAAAATAGAAGATGCAGTAGAATTTGCTAAAAATAGTCCAGAACCTTCAATAGAATCAGCTTTTGAAGATATCTACGCAGACTAATATACTAATAGTATTGGATTCACTTGAATAAACTTTAATTTAAAAGAAACTGAAATAATTTAGAGATTACAAAGGAGGAAGAAAGATAAAATGAGTAATCAGACAAAATTGATGACTGTAAAGGAAGCAATTATAACAGCAATGTCAGAAGAAATGAGAAGAGATGAAAATGTATTTTTGATAGGGGAAGATGTTGGAATATTTGGGGGAGATTTCGGTACATCAGTAGGAATGCTGGAAGAATTTGGATCTGAAAGAATAAAGGATACTCCTATTTCAGAATCGGCAATTTCAGGAACAGCAATAGGAGCTGCCATGACAGGATTAAGACCAATTGTTGATGTGACATTTATGGATTTTATAGTATATATGATGGACAATATAGTAAATCAGGCAGCAAAAACAAGATACATGTTTGGAGGAAAAGGGCAAGTTCCTGTAACATTCAGATGTGCAGCAGGTTCGGGAGTAGGATCTGCGGCACAGCATTCCCAATCACTGGAATCATGGTTTTGCAATATACCGGGACTTAAAGTAGTGGCACCTGGTACACCGGCAGATGTAAAGGGACTTTTGAAATCAGCGATAAGAGATAATAACCCTGTGATTTTCCTTGAATATAAGGCACAGTATAATATGAAGGGAGAAGTTCCTATTGATCCTGATTTTATAATTCCTTTAGGAAAAGGAGAAATAAAAAAGGAAGGAACTGACATAACAATCGTAACATATGGAAGAATGCTGGAAAGAGTTATAAAAGCGGCAGAAGAAGTAGAGAAAGATGGAATAAATGTAGAAGTAGTGGATCCGAGAACATTAATTCCGCTGGATAAGGAGCTGATATTGAATTCTGTAAAAAAAACAGGCAAAGTTATTCTTGTAAATGATGCCCATAAGACAAATGGTTTTATTGGAGAAATATCAGCAATGATTTCAGAAAGTGAAGCATTTGATTTTCTTGATAGTCCTATTGTGAGATTGGCTTCTGAAGATGTGCCGGTTCCTTACAACCATACTCTTGAAACGGCTATAGTACCAAGTGTGGAAAAAATTATAAATGCAATTTATAAAGTAATGAATAAACAGTAATAGAGGGTGAAAATATGGAAAATGATAAATTGAGAGCCACACCTGCTGCAAGAAATCTAGCTAAAAAGCTTGGAGTGGATCTTTTCAAAGTTCAGGGCAGTGGAGCTAAAGGCAGGGTTCACAAAGAAGATGTAGAAATTTTTAATTATGAAAAAAGAATTCACATATCACCGCTTGCCGCCAAAATAGCTAAAGAATATGATATTAATCTTGAAAATGTAATTGGTAGTGGACATAACGGCAAAATAATGAGAGATGATATATTGAAGTTAATTGCAAAACCTCAGGAAAAAGAGGAACTTATAAGACATGAAGTGGCAAAAGTTGTTGAAACGAAGCAGATTAATGAAAGTGATATAGAAATGATACCTATGTCTCCTATGAGAAAAGTGATTGCCAAGAGAATGTCTGAAAGTTATTTTACAGCCCCAACATTTACATTGAATTATGAAATAGATATGACTGAAACAAAAGCCCTGAGAGCAAAAATTTTAGATATAATATTTGAAAAAACAGGAAAGAAAGTGACTATTACAGATATTATATCACTCGCAGTTATAAGGACATTAATGAAACATAAATATGTAAATTCAAGTCTGACAGAAGATGGAAACCAAATTATTTTACACAATTATGTGAACTTGGCAATAGCTGTAGGAATGGATGACGGTCTTCTTGTTCCTGTAATAAAAAATGCGGATAAAATGACCTTGTCTGAATTAGTTGTAAAATCTAAAGAAATAGTATCTAAAGCACTTGAAATGAAACTTTCTCCTGCTGAACAGTCAGGAAGTACATTTACTATAAGTAACTTAGGAATGTATGGAGTTCAGAGTTTTAACCCTGTTATAAATCAACCTAACTCAGCAATATTAGGAGTTTCAGGGATGATAGACAAACCGGTAGCTGTAAATGGGGAAATTGTCATAAGACCTATTATGACTTTGTGTCTAACAATTGATCACAGAGTAGTTGATGGACTTGCAGGTGCAAAATTTATGCAGGATCTGAAAAATCTATTGGAAAATCCCATATCAATGTTAGTATAAATGAAAAGGAAGTGAATTGAATGGCAACTGAAATAATAATGCCTAAAGCAGGAATAGATATGACTGAAGGGCAGATAATAAAATGGAATAAAAAAGAGGGAGATAAAGTAGAAACTGGTGAAATCCTTCTTGAAATCATGACAGATAAAACAAGTATGGAACTGGAAGCAGAAGATTCGGGGTATTTGATAAAAATAATAAAAGGAGATGGTGAAACTGTTCCAGTTACGGAAGTTATCGGATATATAGGAGCTGAAGGAGAAGTCGCTCCTGAAGGAATTTCAAAAGATGCAGTGGAAACTTCTGAAAATGTGTCAGATAAGAAAGAAAAGGAACCGATAAAGGAAAGAGAAATTGAAGAAAGAAATACTGCTGTAAAATCTGAAAAAGGTGAAGATGAATTTGATGTAGTAGTAATAGGTGGAGGACCTGCCGGTTATGTTGCAGCAATAAGGGCAGCTCAAGTAGGTGGAAAAGTAGCCGTAGTTGAAAAAAGTGAACTTGGTGGGACATGTTTGAACAGAGGGTGTATACCTACAAAAACATTTCTAAAAAATGCCGAAATAATCGAAGGAATAGAAATGTCTTCAAAAAGAGGTATCATTTTGGAAAATGAGAAATTCACAGTAGATATGCCAAAAGTAGTCAGTCTTAAAAATGAAATAGTTAAAACACTTACAAATGGAGTACAAGGTCTTTTAAAGAGTAATAGTATAAAAATCTTTAAAGGTGTTGGAAAAATAAATAAAGATAAGGATGTTGTAATAAATGGAGAAAAAGTATTAAGAACAAATAAAATAATACTTGCAGGAGGATCAAAAGTAGGTTCTGTAAATATACCTGGAATAGAAAGTAAAAGAGTTCTTACAAGTGATGATATACTTGATTTAAAGGAACTCCCAAAATCTCTTGCAGTAATTGGCGGTGGAGTAGTAGGAGTTGAACTGGGGCAAGCTTATCTGTCTTTTGGAAGTGAAGTTACTGTAATAGAAATGATGGATAGGATAGTTCCGGGAGTTGACAGGGAAGCTTCTGAAACATTGAGAAAAGCATTAGAGAAAAAAGGCATGAAAATACTTACATCTTCAAAAATTAAGGAAATTATTGATGAGGGGGATAAACTAAGAATAAAGTTAGAAGATAAAGAAGATGTAGTTGCTGAAAAAGCCTTGTTATCCATAGGAAGAGTTCCTGATTTGGAAGCAGTGGGAGAACTTGATCTTGAAATGGAAAGAGGTAAAATAAAAGTAGATAAATATATGGAAACAAGTATGAAGGGAGTATATGCGCCTGGAGATATTAACGGTATAAAAATGCTGGCTCATGCAGCATTCAGAATGGGAGAAGTTGCCGCTGAAAATGCAATTCTTGGAAATCATAGGGAAATTAAGCTTGAAACTACTCCTTCAGCAATATATACAATTCCAGAAGTGGGGATGGTAGGTCTTACTGAAGAAGAAGCAAAGGAAAAATATGATATAAATGTTGGGAAATTTGCGTTCATAGGAAATGGAAGAGCATTGGCCTCAGGAGATGCTACAGGATTTGTAAAAGTAATAGCAGATAAAAAATATGGAGAAATACTGGGAGTACATATTGTTGGACAATCTGCCGCTGAAATCATAAATGAAGCTTCTTCACTGATGGCAATGGAAATAACAGTTGATGAAGTAATAAAAACAATACACGGTCATCCTACATTTTCAGAAGCGCTATTTGAAGCATGTGCTGATGTTCTGGGAGAAGCTATACATCTGCCTAAAAAGAAATAAATAAATGATAACAAAGGAGGAAAAAGAGACTGTTTTAAATAAGGAAATCTAAAAATATTATTCTACATTAATTTATAACAGTCTCTAAAATAGAAAAATGATTTATATTAAAGATACAGGTTCAAATGATCCAGCTTATAATATAGCTTTAGAAGAATATTGTTTTAAAAATTTAAGACAATTTGATGAAATATTTTTCTTATGGAGAAATGAGCCTACAATTGTTGTTGGAAAATATCAGAATACCATTGAAGAGATAAATTCTGAATATACTAAGGAAAAGGGAATAAATATTGTCAGAAGAATTTCAGGAGGTGGAGCAGTTTATCACGATCTTAACAACTTGAACTATACGATTATTTCAAATAAAGATAAGGGGAATGGATTTAATTTTAAGGAATTTTCATCTCCTATTATTGAAACACTTGCAGAATTGGGGGTAAAGGCAAATTTTACAGGAAGAAATGACCTCGAAATAGATGGACAGAAATTCTGTGGTAATGCTCAGGCATATGTAAAAGGGCGAGTGATGCATCATGGATGTATACTTTTCAATGTTGATTTCAGTGCTTTAGGAGATGCGCTGAAAGTTTCGAAGGATAAAATAGAGTCTAAAGGAGTAAAATCTGTTAGGAGCAGAGTTACAAATATACTCCCACATTTGAAAGAACCTATTACAGTAGAGAAATTTTCAGATAAAATAATGGAATATATGAAAAAACACTATCCTGATATGAAAGAATACAAATTTAGTGAAGAAGAACTGAAAATAATTGATAAAAATGCAAAAGAAAAGCATAGGAACTGGGATTGGGTGTATGGTCAATCACCTGAATATAATATTACAAGAGGAAAAAGATTTTCTAATGGAAAAGTTCAGATTTTTGCCAATGTTGTAAATTCCAAGATAAAGAGTATAAAAATTTATGGAGATTTTTTTGGAACTAAAGAAGATTTATTAGAATTTGAGGGAAAACTGACAGGTATAAAATATACACCTGAAGATGTAAAGGAAGCTTTGAAAGATATAGATATAAAAGAATATTTTGCAGGATTTACACTGGATGAAATAGTGGAAGCAATAGTTGAATAAAGGAATGTACCGAAAAACTGAAAAACAAGAGTTTGGAGGTACTTTTTATTTTTTATTAAAATAATATATCTAAAGATAAATTTCTATCATTTTAAAGTAAAATATGATAAAATCTCCTAGCAATATATAATGATGTTTTATGGGGAAGGATTGTTACTGTATTGCAAAATTTGAGAGAGAAAGGTTTAAAATATAATAATTGTTATAAATGATTAATTTTTTAAAATGGTGAAAATGAATGGAAAAAACAATAAAAGATAACTTGTTAAAAAGAGTATTGGGATTACCGACTGCTACATTCCTTGTAGTTAATATGATAATAGGATCGGGGATATTTTTTAAAACTCAGGGAGTGCTGGAAATCACTAATGCAACTCCAGGATTTGCTCTGCTGGCATGGGTTTCAGCAGGGATAATTAATTTATGTGGAGGACTTACGGTAGCTGAACTGTCAGGAGCTATTCCTGAAACAGGTGGAATGGTGACATGGCTAAAAAGAATATTTGGGGAAAAAATAGGATATCTGGCAGGATGGACATATGCTTTTGTATTCTGGCCGGCATATATGTCGGCACAGGCAAATGTTATTTCACTCCAGTTAAGCAGGCTGTTTAATATTAATTCTTCGTATCAGAATATTATTGCAGTTTCATTTATAATATTTCTATTTATAATGAATTTTATGGGGGCTAAAACAGGAGGGATAATTACAAATATATTTACAGTGGCAAAACTGATGCCAATAGTTTTTATAGTTACTGCGGCTTTCTTTTTTGACAGAGGTTCAACAGGAAACCTGACCCCAGTTCTGCCTGCCGGAGGAAATGCAGCAGGAAATATTACTATGTTTGGTGCGGCAATTCTTTCATGCATGTTTGCCTATGACGGATGGCAGCATGCCGGAACAATTGCAGGAGAAATGAAAAATCCGAAAAAGGATCTTCCAAAGGCAATTACGATTGGAATTGTGGGTGTGTGTATCGTTTATTTTATCATTAATCTAGCATATTTATATGTTTTACCTGCAAAAATGCTGGTAAATACTTCCACTCCTGCTGCGGATGTAGCTTCCGTACTTTTTGGGAAGGGAATAGGAGCTAAACTTATAACAGTGGGAATAATAATTTCAGTTTTTGGAACATTGAATGGAAGTGTCCTGATTTCTACAAGAATACCATATATAATGGCTTTAAATAATGAACTTCCTTATAGTGAAAAATTTACAAAACTTCATCCGAAATTTAAGACATCCTTTGCAAGTTTTATCTTAATGTTCGTAATAGGAGTCACTATGACATTTTTGGGAACATTTAATACATTAGCCGATATGGCAATGTTCAGTTGGTGGATTTTTAACGTGCTGGCTTTTATAGGAGTGATTAAATTTCGTAAGGACTGTCCTGACATCGAAAGACCTTACAAAGTTCCGTTTTATCCTTTTGTGCCTGCAGTAGCAATTACGGGAGGAATAATTGTTCTAGTAAGCGCTTTGATAACACAGACTGCATTGGCACTTACAGGACTGGCTTTGACAGGATCGGGAATGATAGTTTATTATTTTGTGAAAAGGAATGAGGCAAATGAACAGATTAATCTGGAAAAGAATTTACGAAAAAGTAGAAGATAGCGACGGATTCAGAGTATTTGTAGATAGACTTTGGGCAAGAGGAATTAAAAAGGAAACAGCGGCTATTGACTACTGGGCAAAAGAAATTACGCCGACAAAAGAACTTAGAGAAGATTATCATAGAGGAAAAATAAGTTTTGAAATATTTTCTGAAAAATATTCTGATGAACTGAATAAAAATCCTTATTTTAATCAATTTATCCAGAAAATAGAAAAAAAACTGGAAAAAGAAAATGTTACATTTGTTTTTGCCAGTAAGACACCTGAATTTAGTCATATTCCAATTTTGAGAAAATATATTGATGAAAAATTAGAAAAAGAGTTGTAGAAGTGAGTAAATAAAAAAATTATTATTTTTAGATTATGGCATAAAATATTGAGTTTTCTAAAATAAAAAAACAAAAGAAAAATTTCATTTTTTAAAAATGAAATTTTTTTTCATTAGGGTATTTACAAAATGAAAAAATGAGGTAAAATTATAATGTAAAACTCAGAAAAATTTTAATAAGAGGAAATATAAAAAATTGAAGGGGATAAAAAATAAACATGGAAAATTATTTGAATTATAAAGGGATAAGTCCTTTACCTGGTGATTTTGATGAGTTCTGGAATGAAGAAATCAGAAAGGCTGATAAATTTTTTAAAAAGGAATTAAAGTATGAGATGATAAAAAAGGATTTTGGAATATCTTTTGCAGAATGCTATGACCTCTATTTTAATGGTACAGGAGGAGCCAGAATCTATTCAAAATTGATAATTCCTAAAGGTGTAAAGGATAAAAAAATCCCTTTTATATTGAAATTTCATGGATATCAGGGACAGAGTTCAGACTGGAGCAGAAATATAGGAATTGTAGCTTCAGGAATAGGACTGGTAATGATGGATGTAAGGGGTCAGGCAGGAAAATCGCAGGATAACGGGATTTTTGATGGAATAACAGTTAGAGGGCATATTGTAAAAGGTGTAAAAGAAGGAAGAGATAAGCTTTTTTATAAGGATGTCTACCTGGATACTTATCTGTTATCTAAAATTATTGAAAATTTTGAGTTTACTGATAAAGAAAATATGAAAGTTTATGGAGAATCTCAGGGAGGAGCTCTTTCCCTGGCATGTGCAGCATTAAATCAGAATATAAAAAGTGGCTTTATAATATATCCTTTTCTGAGCGACTATAAAAAAGTTGTGGAATTACACAC
>ERZ772764.364-NODE-364-length-32494-cov-5.652671_pt1 | contig 32494 bp, 34 predicted proteins | sample MGYA00512163_ERZ772764 | MGnify/ENA primary metagenome ERZ772764 (study PRJEB29015, sample SAMEA2737903) | human oral metagenome | biome: human oral; feature: human-associated habitat; material: dental | place: China | collected 2094 ... | reverse complement strand
GAATGCTGCGCAACCATCACGCACATCCTCCCACCCACATTCCCGAAACCGCACGAATGTGCATGCCCAGCCCAGGCCTCGTCGTGAGATGTGGGAACGAGAGCTCTCCCGGAACGCCAGGGACCGACAATGCTGAGTTCTAGCCTCCCAAATGGACGCGTTGTGGCGGCTCCGTGCGGTATGGTTATCGAAAAATGAAGCGGTGTCGTGCGATGAGGCATGGGGAACGACGAGGCATGGGAACCCGGTCGCGTGGCTGCTCGGTGTGGTGGTCGATCTGCCGCATTGGAATTCGTGACCAGAGAGGCGCCGCTCAAACAATGCAGGTCTCGAGGACGAGAGGCCTTCCGCGGAGGCACAAGGAGAAAAGTATGGAAGCCATCGATGAGTTGATCGACGCTGCGCAGACCTTCTACGAGGATGCGCGCAGGGATGAGAATGGGCGCTCGCGCTCGTGGGAGCATTGCTATCGCGTGTTTCGAGATGCGCGGACCGACCCTTCCCCGGATTACGACTATTTGAGCCTGCACCTCGCTTTCTACCTGGCGAGCTGGGGGATGTATCGGGGCTCGTGCTTCATCTTTCACAAGGACTACAAGGTGCACACGCCCATCGTCGACGAGATCCTCAAGCCCGAGTACGACTGCCTGTTTGGGCTCGCGTGCACGGATTTGCGAAACAGTGATGTTAGGGCACAGCTCAAGAAGCTGTCCGACTACATCTCCGACTATTTCCATCCAATCCGCGAAAAGGTCCTGGGGCATGAGGCTACGACTCCTGTGTCTCCGGTCCTCATCACGAAAATTCTCTTGGGAACGCTTGGGTGCGTGCCCGCGTACGACACATTCTTCGGTATAGGAGCGGAGCATTTAGGCTTAGAAGAGAAGAGTTATAACAAGAACTCTCTCCTCGAACTTGCGGATATTTACGAGGAGCACAACGACCGCCTCGAGGAAGTGCGGCGTGGAATGCAGACTGACGAACTCATCTATCCACAGATGAAGCTGCTCGATATGGGGTTTTGGCAGATTGGGTTCGAGAAAGACGCTGGGGACGCCAAGTGACCCGTCACTGACCTTCTGGTGGGGTCGATGACGCCGAGTTATCGGTCCGCCGACCCCACCAAGAGTCGCTCGTAACCTCGATATGGCACGTGCCACCCGCTGTGGAGACGGAGACAGTGGGTGGGCACCCAACGAAGGCCTCGGAAATGAAGCGTTCGTCGGAAGCAACCGAGGAGTAGGCACGATCACGGTCGCGCGGGCAACACCGCCTGCCCGATCCTGGTCTTGACGTCCTCGACTTCCCCGGAGAGAACGTCGATGATGGCATTCATGAGCGGCAGCTGATCGCGAAGCTCCGGCGCGTGCTGGTCGACGAACTTCTGCGCCAAACCGGCCGCAGGAACGCCTTCGACGGTCTGCTCCAGGCGAGCCATTTCCTCGAGCGCTTCCTTCGGTCCTTCGCCGCGCCCGGTGCGCACGCCGTAGAACTTGTTGCGCCCGGACAGCCCCGTCACCTCGAGGTCCCCGACACCCGGGAGGCCGAATGCGGTCATTTCCTTGGCGCCCTGCGAGGTGCCGAGGATCGACATCTCCCTTACGGCCTTGTTAAACGGGCTCTTCGTATTTGAGGGTGTGGTGGGTGGGGTTCGGCGTGTCGTGGCCGGGTAGGGGTCGAGGTCTTTCGATGATGGGGGTTCCGACACCGTCCATCTGAAAGACCTCGACATGCCCAATGCTACCTTTGATCTCCCAGACCTGAGCGCGTTCGCGCGTCTGGATGGCCTGGGCCTGGAAGTGACGGGCCAGCGTATTTGGCCCGACCATGCAGTGTTGGCCTGCCGGATCGCTGGTGCGGACCGGTGGTGTCGACGCTGCGGGTGTCAGGGCGTGGCTCGTGACACGGTGATCAGGCGTCCCGCTCACGAGCCCCTGCGGGTGGTGCCCCACGATCTTGCACGTGAGCGTGCACCGCTACCGCTGCCAGGAGTGCGCTCACGTGTGGCGTCAGAACATGAGTGCAGCGGTCGATCCGTGCGCGAAGCTCTCGCGTGCGGCGGTGCGCTGGGCGCTGGTGGGCCTGGTGGTCCACCATTTGACGGTGGCGCGCATCGCCGACGTATTGGCCGTGTCATGGAACACTGCTAATACCGCGATCTTAGGTGAAGGCCAGCGCATACTCACAGGTGATCCTGATCGTTTCGAGGGGGTGTGCGTCATCGGTGTTGATGAACATGTGTGGCGCCACACCCCTGACGGCGACAAATACGTCACCGTCATCTTGGACGTCACTCCCGTACGAGACCGTCGCGGTCCCTCCCGGCTCCTGGATATGGTCCCAGGCCGCTCCAAGCAGGTCTTCAAAACCTGGCTGGCCTCCCGCCCCGATACGTGGCGTGAGCGTATTGAGATCGTGGCGATGGATGGATTCACCGGGTTCAAAAGCGCCGCCGCTGAAGAGCTCCCAGACGCAAGGGCGGTCATGGATCCCTTCCACGTCGTGCACCTGGCCGGGGATGCTCTCGATGAGTGTCGCAGGCGCACCGGGCAAGAACTCCACCACCGGCGCGGGCGGGCCACAGATCCCCTGTACAAGGCCCGCAGGATGCTTACGCACCAGATCTTGCCTACTCACCCCACGCCAACAACACCAGCTAGCCGACCTGTTTTCCAGCGATTGCCACGTCGCACTCGAGGTCACGTGGAGCGCCTATCAGAACATCACCTGGCGCCTACCGCGCGCCCGATACGAGCGCGGGCAAGGCTTTGATGGAAGCCGACATCAACACGCTGACCTCCACGCGCGTACCGAGGGGCCTGACCGAACTCATCACACTGGGAAGAACACTCAAACGCCGAGCCCGGGACATCCTGGCCTACATCACACCACCCCCACACCAGCAACGGTCCCACCGAAGCCATCAACGGCCACCTCGAACACCTACGCGGCTCCGCCCCAGGACTTCCGTAACCTCACCAACTACATCACCCGAGCACTCCTCGAAACAGGAGGATTCAAAACTCAACTACACCCCCAATTATGAAGAGCCGGATATGCCGACGACGGGAACCTCATGACACGCGCGCGACACTGTATCCTAATCGGGCGCCTGGTTGATGGTGCGCGACTTGAGGGTCGTCAGGATGAGGCCGCCGAGGCGCTTGTTCCATGCCTGTGCGTCGATGCTGTCGTGAACGCCACGGATCTGCTTCGTTGGGAGTCCGTGCAACACCCCGAGACTGCGTGGTAGTCCCTGAGGGAAAGAGTGCTGTTCGGCGACCAGCGCGTGGTAAAGGAGGATCTTGCGAATCGAGGACTGGGGGAGTGGGCGTGCGATTGTTGCGGCCGCGCGGTGGCGGATGTCGTCAGGGACGGAGCAAGCAACGTCGACCGGCTGGCCGTCTTCGATAGCGTTGATGAACCGGGTGACGATGACGGCACGTGTCCCGGGCACGACGCGCGCCGCAATCGCCGTCCCGTACACGCGCTCAAGGGACGTGAGAAGCTCGCGAACCTCCTCGCTGCTTCTATTCGCACCCAAAATGTACATAGCCGCAGGTTTCCAGTCGGAAGAGTCGTAGAGGCGCAGCAGCTGCAAAGAGGTGGCCGCCGAGTGGGCGGCGAGGGGCTCCAACGTCGCCAGAGAGTATGCGCGAGCGTTGGGAACCAAGACCTCGTCGATGAACTCCGCGCCGCTCTTGGATGCGAAGAATGGCGTGAGGACCTGTTCACTGAACGCGTCGATGAGGGTACGTTTGGTGGGCGAACGGAGCTGCAACATCAGCAGGTGCCCGAAAAACGCGTCCGGGTTCTCCGTGCCCAGCGAGTTGATGCTCTGCTCCCACAGGGCCGCGTAGTGGGCGCGGGCATTGGCCTCCACGTGGGCGAGGACGCGCGCCTTGAAAATATCGGCGGCCGACAGGGGGACGCCGCGTGTGTTGAGCACGGAAAAAATGCGGTGCGCGGCCTGGTAGGAGTCCGTGGAGACCTCAATGAGGGAGACCTGCAGCATGAGGTACTGGACGAATTGTTGGATCTCGCCGGGCTGCAGCACGTCTGGGTCGATCAACACCTCGAGCATGGCTCGTGCGTTGTCGTAGATTCGCCGTACCGACGCCGGGCTCAGGGCGCTCGCTTCGACGTCAAGCAGGGAGTCGATGCTGTCGCCGACGACGAACGAGTCAAAGAAATCGCGGTCGCATTCGCGCACGAGCAGGCGCGGTCGCTCCGCCAAACCCTTAAAGGTCGACTCTGCGACGCTCAGCCGCTTACTGATGTCGTTGTGCAGGCCGGACTCTATCCCAGCCAGGTGATGCAGGAGAGCCAGGAGGACGCACAGTGTCGTCATTCGCCGCTGGCCGTCGATGATGTCGACGTCGTCGCCGTTGGTGTGCTGCACGAGGACCACGGATCCAAGGAAGCAGTCGCCGTCGTCCGTGCGCCACGCGCCGAGCAGGTCGTTGACCAAGGCAACGGCCTGTGGCTCGTCCCATACGTAGGGGCGCTGGAAGTCGGGGATCTGGTACTGATGGTCACCGGTCAGCAGGGTGTCGATGCACTTCTGTGTCGTCGTGAGGGTCATGGAGGCATACATCCTCGTTGTGGCGGATTTTACTCTACGGGAGGAATAACGACGTTTGCTCGGTATGTGTCCAAAGGGTCGAGGCCTGGGCTGCACGTGCGCGTCCAGTGCGTCGTGTGCGTGGCGGGGCGGGCGTTAGCATGGGTGGGGAATGGATCGGCTCCTCGCGCGGGGCCGCGCAGCTAAATGGGGAGCGTCAATGGAGACCATGAGGAAGACGGATAGCCGCCGCGGGCGGATCGCCTACGAGGTTGCGGGCCTTGCGTGGCTCGCCGATGCCTCGGACCCCGGCACAGCCGTCGTGCCCGTTCTCGATCACGGCGCGACGTGGCTCGAGGAGCCGCGCCTCGTGTCCGTCGCGCCAACTCCGCGGGCCGCAGAGGAATTCGGTCGCGCCCTCGCCCACACTCATGCTGCCGGAGCTAGCCATCTGGGTGCGCCCCCGCCCGGCTTCGAGGGCGACGGCTGGATGGGGGAGGCCCACCTGTCGCTCCCGGATCGCCCGAGCCGGGCCCCGGCCTCGTCGTCGGAAGAATCCTGGGGCGCCTTCTACGCGCGCGAGCGCATTGCCCCCTACGTCGACGACCGCACCTTCACGGCCGCCGAACGCGCGCTCATCAACAAACTCTGCGACCGCCTCGAATCGGGTGCGCTTGACCACAGCCAGCCAAGCCTCGTCGAAGAAGCGAAAAGCCGCCAGAGTAACATCGGCGCCGCGCGCACCCACGGCGACCTGTGGAGCGGAAACGTCATGTGGACCCCGGGCGGTGCCGTCCTCATCGACCCGGCCGCGCAGGGCGGCCACGCCGAAGAAGACCTCGCGGCGCTCGCGGTATTCGGCTGCCCGCACTACGAGAGGATCCTCGCCGCCTATCATGAGGCCTCGTCCCTCGAGGACGGCTGGCGCGAGCGCGTCGCCCTCCATCAGATGCACATCATCATGATCCACTGCGCCGTCTTTGGCCGCTCCTACGTGCCCGAGGCCGTAGCGATCGCTCGCAGGTACGCGTAGCCCGGGGGTCTAGCCCCAGCTCGCCGCTGAGCGCGCGCGGGCCCTTCCGCCCGTTCCCAAAGAGTCGCATGTGCTCGGCGTGCGCGATCCCCGTTGCGCGCATTTGAGCCCACCCCGGTGCCCCGCCGCCACTGCCCGCCACCGCGCGACTCGCGCCCGCAGGTGGAGACACCCCGGTGGGATCCGGTAGAATGAGAACGCCCCAATAGCTCAGTCGGTCAGAGCAGCGGACTCATAATCCGTGGGTCGTCGGTTCAAGCCCGACTTGGGGCACCAACGCGTCGACATCTCGGCGCCCGGCAGGTTTGAAAGGCGCGGGGATCCACCCGCCCATTCCGTCGGGGGTGGGCATGAGGTCGGCGGGCTCGATGCCAAAAAACATGGCGGTGCGCAGCACCTCGTCAGCTGACCATGAGACATTGCCTCGCAACTTCCGGCTCACCGACGATTTTGTCAGCCCGAGAGGCGTTGCGAGTTCCTGCGCCTGCATTCCGCGCGCGAAGATCTGCTGGTTGACGGCCAGGCCAATTGCCCTGTCCGCGCTCATCGTTCCAAGTTCTTGGGCTGCCATATCTGCAACTGTATCGATTTGGTGCAACTAGTGCAACTGTATCCATTGACAGCAACCGCATTGTGGTAGATCATTACACTCATGAAGTCGCATTCAGTGCAACCAGATGAGTTGCTTAAAACTGGTGAAGTTGCTCAGCGCTACAGTGTGGCCGCAAGTACAGTGCGCCGTTGGGTCGCCGCGGGAAGGCTCCCGGCGACCCAACTGCCTTCTGGGCAGTTGCGTTTCTCAGCTCGGGCTGTTGAGGCGGCGATGCGTGAACTAAACGCAGAGTCTGCGGGAGAGCCTAGGAGTCGGTCATTGTCGGATGTTCCGCTGCCAGGCTTGGGTAGAGCGGGGAAGTGACTCGTTGTGAGTATCTACGGTGTCGCTTGGGCGTTGGATAGGGTTCGTGGGATCTCGGTCGGCGCGAAGATCGTGTTGATCTCGTTGGCGGAGTTTGCTAACGAGCAGGATGTGACGTGGGTGTCGCGTGAGCGTCTCATTAGCCGTGTGGAGTGCTCGACGCGCGCGTTGAGTGGGTACTTCAAGGAGTTGGAGGCGTGCGGGGCGCTGACTCGCGAGGCGCGCTACGAGTGGTGTACGTCCGAATCGTGCTCGCGTACGGGGGAGCATAAGCATCGTCGCGGCACGGTCTATCGGATTCATCCAGAGCTGCGTATCAACATGCGCGAGGCCACAAGCGCAGAATCTGCGTCTGTGACGGAATCGTTGGAATCTCAACGAAAGTCTCACAGTGGCAATATCTGCGCCAGTGAGAACACAGTGGCAAATTCACGTCGTTCACAGGCGCAGACGTCTGCGACCATTACTTATAGGAAAGAACCACCAATAGAACCACCAAACCTAACCCCCCCACCCCCTGTGGTTGAAGGTTTGGTTGGGTTGGGGACCGGCTTCGCCGATCAGGTGGCTGTCGAGGGGGAGAATATGTCGCTGGTGGCGACGTCAATGCCCCCAGAAGACTGTGGAGGTAGTCAGAAGCCCGTTAGAAGCCCCCAGCGGAGTGAGGAGCATCGAGGTGCTGAAAGTGCCTCAGACGGCGATCTAGCGGTTCTGGCGGCGTGTGTGCCCGAGCAATTCCGGGTGATGGACGCGCGGGGTCTTGGTCTCGTGGTTGGTTTGCTGCGCGAGCGGTTGGATGCGGGCTGGGCGCCGGGGGAGATTAAGCGCTTGTTGGATTCACCGCCGCCGGCGGAGGGGGTGAGGTTCATGTCCCGTTTTGTTGCTAAGCGTTTGGAGCGTTTGGTGGCTGTGGGGGAGTCTCCTCGGGCTCAGGCTGCGGCGGCCGAGCGTGAGCGTGAGCGCCTAGCAAGTGAGCGCGCCGCTGTGGTGGATGCTCGGGGAGCGCAGAAAGCACCGTCGTTGTTGCATATGCGGATCCACGATCTCGTGACTCGGCTGGCTCCGGGTTTGTCGCGTGCTCGGTGCGCGGTCGTGGAGCTGGCGGTTCAGCAGGCTCTCACGGATGCGTGGCGCCGGGAGAACCCCCGAGGTGGGAAGCCGTCGCCGTCGGCGCTGCTGGACGTGCTCACGGCATCTGGTGAGCGGATCGCGGGTCGTGTGATTGCTGAGCATGACGGGGAGGGGGCCTGAGATGGTGGATGTGATCCTGTCTTGGCCTGCATGGGCACGAGCTCAGCGAGGTTTGGGGGCCTCGGCCCGAGCGTGCTTGCGTGAGATCGCTTCCTTGGCGGATGATCGGGGGGCTGCGATCGTGGAGATCGACTGGCTAGCTGACGCAACAGACCGTTGCCAACGGACCGTTTGGCGGGGGCTGGCTGAGTTGGAAGATCGCGCGTTGATCGTGCGCGAGGAGCGACGAGAGGCGGGGCATCGCGCGCCGTCACGATTCCAGCTGATCCGTGACCCCGCGGTTGCTGTGGAGCGGACCCGCGATCGGATGCAGAGCCTGGGTGTCGTCGTCGATGTCTTCACCGGGGGCGCGGTTGACCCGGATGACAATGAGGGGCTGCGCGCAGTCCTCGTTGAAGCATGTCAGGCGGGCTGGGTCGGGCAGGGTGCGAGCCGTTTGGCTGTCACGTTACTGGAGCATGGCCCCAAGCAGTTCGGGCGTCTGGCGGTTCGCCAGGCGCGTTTCGAGGGGGAGACGGTGTCGAATGCTTTGGCTGATGTCTTGACGTTGGCGTGGCTGGAAGCGCGGGCGTCCGCCGCGTCGATGATCCGCGCCCGGCGCCCGTGGGCTGTCTGGTCGCGGGCCGTGGAGTGCGCGGTTGCGGAGGAGTCGCTGGCAAGCCTGGAGGACCGGGGCGCAGTGACCACTACGGGTGTTGTCCCTGAAGGGGGTTCGCACCTCGCTGGTGGGGCGGGGGAACTGTATGTGGGAATTGATGAGCTGACGGGACCTTTTGCCCGCGTGGTTGATGCGTTGCGTGAGGCGGGTGTGCCGTCGACGTTGGCGTGGGCGGGCAGTGTGCGTGTGGCACAGATCGCGGCTCATGTCTCGGTCGCGAATGCCCACACGATGGCCGCGCGCGACGCTACGCTCGCCTCCCTTGGGGTGAGTCCTGCCGCTGCCCGCGCGTGGATGACGCTCCTGGTTGGGTCGCGGCGTGGAACGGTCGCGAACGCTCTCCACGCCGATCAGAAATCGCTGAGTGAACAGGCCGCGGTCGTGGCAGAGGCATGGCGCAACACCGTGCTTATCGCATAGATCACATTGGGAGGGTTGGGCTGACTGACGGGAATGTCAGGTAGCTCCGTTTTCCTTGGATTATCTAGGCTTTTATGGTTTGTCGGGAAATGTGTAGCCGTCGATGTCTCGAATGTCTTTGATGATGTCATCGATGAGTTCTTGGTCGTCGATGGTGGTGTCGTCTTCGACCCACTCGCTCTTGACGGTGATTTCGACGCGCTGGAAGACGCGCATCTTGGACATGTCGATGCCTTGGCGCATCGCTTTGTCGACGGCTTGCGCGATCGCGTAGGCGCGATCGTCGGAAGGCCAGCCGGCGGTGTTGAGTTGGCCGCCGGCGCCGGGAGGGCGGCCGTCGAAGGTGACGGCCCAGTATTGGAGGCGTTCAGGCTGGGAGTTGTGGTTCATGGGGGGAGCTCCTGGAGGTGTCAAACAGTCAGTATCAATGATGCCATCTGGTGAGGTTACTGAGGCGGAGGGGGCGTGCGTGTACGTCCTGACGGATAGGACGTAGAGAAAGGAGTGCACATGCCGACTCTGTTTCGGGGGCAATCCCCTGTGCCCACGGAGAATCACTGGCGTGCTCCCAGTGGTCCGTCGGTGCCGATTCCGCCGCCTCCTGCTGTGGCCGCCGGTCTCCGGTGGGCTCCGGGCGTTGATGGGCTCACGGTTCGGCGTCGTATCCGGCGATCGGCCGTCGATGGCGCGCCTCTCCTGTGGACCGTGGGTGCTCACGGCGGTGCGGGAGCCTCGACCTGGGCCCGTATCCTCAACGTCGGTGACGCAGGGGCATCCTGGCCGCAGCACGTCAACCCAACGCGAGCATTGAGCATCGTGGTCTGCTGTCGATCAACAGTGGCAGGTCTGCGAGCCGCGCAGGATGTGGCTATCGAGTGGGCGGCCGGAGCGCTGCCGGGGCAGCTCGTTGGCCTCGTCGTGGGTGCTGATGCCCCTGGGCGTCTCCCTCGTGAGCTCCGTGATCAACTCCAGATCACGTCGGGCGCATTCCCGCATTGTGTATTCGTTCCGTGGCAGGCGCAGTGGCGCTTCGCCAAGGAAAGCGACGTGAATACCAATCTTTCACGTCGTATCAACAAAATCGCCGCCACCGTGACGGCGTGGACCGAAAGGACAGCCTGATGGTTGCATCGCGCATTTCTGCACTACTTGGGACCGATGTGGTTCCGAACCCGTCACCGAAGGCCATTGAAGGCCTGATGGACAAGATCAATGATCTTTTAGGTAATGCCATGTGGATTGGCATTATCTGCGGAATTCTCGGCCTAATCATCGCAGGAGCGATGATTGCCCTTCACAACCGGCAAGGGCCTGGAGCTGGTGGCGAAGTCGCCGAAAAGGTTGGGTGGGTCATTGCTGGCGTCCTCATCGTAATTTCAGCGCCGATCATCATTAAGCAGTTTGTCTAAAGGAGCGAGGTCATGAGCGAGAGCGATGAGGTGAGAGCGCGGAACCCATTTGCATCCCCATGGGTGATTGCCTCCGGTCTGATTGTCATTGTCGTTGTGGCGATGGGCATTGGGCTGGGAGTGGGGCTGGCGATGCGAGGCTTCAGTGAACAGCCGTCCAATCAGTCAGGCCTGCCGACCGGCACTCCGACGGTGCTCACGCCATCGCCGAGCGCATCACCGTCGCTGATGCCCTCCCCGACCCCCACGGAGGGCGTCCTCGGAATGGACTACGTATCTCAGCCATGCTACGTCGACGAGGTCAATATGTTGCCGCTAGGGCAAACTCCGCGCGCGACGCGGGTGAGTACTGTCCAGGACGGCCGGTCGGTTGAGGTTGCAACCAAGGCGGGACCCTTTTCCGCGATGGATCGCACGAATCTTTCGTATTGCTACTCCCATACGGTGGAGGGTGCGATTACCTCTGGGGCGAACTTCCTCCTGCATTCAACATGGGATGTTGACCATCGCGATTCGATCGCGATGGATCTTGCGGACAATTCCGATGGGACACTCGCGGGCAAGGTCTTTGACTCGAGTCGCTCTCACTCCGGTGTCTACTCCATGCGGCAAGCTCATATCACGGGCTACTACTACGAAATCCGTGATGAGAACAATGTGCTTGTCGTCTATACCTTCACCCTCGGTGACGATCCTAAGACGCTGACCATTCCACTTCGTATGACATGGGTGAAAGACTGGAAAGTCGTCTACCCAGAAACCCCTGATGCCTGGGGAGTTGGCGAGCTCACGGATGAAGCAAAAACTCGAATCACTCCGTGGAGCGTGAACTAACGTGGGACTCGATTCCTTTGTCAGCGAAGTAACCAAGTCGCTGGGGGAGATCATCCTCAACTTGGGAACGTGGTGGGTGAAGGCGCCTGTTCCCTCGCTCTTCGTTACGACATCACCAGCCTATCGGCTGCAGGACTACCTGCGTTTTCTCTTAGCCGCCGTGATGATCGCATCGCTGATAGTCGCGGGCATCCGAGTCGTCATTGACGGTCGTGGCGATTCACTGCGCCACGTCGCGCAATCTCTCGTCACAGTCGTCGTTGTTTCGGGAGCGGGTCTCACGCTGGCATCCGCTCTCATTAGTATCTTTGACGAGACGGCGGTGTGGCTCTTGGATACGGTCACGGAAGAAAGCGCTGAAACCTTCGGAAAACGAATCATTCCGGCCTTGTGGGAGAGTACCCGTATTCCGGGTGGCACAGTCCCAGTTCTCCTGCTCGCACTGGCGGGGATCCTCGCGAACGTTATCCAGATGGCGATGATCTGGATTCGATCCATTTTACTCATGGTGATCATGGGGCTGGCACCCATCATTGCCTCGACGATCGGAACATCCTGGGGTCGCGCCTGGGCAGGAAAGATCCTGGGCTTCTTCTCAGGACTTGTCCTCTACAAGTTGGCTGTGTCGATCATTTACGCGACAACAATCCTCTTCCTGACATCGGAGAGTGGCCTGGAGGGGTTTGTGTCGTTCCTTGTGGGTGTCATGCTCATGGTGTTCGCTGCCGTGTGTCCGTTTGCGCTTGTGGGGCTGCTTATGCCCACGGGAGCGATGATTGCTTCCTCAATGGGTGGGGGTGGCGCTGTGGCCGCGGGGGCCGCGTCGGTTGCCTCGGGCGCGGTCGACGTGGTTCACAGGGGGAGTGTCGCTGCAGACTCCGCACCGTCGTCACCATCCGGTGGTGGTGACGGGACGGGATCTGGGTCGCCGTCAGGAGCAACAACCGCCCCCGACGCGGGAGCGGTGGCCTCGAGCGGTGCCGTCGGCGCAGGTAACGGCGCTGCCGGCGGAGCGGCTAGCGGGGCGGCCGAAGGTGGGGCCGCTGCAGGCAGCGCAGCTGCTGGAGCGGCTACAGGCGGCGCGGCCCTCGTCGCGCAGGTTGTCGCGGAAGGCGCTTCGCAAGCGCAACAGGGCATCAGCGACATGGTTGAGACCAGTGCGGAAGGAGCACGCGCATGAGCACGATCGGTGCAACAGAGACAAAAATTCGCACGTATGGGAACTGGCGTCACCCCAGGTTGGCGGGCCTGGGAAAGCTGAGCTTCGCCCAGACGATGGCGCTGCTGGCACTGCTCATCGTGTCGATCCTCGTGTATGGATCGTTTGGTCTCGCGCGCGCAGCGGTCCTGCTGCTGTCGGGGCTGTCGGTACTCGGGGCAATGGAGATCCGCGATGCCCATGGTGTGAGCATCTGGAACCGAGGGGTGGAGCGTGTGTCGTTTGCTCGTCGTCGTCGAGCTCGACGCACCGTGTACAGGTCCGGCCCGATTGGCGCCATCCCGGGTGGGCGGGCGCGCCTTCCCGGCCTGCTCTCGGGATCGCGCATCAGCGAACATGTTGACTCGTATGATCGCCCGTTTGCCCTCATCCACCAAGGCAACACTCACGTGAGCGTCATCATGGGGGTCGCTCCTGCAGGTATCGCGCTCGTTGATCAGGAGCGCATCGACCAGCAGGTCGCGCACTGGGGTGCCTGGCTTGCCGACCTGGGAAGCGAAATAGGCATCGTTCAGGCCAGTGTCTGCGTGGAGACGGTGCCCGATACGGGTGGCTCCCTCGAGCGCCAGGTGAACGCTCGCCTTGACGTGAATGCTCCGGCGATCGCGCTGAGCGTGGTGCGCGACGCTGTTTCGCAGTATCGCGCGGGTGCAGCGCAACTGCGCTGCACAGTAACGCTGACCTTCGATACGAAGCGCATGAGCGTGAAGAAGCGCTCGACTGACCAGGTTGCCCGTGAGATCGGGACACGCCTGCCCTACTTGACGCACTCGCTGGAAGCGGCCGGGACGGGGCCTGCCCACCTCCTCACAGCCGCCGACGTAACGCGCCTGGTACGTGTGGCATACGACCCGGCATCCGAACCGCTCTTCGAAGAAGCAACGGCCGCTGGCCAGGAGATTGACCTGGACTGGGAGGACGCCGGCCCCGTCGGCGCCCACACCTCCTTTGACTCGTTCCGTCATGATTCGGGCCTGTCGCGCACGTGGGTACTGACTAAGGCACCGACAGGAGTCGTGCAGTCGGGTGTCCTCTCGAAGCTGACCTCGATCTCGCGGGACGTTGAGCGCAAGCGCGTCACCCTCTTGCTGCGCCCCATCGACGCCGCCATGACGGGTGACATCGTCGAACGCGATATGACGACGGCCGCCGCGGCGGCTGGCATGTCGAAGAAAGTCACGGCGCGCGCCGCGCGCGAGGTGGCAATCGCCAGGAAAAACGCGCAAGAAGAAGCCAGCGGCGCGGGCCTCGTCGACTTCACAGTCCTGGTGACAGCCACTGTGACGGGGGATGACCTCGACGATACGGCTGCGGCCGTTGCTTCGCTGGCGTCCGCATCGAAGTTGCGCATGCGGCCTGCCTACGGATCGCAAGACTCAGCCTTTGCCCTCGCCCTACCCCTGGGTGTTGTTCCCTCGTGGCAAAAGGTGTGGTCGATATGAGCATGAGGATAACGGTTGCGGATCTCAACCGCCCCGGCGGTGGCGGCGTCACGCCGCTTCCCCGCATTCACGACTATCGCGGGACAAGCGTCCAGGTGTGCGGCCTGTATCCGTTTGTTGCGGGTGGAACACCCCCACCTGTGGGTGTTCCTCTGGGGCGAGCGACGGATGGGACTGGCGCGGTGTGCGCCGACCCGATTAGTTGGTTTCAGAAGGGACTGATCTCCGCGCCATCGGCCATGGTCCTAGGCCTGAATGGCTTGGGAAAGTCTTCACTGATTAGGAGGATGGTGCTGGGTGCCGAGGCATTCGGTATCCATTCCATGGTTGTCGGAGACGTCAAGGGCGAATACGCTGACGTCATCGATGCTCTGGGTGGGCAGATCATTTCCATCGGACATGGAAAGACTGGGCTGAACCCTCTTGATGGTGGTAATGCCGACGAAGCGGCGGAGATGCTGCGTGCAGCCGGGTACGTCCACGAGGCCCAGGAAGTGACGGAAGCGGCTCACGAGCGCAAGAAACAGCTGGTGTGTTCGCTGATCCAGATCATTCGTCGACAGGCACCGACCGATCGTGAGGAGACGATTGTTGATGCTGCTATCCGTGTCCTCGAGGAGACGCAGGCTGGCACGCCGATGCTCGCCGATGTTCTTCAGGTCGTTCAAGAGGGTCCTGAGCCGCTTCATGCGGCCGCTCTCGATAAAGGAAAACCTGGGGAGTATGAGCGTCTGACCAATGACCTCGAGGCCTCGCTCCAGGCGCTGCTCATGGGTCGCTTCGGCTCGCTGTTCGCATCGAAGAAGACAGTGTCCATGCGCATGGATGCGTCCGTTGTTTTTGATGTCTCCTCGCTCATGTACGCCGACGAGGATCTGCAAGCAGCGGTCCTGCTGTCATGCTGGTCGTACGGTTTTGCCACTGTCGAGGTCACTCAGGTTCTCGCCGACACGGGCCTGATCGCCCGGCAGCGCTATCAGCTCATCATGGATGAGCTATGGCGTATCCTTCGGTCTTCACCTGGCATGGTCGAGCGCGTCGATTCGCTTACCCGCCTCAATAGGACTGTGGGTGTCGGACAAATAATGATCACCCACTCGATCGCGGACTTCCAGGCTCTACCGTCGGTCTCTGATCGACAGAAAGCCCAAGGGTTTATCGAGCGATCGAAGATGCTTTTCATTGGTGGTGTTCCCCCCAAAGAGGTGCGCGAACTCAGATCTGTCATGGCGTTCTCACGCCGTGAGGAAGCACTCGTCTCATCATGGAACGCCCCTGGCGAGTACGACCCGATTACGGGGGGAAGCGCTGCCCCCATCGGCCGCGGAAAGTTTCTCCTGAAAACCTCAGATGCACCTGCTTACCCATTCCAGGTCGACTTCACGCCGGTGGAATACGAACTGTCGAACACGAACAAGAGGTGGTGACATGTGGGATTCAATGAGTGACAGCGGACGAGGCATCTGGCTCTTTCTCATCACGCTCGGGGTCGGTGGAACATGCCTGTACGGTGCACGCGCCCTGTACACCTGGTGGACGGGGATCGAGTTACCATCGAATCTTCTGAAACTGGCAGGGGGGATCATTCGCGGTCAGCAGCCACGCGCAGTGGCCGTTCTCGCGCTCCTCATTCTCCTGACCGGCGTCGCGTGCCTGGTTGTTATCACCCGGTGGCGGCACCGAGGCCCGCGTCGGCGTAAACGCGGAGATCAAGTCGCTCGCAAGGCTGCTGCACGGCGCGAGGTGGCTGTCCTGGGGGAACGGGCGGCGGCATCGCAGGCATCCCGGCTGGGCGTGAGCGTTGATTCTCCTGGTTTGCCGATCGGGCGTATGGTCCGAGGAAACGCGTGGTTGTTTTCGTCGTGGGAGTTCGTGTGCCTGATGATTGCGGGCCCGAGGACAGGTAAAACCACCGCGTGGCTGGTCCCGCGGATTTTCGCTGCGCCTGGTGCAGTGTTGGCGACGTCGAACAAGCGTGACATCGTCGACGTGACACGCCTGGAACGAAGCAGATCTGGCCGAACCTGGGTATTTGATCCCCAAGGGATTGCGGGTGAAGACCAATCGTGGTGGTGGAATATCCTGGCGGGGGTGAAGACCCCCGTTGAGGCCATTTCGCTGGCGGAGGTTTTCATCGATTCTCAGCGCGATCCAGGTGCCACCAAGGATGTGTACTTCGATGGGGCGTCGAAAGACCTGGTCGCTGCGCTTGTATTGGCAGCCGCCCTCGGTGGCCGAGACATTCGGATGGTGCATGAGTGGCTGACGCGGCCTCTCGATGATGAGCCGGTTCGGATCTTGGAGCGCGCTGGGCAGATGATGACCGCACAGTCGCTGCGCGGGATGATGAATCTGCCGGCAGAAACCCGAGGTGGCGTGTACGGCGGCGCCTCCCAAACAATGTCATTCCTACTCAACGATGAGGCGCTGCGCTGGGTCCTGCCCCCGACAGTGAAGGACGGCGAGAGCGACATGATGGAGTTTCACCCCACCGACTTTGTGGCATCAACCGATACGCTGTTTTGCCTGTCGCAGGAGGGCCGTGGCAGCGCGTCCCCGATCGTGACGGCACTGACTGTCGCGGTCATTGAGGCCGCCCTCGAGCACGCTAAAACCCAGCCCGGTGGCAGGCTCGCTCTCCCGCTCTTTGTCGCCCTCGATGAGGCGGCAAACGTGTGCCGGTGGAGGGAGTTGCCTGATCTCTATAGCCATTTTGGTTCTCGGGGCATCGTCGTCGACACGCTCCTACAGTCCTGGAGCCAGGGGATAGGTGTGTGGGGCGACGCTGGCATGAACAAGCTCTGGAGTGCTGCCAACGTCAAGGCGTACGGCGGCGGCGTCTCAGAGGACAAATTCTTACAGTCGCTGTCGAACCTGATCGGCGTGGAGTATGTCGATCAAGTGCAGACGTCCTCAAGTCGGCAGGGGACCTCACGGAGCGTGTCGGTAGGTGCGGCACAACGTCCGATCGCCCCAGTGTCGGAGCTCATGGCCATGCCCCCCAACCGCGCGTGGGTGTTTGCCTCAGGATCTCCCGCCGTCTACGTGCGCACCGTGCCCTACTGGGAAACCAAGAAACGATAGGAGAAACCCATGAGTGCCGACCAGATCGAGCAACAACTATCCATGCAGGCTGCGCACCTGATGCGGGCAGCAATCATGATTGCTCGAGCGCTCGCTGCACGCGAAGCGGCCGCTCGCCGCGCGGCCGCGCGCGCCTCCCTCGAGCACGCGCGCGCCCTGCGTACCGTGACCGAGCAGCAGCGGCGTCTCGCAGCACCGCTGTACCGGTCTGCACGTCGCGACGGCTGGTGGGATGACCCCAAGATCAGTGCCGCCGAAAGAGCTCGAGCAGTCGGCTTAGCCGAGCGTTTTTCGCACGTCGACGAGGACGCACGAGAAGTAGCGGCGGAGGCACATCGGCGCCTGGAGGCCGAGGCCCGTGCCCGACAGGCTGCTGAGGCGCGAGCTCGCGAGGAATCCCGCAACCCACGATCATTCCGAGACCAGCGTAAGGATGAGCTCATCGACATGACGCTCATGTCCGTGCCTGCCCTGGCCGCAGCCATGCCTCTCGTCGATGGCGAGAAGCTCGAGCAGTCGGCGGCTGAGATCCTCGAGGAGCTCCGCGTGGATGCTCGAGCAACCAGTACGGGACTCGCGCCCACGGAGCCGGCCGACGTGCCCGTGGCCGCGCCGGAACCCGTGCCCGGCAGAGGGGATGTCTATACGGCGACGCAAATGCTGGCCACTGCGCCAGACGAGCCTGTTTCTGAGCAGACTCTCGATACGCCTGAGCTGACCGCTAATTCCGCTACCGCGGTGGCGTGGGATACGCCGCAGGCGCGTCAAGCCTGGGCACAGCATCTGCTCGATGCCGGCATCGACACAGACGGTGTGCGCGCGTTCACGGTGGCCTCGCAAGCCCAGTCTGCGCCCGCACAGGAGATGCTTGCGACGTCGGTGAGTGTGCCGGCCGGCCGGGTGCCGGCCGCGCCTCTCGAGCAGACGCAAGCACGCCACCTCTGACAGATAAACCAACGGGGGGCAGCCAGCGATGGCTGCCCCCCGTTGGTATCCGACTACGGGCGCTCGTCGACGAGCCCGGGTGGCGGTGGCGTCGTCGGTAGTACACGCCCTGGGTGGGGTGCGGAGTCGTCTCTGTGTTCGCCCTTGCGGTGCCGTTCGTCGGACATGCACCCCTTGAATGGCCCGTTTTCAGCCATGAGCCGATCCATGATCGGGTACAGGTACTGTACGATCCACGTGGCCATTGACGTGAGCTCGCCGGATGCTCGCAGACCCTCCCATGAGTGCCACAGGGCGGTCAGGTAGAAGACCGCCTCGGTGTGCTTCCACCAGGCACTGCACCAGGTGAGACCAGCCCCGAGGGACCGATCGTAGATCTGCGTGAGAAACTCGTCGACGAACGTGTGCACACTCGAGTAGTACAGCTTCGGCTCGTCCCTCGAGGGCTCTGTGGGTGCCACGTCCTCGAGGTCGCCGGGCGTCGGCTCAACGTTGATCGGAGGGACACCCTCATACGGGTCATGCTCATTCACAGCGATCGTCCTTCAGTTTGATGAATCGTGGATGCGGGTGTCCATCTCATCGGTATTGTGCGAGGGCACCTCTCACCACTCATCGTGGACACGTACACGCACAGCGCTGATGTTTACCTGGTTGGGCCGGTGTTCTTGCGTTGCGCCCGCTGGGCGGCCTCGGCTGCGAGACGCTGGGCCTCCTCCGTGCTTATTGCCGCGGGCTTGAACGTGCGTGGCTGGCCACCCAGAACGTCACGCGGAATACCCGGCCGAGCGGCGTGAGGCCGAGAAGATGCGAGCGGCATGCCGGCCGCGTCTAGTACCGTGCGGACACGGCGAAGGGCATCATCAGCCGATGCGTCGGCGAGAGCCCGGGCGTCGCGGACGACCGCCCTGTCCTCCCTGGGTGGCGCCGGCGGGGGAGGAGGCGGTACAGCCTCACGCTGTGCGGGTGCGGAGGCTCGCTCAAGACGCTCATAGGCTGACGTGAGAGCGTCGACGTCGACGCGCGGGTACGTGTTCACGCGATCAAAAACAGCTTGCGCGTCACGCTCAATCGCTGCGGCGGTTGCCGCCTGGCCTGAAGCCTCATGCAGATCCGCGATCACCTGTACGAGATCGACGGTCGCGTGTGCGAGAGCGATCGCGGCAAGGCGCGGGTTTGTTGCGGCCGCGATCGACAGTGCCAGGTCTGAGGCCATGCGGGCACCCACGTCGACGAGGTGCTTGTCGGTCGGCCGAGCTTTGAGCTGCGCGCAGCGTCCGACCTGCACGGCGGCGCGCTCGAGCATGTCCCGGCCGCCCGACGTGCGAGCTGTGATCGCCTGGGCGTGCAGAAGTCCTGCAATGTCGGCGGCAGCGTTCGCAAGTCCCACACGATCGTTGGGGGACAACTGCTCGAGGTGGGAGCGGAAGTGCTCGAGCGCGCGGATCCGGTCCTCCCACAGCGGCCCATCGTAAGGCGCCCGCTTCGGGTAATTGCCCTTCCAGGCTTCCACGGCCTCGAGGGCGCTCGTCGGAGTATCCTCCCAACGCGTGCGCAGCTGTGTCAGCGTCAGGTCGCGTGCGATCCGCCCGCCGCCCCACCAACGTGTCTGCTGGCCACGTTCGGTGCGCAGAGCAGCGGAATATCCGACCACGACGTCGGTGCGCCCGCGCGCGAACCTGGGGTGCAAACGTACGCCGAGGCGTCGCGCTCGCCGCACGAAATCAGCTTCACTCGCTGCGGCCGTCGCAGCCGCACGCAGGCGCTCCTCAAGGACAGCGCGATCCGTGCGCGAGGCGCCCGCGCGCGCGGCCGCGTTTTGTGCCGCTGCGCTGTCGCACCTCGAGCCACGACCGCGCTCGCGCGACTCCACCACCAGAAGTCCATATCGGTGCTCGAGGGTGTTGCATGCGCGCTGGGCTTTGCGTTGGTCGTACCACGGACTCCACTTCGTGCCATCCTCACGCACAACGTTCGCCGCGATGTGAATGTGGTCGCCGCCGTTTTTCGCACTCCCGTGATGGATCGCGACCCACCGGCACGGTGCCTTCCCGTCTGACCCCGTGAAGCCCATCGTGTCCATGAAGTCCGAGGCGATGCGTCCCCAGATCTCGTCCCCGAGAGCCGCTTCCTCTGGCGACAGGGAGAGGGAGCAGTGCCAGACATGGTTGGCCTCGATCTCACCATTCCACTCCACCTGCCCGGTGGCCGGATTGAAGCGACGCACCTTGCCTGTAGGGAAGGTGCCTGTCTCGTGCATATACGCGTCCAAACGCGTCGCGATCTCGCCGGCCTGCGACACACTGATCGTCTCCCAGTCACCCCACTTGCGCACGATGTCACGCGAGCCCGCGATCACGTGAGGATTCTCGTGCTCATTGGCGCGCCCCGGCCCCACCAGGTAGCACATGAGCCCGCCGGTGTCGCCGCCAGTGACGATGTTAGGAATCATCGCCGAACCCCATCGAGGCGAGCGTTGATGTCTTCGATCGTATCGGCCACGCTCGACACGACAGACGCAAAATCCTCAGGAACCTCGTGCACCGTGTTCGCATGATGCGCGATCTGATTCAGATTCGTCATCGCGCCCTCAAGCTGACGCCGATAGACACGAAGAAGCTCAATTAACTCTTCCACATGAGCTGCCCCAGCAACCCCATCCGAGGCAGTCACCGGGTGAAGCGCTGCCTCCACCACAAACCGAGACAGAGACACGCCACGAAGACGAGCACCCTCCTCAATGAGAGCACGCTCCGACGACGTCAACGACACAAGCAACCGAGACCGCTGAACCCCACGCACTGACCGCCGTGCCCTGCGAGCCGTCCGAGAATGCGACACCGCTTCACTACTCATCTGACCCGCCCTCCTCACACGTTCTTCAAGCCAGCGCAGCGATCCCCCGGACCACACCTCCAGTGTGCCACGCGACGCCATATGCGTCACGCCACAAGCTTAATACCGATATCGGTATTATACAGCTTGCTACGCGAATCTCAGGTAGTGGGATACAGCGAAGACCGCGCATGATAGTGCAAGGACACAACCTTGACGTTCGCCCCCGAAAACTCAGCCCAGTTTCTTCGTTCCGGGCGGACCGCGAATGCGGTTCGCCCGGGCCCTCGACGCTTACGCTCCGCGCTCTTTCGCGCCGATCTTTGCGTGCTTTGCCGACGCTTTTGTTGCCCTCGCATCGCTCGAGTGAACAGACGAAACGCTGGGAGATAACACGGGCCCGATGCGCTCATGTCGTTTCGGTTTGGTTGGGGTGGGGCCGTGCCCCCTCCATTGGGGGCACGGCTGCCGCGTCGCCCCGCTCATTCGCCTGCCCACAGGAGCTTCCTTGTGTCCTTATCCTCCTTGTGCGCGCACACCGACACGGCACTAGTACCCGGCGCTACACCCGGTGGTGCCACTAATCGAAGGGACACACATGGATCCTCTACACAAGCTGCTCAAGAAAGACGAAGACAGGGAGGCAGCGGTTCGCGCACTTGGCGATGCTCACAGCGCCCTAGACGAAGCCATCGTGGCCTATCGCAACGCATTCAAGGTAGCCACCACAATCGGCTGGCCCAAAGCCGACCTCACCAAGGCCGGCTTCCCCGACCCAATCCGCCTCCCCAAAGCGTCCACCCGAACCCCTGATGCCGAAGCCTAGCGACCCCACTCATCCCCTGAAAGGACACATCAATGAACAGCGCTATTCTTTTCCACGTCGCGTGCGGCATCGTCATCGCCCTTACCGGATACTCGATTATTCCATTGCCAGCGATGCGTTCCGGCCATGGCCCTGGATCCGCACCGCGGCGTGGCCTTCCGACCATGGTCTATCAGGTCGTTGGGATTGGTATTTTCCTCGCGGTAGCTGCAGCGATCTACGTCGGCGCAACCTATCTCGCCGCCCACACCCCTGATGACAGCGCGTACAGGTCACTCACGTCCGTCACTGGCGCGCTACTCGTCATCGTCTGCTGTATACGGGTTATGACCACACGAGGCCCTCGCCGAATCATCGGGACAAACACACTCACCGTTGTTGTTCTCGGTCTCGCGCTCCTTATCAGCGGTCCAACCCTCCCATAACAACACGGTGGGGTGGTAGCCCACTGGGCTACCACCCCACCACCCAAGTGGATGCACCACTAGGATCCATCACGATACTTGGCGAGTGCTCGCGTCACCGTCGACCGATGCACGCCTAAGGCGGCCGCAATCTGCTTATGCGTCATTCCTGCCTGAAACATTGCTTTGGCCGCTTCCAGGCGATCCCCAGCCACCCGTGGCCGCCGCCCACCAACACGCCCCTCAGCTCGCGCATGAGCGAGACCTCTGCGCGTATTCTCCCGGATCGTCGATACACGCAGCTGGGCCAGCACGGCCATGATCCCAATAATTGCCTCACCCATCGGCGTGGATGCGTCGACGTCAAGGAACGGTTCGGTCAGCGACCGGAGCCGGACCCCACGCCTGCCCAGATCCCGGATCACGTCGATCGCGATTCTTTCCGAGCCAGCCAGCCGGTCTAGTGCGCGGACAACAAGCACATCACCCTCACGCAGATAGTCCACGCATGCATCCCACGCGGGACGGTGCTCGAGCCGAGAACTCACGCCGCGGTCGACAAACACCCGCTGCGCGCCAGCCGCCCGCAGCTCTGCTTCCTGCGCGTCCGTGGCCTGCTCACGCGTCGACACTCGCGCATACCCGATTACCGCCACACCAGCCTCCTACAACCCCAACCTAGGCATCGCACGCCCTAACGCGTGTACCCGTCATACTGCGCCGGTGAATACGGCCGTGCGGGCAACTCATCCGCACGCCGAACATGCGCGCGACCGGGTGACATTACCCCCGCCGGAAACGCGGCCGACGTAACGGCACGAGCTCTGCGCGCCTCAACGGGCACAATCGGCCGACGCAGCTTCTCCGCGTCGGTCAGGGGACGAACCGCGTAGGACAACACCTCTGCCATAGGACCGGCATCATGACGGTCCTGGTAGTAGAAACGCGCCGCCACCAGTCCGTCGCGTAGCGGGTTGGTCACTCCCGCGAGGATCTGCGCCTGGGACACAGGAGCGAAGGCATCGGCATCTAAGTGATAGCCCGCATGATGAGCGAGTTCTGAGAAAAACACGAACTGGCTGCGGGTGTTGCCCTCGCGAAACGAATGAACCTGGTTGAGGGCAGCCCATCGCTGCGCGAATGCGTCGACGAAATCATCGACGTCCAGGCCGCGCAGGTAGTTCGCATGACGAATCGCGTCATACTCACGCTCGGCCGCTCGCCTCAGCTCAGGACCGGCACGGTAGTACTCATGTGGAACGGAGCGATCAGCCGGATCGTAATCAGGGAATCCAGACACATCGGGTCCATACTTGACCAACGGACCAAGCATCGGGGTCGTACGCTCAACGCCCGCCCACTCGTAAACGTCCTGGAAGATATGCCGGTGAATGGCCTTCATGTGGTCGTAATCAAACAACCCCAGGATCGGATTATCTCGGAGCTCGATAAGGCGCAAGCTCGCCCAGTGTTCCTCCAACGCTCGCAACGCGCGTTCCGAATCAACCCCGTACGGCAACTCGCCGCCGCCGGTGAACTTGTTGCGCAGTACCTGAGTACCCGGGATGAAATACTCATCCCAACTCGGATCCTCACTCATGCGAATACCCGAACTTCTCGTACAGGTACCTTTCTCCCGCACTACCTGCTTCTTCAACCGTGAGCTCGCCCGTGGCCGTCTTCCACTGAAGGTCACGAAGATGAGCGTCAGTAACAACGTGCCCCGCAAGATTCAGTGCAGCGTCAGCGAAAGCGATCGACGCCTGCGCTTCCTCATCGGTACGGATCTGATCGTTAGCCATGACGTTCTCCCTCGACTGGCAACACTGCCCTAGACCTCCAGCGTACGATGAGGTGCATAAACGGTCAACTATCATCGTTTTGCACCATTGGTTTTGCACCTGGTTTCTGCACCCATTTTCTGGCGACTTTCGGTTGCCGTCAGGACTGTTGCACGGCGGGTGCGATATCGGCCGTTTACGCACCTGCCACCACGCCAACGTTCACGAGCGTCACGAACACCCACACGCACACAAACGCCGCTACTGATGACACCACGAAAGCGGCGATCGCCGCGCCGAAATGAAAGCCGACAGACGGATTCATGCGCCTGACGCACGCGACATACAGGGCATGGATCACGCAATTCCACCACAGAGTCCCCAGAAACAGGAACGGCATGATCAACGACTTGGGATCACCACGGTCGACCGCAAGCCCATAGAGCCGAACGACGACGACACTGATGGCAGCAAGGCACACCAGACTCGGTAGAGCCCACAAGCGCCACCATCTCCAATGCCACCGGTCCCTCATCGGCACGGGCGTAGGACCAGGCGCACGCCACGGATTAACCGGAGTGCTCGAGGGTGGATAAACGATCGGCTCGAGGTAGGACAGATCCTCATGCGCGGCCGTCGGTGCAGCTACCGGCGGTGGTTTAGACGTACGGCCGCGGCCGCGTTCCTCCTCGAGGGCCATCATCACCGCCCATTCCTCATCAATCGACAAGGCTCGAGGCGCCGTTGGGTCGTCGCCGACCTGCGAGGACTGGGGCGAGCTCGGCTTGCGGTGAGGTTCATCGTTGACACTCATGCCTCAATCATCCCCCACCAGGCCCACATGTGCGTCCACCTCACGCCGGTCTGCGGACCGGCCACCACGCCATACCCTGCCAATACGGCGTGTCCAGCCGCGTCTCTTCGACGACTCCCCCGACGTCGGGTGCGTGCACCATGATCGGGTGCCCGGCGGCGTCTGTGCCGGCATAGACTCCGATGTGGTGCACGTGGCCTCCCGGCGTGTGAGAGAAGCCAATGAGGTCGCCAGCGACAAGCTGGTCGCGGGCGATCGGTGCCGCGTCAGAGTTCTTGGTGATCTGATCGGCCGTGCGCACCGATGCCGGGAACGGGTGGCCGAGCTCGGCATAGGACAAGACGATGAGGCCCGAGCAGTCGACGCCAGCAGGCGTCGTTCCGCCCCACACGTAGGGAGTACCCAAGTGGGTACGCGCCTGCGCGAGCAGGGTTCCGTCGCTTGAGGGCTCCGAGGTCACTGTCTCAACAAAACCGGCCTGCGCCTCACGAATGCTCTTCACATACGCCTGTGTCTCCTTGTACGGAGGGATCCCACCCCAGGACCTCACCGCGCCCGGACCCGCGTTATATGCCGCGAGAGTCAGGTCGACGCGATCACCCGAAACGAGACCTGCCGCGAGCCAGGAGTCGACACTCTTGGCGAGCTCGCACATATACAAGCCCTGCGAATAAATTGAATCAGACCCGTTGGTGATGTCGGCGCGGCCGTCGCCGTCGCCGTCGCGGCCGTGCGTGGCCCACGTCGCCGGCATGAACTGAGCGATCCCCTGAGCGCCGGCCGGGCTCGTAATCCGCGGATCCCACGTGTGCGCCGACTCATGATCCGCCTGCGCAGCAATCAGCGACGGCGACACAACATCGCACGCCTGACCCGCACGCCACACCGCATCCTGATACTCCTCGGGTACCCCTGATACTCGTCCGCTTCCACCTCGAGCGACCCCACCTCGAGCACCCGAATCACCGAGCATCGCAAGAGGCAACAGCGTCGCTCCAGGAAGCACAAAAAGCGCGACGACAAAGGCGCCCAGACCCTTCTTCATAGTTCCCTGCTTCGATGAGCCTGGGCGTCAGCCGTCGGCATGGGCATCCGGACTTGAGTTCCTCGAGCAGTCAGGTGTGCCGGCGTAGCGGCATTGACGATCGCGCGAATCCGATCGGGGCGAAAACCGGAGCTCCTCGAGGTGCCATCATCAAGGATTGGAGCCTGCAGCAGTCCTTCGCTGCGCATCTGCTCGACGAGATCCGGGCGCCCACTGAGGTCAATCACCTCATAGGTGATGCCAGCGCGATCCAACGCCTGGCGCGTGAGACGACACGACGGGCAATTCGGCGTCGTGTAGATCGTGAGCATTGGGGCATCTGGGGTAGGGTTCATAACTCCTCCTTCACCCTCCCCGTAACCGTGTGAACGCACGCCCCCTTTCGCGTGGCCACGCCAATGTGGCATACTGAAGGGGAGTCGAACAGCGTCACCTGTCCGACTCCCCGGGTATCCGGGCTGGTCTCAGCGCCCGATGAGAGCGCTGAGCAGGAATGCAATCGCCCAGATCAGCTGCGGCAGTGTCGTTACCACTGCTACAGCGATCTGGGCTTTCTGCTTCCCATCCAGACCCGACCGCCTCACTCGAGACGACCGACGGCCTTTCGTCATCACCCAGTCACCTCCTCTCGTCGGTGTCAACTCCCCGGCAGGAATACTGCTGGTCCGGGGTCGACGCCGCGGAGGCCCCCCAATTCTCTCACGCACACCCATCAACAGCACTAATGTTGCATTCCATTGCTGGCAGTGCTGGCAATACCGGCATTGCTGGCATTCAACTGGGGGTGTCCGTTCCCCCTTTTGGACAGTGTCAGTCATGTTTTGGGGGAAGTGAGGACTCCCATGTATCCCTCGTTCCATCGAGCCGTGTCCAGTGTATGCAGATACTCTTTGATCCACGTGTCTGCTGTGATGTTGCATAGATGAAGGAGACAGACGCGTTAGAGTCGATGCTCCTCGGGCCTGGGCCACCCTCAACGGTGAAGCGAACGGGTTTTATGAGGCATTCAATGACGACATCGTTAACAGTTTCCGCACCCGTATTCACCAGTAGGTAACGATTGCCGCTGGCCCAGCGCAACTGCCACGGTGGTGCTTGCTGCTGTCTTGCGACCGCATCTGCCAGCACCTCCAGAGACCGGCCCACCTTCTCAGCTGCCTCTTTTTCCTCCTTTGACTTGCGCGCCTGAAACACCGAAACGACGGCGCAGGCGGCGGAGACAAGGCCACCAATGACTCCTAGTAGACTGAGGTACCCTTGAAAGTCCATGTTCGTCTTCTATTCCTTCCCATTGAGGCCCTTCGGTGGAAAGCACGTTGCTTGGAAACTAATTTTACCGACGTCCCTTGGGGATCCTGTCCGCGGCAAGTGGCTCATACCTGCGCCCCCGCTTCTTCTCTGCCCGAGCGAGTGCGGCAGTCATTGCCTCGACGATCCACGCCTCGAAAGAAGCGGGTCCCCCCTCGAGCACGCCGTCGATATACGCCGCGCGACACCGGCCAGCGATGTCGGCGCTCACTCGCGCGGTCACCTTGACGATACGCTCATCCGCAATGCTGGCAATGCCAGCATTGCCGGAGTTGACGGCTTTGCTGGCACGTGTGGCACGGCTGGTAGATGTCGTCTCCCGTGGGGGTGCGATAACGGCGGCGGGACCCGTGCTGAGGTCTGACTTGATCGGTGTTGGCCTACGCGGAGTCATCGGCCGTTCTCCTCGAGGTTGGCGAGCATCGTTTCAGCATGGTGCGCGTATATCTTCGACAGCTCGACAGGGGCGCCGGGGTACTCATCTAGGCCCATTTGGGCCTCCGCAGCATCGGAGATCACCACGCGCCGAGGAATCGGAGGCTCGAACAGAGGAAGCCCCTTCGAGTTGCAGGCGTCTCGCACGTCATCAAGCCAATGAGAGCCAGCAACGGTACCCGCCTCATGCATGTTTACCAGGACCCCAACGACGCTGAGGGCCGAGTTGAGGTAATGGCGAACGACACCCACAGTGTCGAGCAGGTGCGCCAATCCCGTTGTCGACAGTAGCTTCGACTGAGTAACGATGAGTACACCGTCGGCCGCGGTCAGCGCATTCGAGGTCAGTAGGTCCAGGGCCGGTGCACAGTCGATCAGAACCACGTCGAAGCCCTCTTCGACAAGCGCGAGTTGTTCAGCGAGCCGCGCTTCGCGGCCAGGGCCAGCGATGACTAGCTCATCGCGCACAGCTGCCAAGGCCTCCCCTCCTGACGGGGCAAGGAACACGTGCTCCCACATGGTCGTCGTAATGACGTCGGGGAGCGAAAGATCGGAGCGTGTAGACAGGGCGTTGGCTACACCAGCCTGATTCTCAACCAGCGGAGGGGAGGCGAGCAGAGAGCTGACGTTGGCCTGGGGATCTAGGTCGACAACCAGGACGCGGTGGCCCTCGTGGGCCAGGGCGTTGGCGAGGTGGAAGGTGGTCACTGTCTTGCCGACCCCACCTTTCTGATTGGCGATCGCGATGACGTGCATGATGGTTTCTCGTTTCTCTGAAATCGTTGGGGCTGTTGGTGGCTGGCATTGCCAGCATTGCCAGCAATGCCAGCGTTGCCGGGTTGTCTGGTTATGCTGGCGAGTGGATGCGGGTTGCTGCGAGAACTGCGTTGCGAGCTCGGGGGGATGGTGCGATGTAGCGGACGGTCGTCTGGAGCGATGCATGGCCAAGGAGTTCGCGCACAGTGAGCAGGTCATGCTCGGCCGAGTACGCCTTCGTTGCGTACCGATGGCGTAGCTTGTGCAGCGTCCATGTGCCAGGCAAAATACGGCGTCCGATCTGTGAGACGGAATTGGCGGCCATATGTCCGCCGCAGCGCCCAGGAAATGCGAACTGCCCCGTCGATGCGCATCTGTCGGTGATTGCTCGAGCCAGGTCAGCCGTGATCGGTACAGTTCTCGTCCGTCCCCCCTTCCCTCGCACGAAGAGGTTCCAGCCATCAGCATCCTCGTATACATCACCGGCCTCGACCTGAGCGATCTCCACGCACCGCAGGCCAGCCTCGGCCGCCAACCGCAGAATGAGAGCATCACGTGGACTCGCACGATCAACACAGTCGACCAGGACGGAGTCAGGGATGGGGCGTGGGGCTCCTGAGGGGCGGCGTATGCGCGGGAGCACAGCGGCGATGTTGCCACAATGGGAGGTGGAGTCGAGCCATCCGAAGAACTTCCGGAACGTGCTGTAGTAGGCGTGTCTCGTTTCATTGGCCCATGTCCGCAGGCCACACCACTCCACCAAGGATCCTGGATCAAGATCTGTGGGAGATGTGTCGGGGAACGCGCGAGCCAGTTGCAGGACATGGTTCCGTTTAGTGCGGATTGAGGTCGCAACGAGCCCCTGAGAGCGCAGGAAGACGATGAAGTTGTCAACGTGCTCCTCCCACATCAGAGGCGTCGGCAGTTCCAAGACATGATGACGGTGAGTGCTCATGGTCCTCAACGTTTCCATCTACGTGGAAATGACAGGACCCAGCGTTCGCTGCTGGCAATAGTGGTGATGCTGGCTTAGCTGGCAGTGCCGGTAATGCTGGCATACGTGACAATGCTGGCAAACAGGTAAGTACGTCGAGGATCGCCAAGGCCGCCAGTAAAGAAATACGACGGAAAGTCAAGGCGTATCCGTGGGTCGTCGGTTCAAGCCCGACTTGGGGCACCACCACCCACACCAGGGTCCGCCGGCGTCGCGCCTGACGAGCCAGCTGGCCACGGCCTCGTTCTCGTGAAACCCTGCACATATCACACGCTGCCTTGACTCGCGATGCGACTCACGGTATCCTGAGTATTTGCGCCTTATCATGCCCGAGGTGACCCGTATCCAGCCGTCGTAACAGGCGCTTGACGGACCAGGACGCGTCAGATAATGGGTGATAAGGCAGCGTGCGCACCGTTCATGCAGGGAAGGATCCCCTTTGGCTGCCAACAGCACCGCCAAACAGCCCAAGCACCGCATCTCATTCGCCAAGCTTCGTGAACCCCTCCAGGCCCCCAATCTGCTGGGTCTGCAGGTCGAAAGCTTCGACTGGCTGCTGGGCAACGACGCGTGGAAGGCCCGCGTCGAAGCCGCTCAGGCATCCGGCCGTAACGACGTCCCCGACGTCTCCGGCCTCGAAGAAATCTTCCACGAGATTTCCCCCATCGAGGACGTTGCAGGCACCATGAGCCTGTCGTTCCACGACCACCGCCTCGAATCCCCCAAGTACTCCATGGAGGAAGCCAAGGCGAAGGACTACACGTACTCCGCCCCGATGTACGTGACCGCCGAGTTCATGAACTACGAGACCGGCGAAATCAAGTCCCAGACCGTGTTCATGGGCGACTTCCCGCTCATGACCCCCCGCGGTACCTTCATCATCAACGGCACCGAGCGTGTCGTCGTCTCCCAGCTCGTGCGTTCCCCCGGCGTGTACTTCGAGAAGCTCTCGGACCGCTCGTCGGACAAGGAGACCTTCGGCGCGAAGGTCATCCCCTCGCGTGGCGCATGGCTCGAGTTCGAGATCGACAAGCGCGACACCGTCGGCGTGCGCATCGACCGCAAGCGTAAGCAGTCGGTGACCCACTTCCTCAAGGCCGTCGGCATGACCGAATCCGAGATTCGCGAGACCTTCGCCGACTACCCCGTCCTCCTCGAAACCCTCGAAAAGGACACGGTCGCCACGCAGGAAGAGGCCCTGCTCGACATCTACCGCAAGCTGCGCCCCGGCGAGCCCGCGAACGTCGACGCCGCCCAGACCCTGCTCAACAACTTCTACTTCGACTCTCGTCGCTACGACCTCGCCAAGGTCGGCCGCTACAAGATCAACAAGAAGCTGGCCATCGAAGCAGACCCCAAGGCCTCGACCCTGTCCCTCGAGGACATCGTCGCGACCGTCAAGTACCTCCTCGCCCTGCACCAGGGCGACAAGACCTTCGCCGGCACCCGCAATGGTGAGGCCGTCGAGGTCCGCGTTGAGGTCGACGACATCGACAACTTCGCCAACCGTCGCATCCGCGCCGTCGGCGAGCTCATCCAGGGCCAGGTCCGCACCGGCCTCGCCCGCATGGAGCGCACCGTGCGCGAGCGCATGACCACCCAGGAGACGGACTCGATCACGCCCCAGACGCTGATCAACATCCGCCCCGTCGTGGCCGCGATCAAGGAGTTCTTCGGAACCTCCCAGCTCTCGCAGTTCATGGACCAGAACAACCCGCTGGCCGGCCTGACCCACAAGCGCCGTCTCTCGGCCCTGGGCCCCGGCGGCCTGTCCCGTGACCGCGCGGGCATGGAAGTTCGAGACGTCCACCCCTCGCACTACGGTCGTATGTGCCCGATCGAGTCCCCTGAAGGCCCGAACATCGGCCTCATCGGCTCGCTTGCGACCTTCGCGCGCATCAACCCCTTCGGCTTCATTGAGACGCCCTACCGCGTCGTCAAGGACTGCAAGGTTACCGACGAAATCCGCTACCTCACCGCGGACGATGAGAAGGGCCACTTCATCGCCCAGGCCTCGTCGCCCCTGACGGCGGACGGCACCTTCGCCGAGCACGACGTCCTGTGCCGTGTCGCCGGCGAAGACCCGACCCTGATCGCCCGCGATCGCGTGGACTACATGGACGTCTCCGCACGTCAGATGGTGTCCGTCGCCGCAGCGTTCATTCCCTTCCTCGAGCACGACGACGCGAACCGAGCCCTCATGGGCGCGAACATGCAGCGTCAGGCCGTGCCGCTGCTCACCACGGAAGCCCCGCTGGTCGGCACCGGCATGGAGATGCGCGCCGCGCACGACTCCGGCGAAATGATCCTCGCCGCCCACTCCGGCGTCGTCTCCGAGGTCTCTGCGGACCTGATCGTCGTCTCCACGGACGAGGGCGGCCGCGACTCCTACCGCCTGGAGAAGTTCGAACGCTCCAACCCCGGTAACTGCACCAACCAGCGCGTTATCGTGGACGAGGGTGACCGCGTCGAGGTCGGCGACGTCCTGGCCGACGGCCCCGCCACCTCCAACGGTGAGGTCGCGCTCGGCAAGAACCTGCTCGTCGCCTACATGTCGTGGGAAGGCCTCAACTACGAGGACGCCATCATCCTGAGCCGTCGCGTCGTGGAAGAGGACATCCTCACCTCGATCCACATCGAGGAATACGAGGTCGACGCCCGCGAGACCAAGCTCGGTGAGGAAGAGATCACCCGCGACATCCCCAACGTCTCCGAGGAATCCCTCGCAGACCTGGATGAGCGCGGCATCATCCGCATCGGCGCCGAGGTTACCGCCGGCGACATCCTCGTCGGTAAGGTCACCCCGAAGGGCGAGACCGAGCTGACCTCCGAAGAGCGCCTCCTGCGCGCCATCTTCGGTGAGAAGGCCCGCGAGGTGCGCGACACCTCCCTGCGCGTCCCCCACGGCGAAGAGGGCATCGTTATCGGCGTCCGCGAATTCAACGACGACGAAGACGACCTCAACCCCGGCGTCCGCCAGACCGTACGCGTCTACGTCGCCCAGCGACGCAAGATCACGATCGGCGACAAGATGGCCGGCCGCCACGGTAACAAGGGCGTCGTGTCCAAGATCCTCCCGGTCGAAGACATGCCCTTCCTCGCCGACGGCACGCCCGTCGATATCATCCTCAACCCGCTGGGTGTCCCGGGCCGAATGAACGTCGGCCAGGTGCTCGAGTACCACCTCGGTTGGCTCGCACACCAGGGCTGGGATGCCTCGGCCGCTGTCGAGGCCGGCGAAGAGTGGGCGGCGCACCTGCCCGCTGACGGCATCAAGACCGAGCCCGGCACCCACGTCGCCACCCCCGTGTTCGATGGCCTCGAGGCCGACGAGCTCGCGGGCCTGCTGCGCAACGTGAACCCGAACCGCGACGGCGACGTCCTCACCAACTACGAGGGCAAGGCGCGCCTATTCGACGGCCGCTCCGGCGAGCCGTTCCCGTACCCGATCTCGGTGGGCTACACCTACATGCTCAAGCTCCACCACCTGGTCGACGACAAGATCCACGCCCGCTCCACGG
>ERZ772764.358-NODE-358-length-32749-cov-7.450388_pt1 | contig 32749 bp, 24 predicted proteins | sample MGYA00512163_ERZ772764 | MGnify/ENA primary metagenome ERZ772764 (study PRJEB29015, sample SAMEA2737903) | human oral metagenome | biome: human oral; feature: human-associated habitat; material: dental | place: China | collected 2094 ... | reverse complement strand
AGCCCTGCCAGCCGCGCGAACTCTTGGCGCGCATCAACGCCATCCTGCGCCGCACCCGCCTGGCCGAGCCGGACAACAACACGCCCAATGTGATTTCCGTGAGCGACGTTACCCTCTATCCGGCCAAGCGCCAAGCCACCATCAACGAAGCCCCGCTGGAGCTCACCAGCACCGAATTCAACCTGCTGGAAGTGCTGATGCGCCATGCCGGCCAGGTGGTGAACAAAGAAACCCTCTCGCTCGAAGCGCTCGACCGCAAGCTGGCCAAGTTCGACCGCAGCATCGATGTGCACATTTCCAGCATCCGCCACAAACTGGGCGATGCCTCGCTCATCCAAACCGTGCGCGGCCTGGGTTATCTGTTTGTGAAAAACTGATATTTCAATTTTATTTTTTTGAAGCTTACGCTTTCAGGTAGCCTTCATCGAACGGGATAAAGGTTACCTGAAAATACCGTTCCTTCATTTGCCCCTCCACCCAACGGCCGCCGCCAAGCCTAAACCGACTGACGGCGGCATTGTTTTGTGGCCGGGCAAACCTTCCCGCCAAAGCATATTCATGAAACTGTTCCAGCGGATTTTCCTCACCTTCTTCTTCGTTATCATCGCCGCCATTTTTGTGGCCAGCTTCTCCTTCTGGCTGGTGCAGGATAGAGTGGCCGAAAGCCGTTTCAAACAGCAGCGCGCCTTTGAAACCGGCCTGCTGAATAGCACCGTTACCGTGTTTCAAACCCGCGGCCTATCCGGCGTGCGCGAAACCCTGCAAGACTGGAACAACACCCCCACTTTCGACAACATCCTCGTGATATCCGGCGACAGCAAAGCCGATATTTTCCAGCGCCAGGTGGAGCCCGCCCGCATCCTGGCCGCCCGCAAATTCGCCGCCGAATACCCCAACACCCGCGCAGTGCGCGTGGCCTACGACCCCTTGGGCGAAGAATACATCTTCATGCTGGCCGATTGGGATAAACAACAGCCCACCCGCCTGCCTTCCCCGCTGATGATCCCCGGTGTGGAAATGGCGCCGGTGTGGCACGAGCTCATTATCCTCAGCTTCATCATCATCGTCGGCCTGCTCCTGGCCTACATCCTTGCCCGCAATATTTCCCAACCCATCCGCACGCTGGAGCGCGGCATGAGCCGCCTGGCCGAAGGCGATCTCGAAACCCGTATTTCCCACCAGCTGCTCGGCCGGCGCGACGAGCTGGCCAAACTCGCCGTCCAGTTCGACCACATGGCCGGCCGCTTGCAAAAACTGGTGGAGCGCGAACGCCACCTGCTGCATCACGTTTCGCACGAAATGCGCTCCCCGCTGGCGCGTATGCAGGCTCTGCTCGCCCTGCTGCAAGTACAGCCGCACAAGCAGGAACAAAACATCAAGCGCCTCGAATCTGAGCTCACCCGCATGGACAAACTCGTGGGCGAGCTGCTCACCCTTTCCCGTTTGGAAACTGCCAACGTGGAAATGGAAAAAGACCCGCTCAAGCTGGTGCCCTTCTTGGAAAACTTAGTGGAAGACTGCCGCGCCATCGCCGTGCAGAACAATCAGCAAATCGATTTTGCCTACGACCCGGCCGATGCCGACGCCACCGTTTCCGCCAACGAAGGCTACCTCTATCGCGCTTTCGACAACGTATTGCGCAACGCCATGGCCTACAGCCCCGAAGGCAGCAAAATCCATGTCCGCCTCTCCGGCCACAAACACCATTGGCACATCGATATTGCCGACAACGGCCCGGGCGTAGACGAACGCCAGCTGCCGCACATCTTCACCGCCTTCTACCGCGCCGACAGCGGCGCGCACAAACCCGGCACCGGCCTTGGCCTGGCCATTGCCCGCCATGTAATCGGCAAACACAACGGCCGCATCAGCGCCGCCAATGTGCAGCCCAACGGCCTGAACATCCACTTCGAGCTGCCCGAGCTCACCGCTAAACAGCAGAAGCTGGAAGAAAAAGAACGTGAAGAAAAAGAGCGCGGGCAGGACGAAGGCAAATAAACCGGAAGCCGTTGCCGCAGTAGGAGCGCGTATTTTTCAGGTAGCCTTATTCCCGCCAGCACCCCGATAATCGTTTCACATTAAACCGAGCCAACACAATATGGCCGGGTTTGGAACGGCCGTCTATGGGAAAGAAAGCCTTTTCGCTATATAATTCCGCTGTTTCGACAGCTCCCCATTCGGAAGTATCAATGAGCACCAACACCATTCTGATTATCGCCATCCTTATTTTCGCCCCCGTGTTCGGCGTATTGCTGTACAACACCTATCAGGAAAAGAAATACCGCGATTCCATCCGCGCCCAATTCGGCCATGCCGATAAAGACGCGCTGATGGAAAGCCACACCCATTCCGTGCGCGACGGCCAGCAGCAAGCACCCGCCGCCGAAGCAGAAGCCGCCCCGCGCCTACAGCCGGCCTTCGTTAAATTCAGCCGCTCCAGCGAGCCCGCCGGCGAACCCCCCGTTGCCGAAACACTGGCCGAAGCCGACAGCGCCCCTGCCGAACCGGTATTGCAGGCCGAGCCCGCAGCCGAAGCTCCTGCATTCAACTTCCAGCCCGTGCCGGCGGCCGCGCCTTCGCAAACCCAAGAGCCGGCCAAACGCAAGCTGCTGCTCGATTTGCAGGATTTGGCCAAACAACAGCTGCCCTGGTTCGACAGCCGTTTCGACTACCTTTGCTATATTTCCCTGAAAGAGCCGCAGGAATTGCACGCCATGCCGCGCCTCTCCAGCCGCCACCGCTTCCGCATCGCCGGCTGCACCATGGACGACCGCTTCCAAATCGCCGAGCCGATTCCCAGCGTGTACTACCAAGGCTTCGTGATCGGCCTGCAAGCCATCAGCCGCAACGGCTTGGCCAGCATTGCCGATTTGGAACAATTCGGCGAACAGGCCAACGCCTTTGCCGAGAAAATGGACGGTGGCCTGCTGCTCACCGACATCGATACCTTCCTTTCCATCGCCCGCCCACTGGACGATCTGTGCGCCCGCGTGGATCAAACCATCGCCATCCATTTGGTGTCCCGCAACAACGTGAGCGGCGTGGAATTGCGCAACGCCATAGAACGCCAAGGCTTCGAGCTTTCCCACGACGGCATGTTCTACCTGAACGATGCCAAAGGCGAGCCGCTGTTTGCCATCTCTACCCTCGACAACAGCGCCTTCACCGCCACCCTGCTCTCCACCCAAAACTATCGCGGCATCAGCATGCTGTTCGATGCCCCGCACATTCCCGACGGCGAGAAAAACTTCAACCGTTTCATGGATATCGCCGTGAAGCTCTCCAGCATGCTCGGCCTGGATTTGGTAAACGATAAGCTCGAAGAGCTTTCCACCCAATGGCTGAAAGAAATCCGCAGCTATGTGGTGGCACGGCAAGACGAAATGAAACGGGTAGGCATCGAGCCCGGCAGCGAACTGGCCAAACGGCTGTTCTCGTAGCCAACCCGCAAAACACCCGGCCAACCAAACAGGCTACCTGAAACGGCATTTCCCGTTTTCAGGTAGCCTGTTTCCCCAATCCACACACACCTCAAGGAAAACATCATGCACAACGATAATGCCCTGCGCGCCGCCATCGAGGCCGTCGCCATCCCCAACAGCAGCCTCACCATTGGCAGCAGCCACGCCCTGCAAGCCATCGGGCAAACCGCCGGCGGCCTGCAAATCGAACTCTGCTTCGGCTTTCCCGTCGGCCATATTGCCGACAGGCTCAAGCAAAACATCGCCGCCGCGCTGGCTCAAGCCGGTTGCACCCAAAACGTGCAAACCAACATCCGCAGCGAAATCACCACCCGCAAAGTCCAGCCCGGCGTGCGCACCATCAGCGGCGTGAAAAACATCATCGCCGTGGCTTCCGGCAAAGGCGGCGTGGGCAAATCCACCACCGCCGCCAACCTCGCCGTGGCGCTGCACAACATGGGCGCGCGCGTGGGCATCCTCGATGCCGACCTCTACGGCCCCAGCCAGCCCACCATGCTCGGCGTGCCCGAGCGCAAGCCGCAGCAGGAAAACAAACATTTCATCCCCGTACGCTCGGCCGAAGGCATCCAAGTGATGTCTATCGGCTTTCTGGTCGACACCGACCAAGCCGTGGTGTGGCGCGGCCCCATGGTGAGCCAGGCCCTGCAGCAGCTGCTGTTTCAAAGCGAATGGGATAATGTGGACTACCTGTTTGTCGACCTGCCGCCCGGCACCGGCGACATCCAGCTCACCCTGTCGCAGAAAATCCCCGTTACCGGCGCCATCGTGGTCACCACCCCGCAAGACATCGCCCTGATCGACGCGCGCAAAGCCGTGGATATGTTCGGCAAAGTCAACATCCCCATTTTCGGCGTGCTGGAAAACATGTCGGTGCACATTTGCAGCCATTGCGGCCACCACGAGCCCATTTTCGGCCAAGACGGCGGCAAAGCGCTGGCCGAACGCCTCGGCGTGCCGCTGCTGGGCCAGCTGCCCCTGAGCCTGCCCGTGCGCGAAGCCATGGATAGCGGCAGCGCCGCCCAAATGCAGGCCGCCCACCCCGCCATCGCCCAAATCTACACCGAAGCCGCCTGGCAAACCGCCCTGGCCGTGGCCGCCAAAGGCAAAGACTTCAGCAACCGCTTCCCGCAGATTGTGGTGGAATAAACAGCACGGTGGGCATACAAAAAGGCTACCTGAAACCGGTTATCTGCGGTTTCAGGTAGCCTTTGGTTATCTGTGTATTGGTTATCGGGCAAGCCTAGGAAGAGGCTACCTGAAAGCTCTTTCCCCGCCCGATATAGGCGGGCAGAAGAACGGGCACAAGCCACGGGTTGTTTTCACTTCGTCGAAGTTGATGTTTCAGGTAGCCTGCTGGCCGAAGGCCGTTGGCAATAGATCGGGCTTATTGTGCGAGCCAGATTTATAGATCGTCAGAATCGCATCAGCGGTTAGCTTCAACACATCGTCTCGACAGATTAAAACCCTGCGGGATTCGTGTGGAATTTAGGGCTAATCTGCGACAGCCAAAAAATTTAAATATTGAAAAATGAACTGTTTGTCTTAATTAAAGAGTTAACATCTGAGCATCCATCTATATTGTCAATCCAAAATTTAAAACCACCTAATATATTTACAACATTCCCCGCTGATATACTAACATCTCTATATTTAAACAGTGCTATCTTATTCGCCCTGTCATAATAAATATAATCTGTAACATGTACATGCTGAATATCTCTATTTATTTTATATGAGTAAACTAATTCATTATATTGCCAAGAAATGGAATACTTATCTCCCTCAAATACTATTGTTTCATCTTTAATATTATCTGGTGGACTCTAGCATAAAACCAATAAACACGCCAACAATCCCTGACCAGCGATAGTTTGGGGAAATTTTTCGGCATATCTTATGAAACAGTATCATGGAGAAGATGGTTACGATAACCCAAATGAATAAAGCAAACAAAACTACAAAGCCTATCATGTGTGTATCCTTATTTTAATCTTGGCTGCAATCAAACAGATTATAAAGAAAGAGAACAGCTCTAGGGGAGCATGAAGCAAGCTGCCTTTCACTTATTTGGCTGGGTTTTGAATTGGCTGTTTATTAAGGCTACCTGAAAATCTTTCAACATAGTTGGAAAGGTGCTTGCCAATTACCGGCCTGGTTTGGATATGTGGTGCCAGCGCTTATTTTGCTGGAGTTTCTTCTTTTTCAGGTGGCCTCACATGGCGTTTGCCGGATTGCTGCGGCAGGCAAAAGGCTACCTGAAAAGCAATTGCAAACAAAATTATCGCCGTGCTAAATAGGAACGAGGCAGGGTTGGCCTGCCGTTGGGTTTTTTCTATTTGGCACGGCTATATTTATTTGTTCTGCCCCATTTTGGCATTAAGCATATCGAGCATGCTGCGCAGGTTGGCTTTGCCTTCTTCGTGGCTCACGATGGGTTCGCCGCCTTTGCGGCCGAGGATTTTGAGGTCGGCTTGGGGCATTTCATCGATAAAGCGGCTGGGCTCGGGGAATTGCCAGCCGCCCTGGCGGCGGCGTTTGACGCAGTGGGTGAGGGTGAGGCTGTGTTTGGCGCGGGTAATGCCGACATACATGAGGCGGCGTTCTTCGTCGAGGTTGCCTTCTTCTACGCTGTCGGCGTGGGGGAAGAGGCCTTCTTCGCAGCCGGCGAGGATAACGTGGGGGTATTCAAGACCTTTGGAGGCGTGCAGGGTGGAGAGGGTGACGGTGTCGGTTTCTTCTTTGCTGCGGCTGTCGAGCAGGTTCATCAGAGCGATGGTTTGGGAAAGTTCGATCAGGATTTTGCCGTCTTGCTCGCCTTTTCTGGCCAGCCAGGCGCATAAATCTTGCACGTTGCGCCATTTGATTTCGCCGCTTTTGCCTTCTTCGTGTTCGAGCAGGTAGGTTTCGTAGCGGATGTCGGCCAGGAGCTCTTGGATGAGGCTGCCTGCGGGCTCGCTTTGGGCGCGGCTTTGGTAGCTTTGCATGAGGGCGGTGAACTGGCGCAGGGCTTCGCGGCCGGCGGCGGGAAGCCGGGCTAGGGCTTCGGCGGTGTTGGCGGCGGCGTAGAGGCTGCAGGAGGCTGCGGCAGCGTAGCGGTTGAGGCTGCTGAGGGTGGCGTCGCCGATGCCGCGTTTGGGGGTGGTGGCGGCGCGCAGGAAGGCGGGATCGTCGTCGGAGTTGGCAAGCAGGCGCAGGTAGGCGAGGATGTCTTTGATTTCGGCTTTTTCAAAGAAGCTTTGGCCGCCGGAAACGCGGTAGGGGATGTGGGCGCTGCGCAGGGCTTCTTCAAACAGGCGGGCTTGGTGGTTGCTGCGGTAGAGGATGGCGAAGTCGGCGTAGTTGAGGCTGTCGCCGCTTTGGTTGCGCCGGCGGATGATGCTGCCGGCGGCGTATTCGGCTTCGTGTTGTTCGTTTTGGCAGGCGATGATGCGCACGGGTTCGCCTTCGCCGTATTGGCTCCAGAGGGTTTTGGGGAAGAGCTTGGGGTTGTTGGCGATAACTTGGTTGGCCACGCGCAGGATGCGGGCGGAGGAGCGGTAGTTTTGCTCGAGCTTGATGATTTTGAGGGCGGGGTAGTCTTGCTGGAGCAGGCGGAGGTTTTCCATGTTGGCGCCGCGCCAGGCGTAGATGCTTTGGTCGTCGTCGCCCACGGCGGTGAAGCGGCCTTCGGCGCCGGTGAGCAGCTTCATGAGGGTGTATTGGCAGGTGTTGGTGTCTTGGCATTCGTCCACCAAGAGGTGCAGCAGGCGCATCTGCCATTTGATTCGGATACCGGCTTCGTTTTGCAGCAGGCGGGTGGGCAGGAGGATGAGGTCGTCGAAATCGACGGCTTGGTAGCTGTGCAGGGTTTCCTGATAGCCTGCGTAGAGCTGGGCGGTTTGGCGTTCCCATTCGTTGGAGGCTACCTGAAAGGCTTGCTCGGGGGTGAGCAGGTCGTTTTTCCACAGGGAGATTTTGTGCTGGACGCGGAAAACGGCGTCGCGGCCGCTGCTGCCGAGCAGCTCGGCGATGATTTTGCCGCTGTCGGAGCTGTCGAACACGGAGAAGTTTTGTTTGTAGCCGATGTGTTGGGCTTCTTCGCGCAAGAGGCGCATGCCCAGCGAGTGGAAGGTACAGACGGTTAGGCCGCGGGTTTGGCGGCTGCCGAGCATGGCGGCGGTGCGCTCCTGCATTTCGGCGGCGGCTTTGTTGGTGAAGGTGATGGCGGCGATATTGTGCGGGGCGTAGCCCACTTCGCGGATGAGGTGGGCGATTTTTTCGGTGATCACGCGGGTTTTGCCGCTGCCGGCGCCGGCCAGCACAAACAGGGGGCCGCCGAGATAATGCACGGCTTCGAGCTGCTGGGGGTTGAGTTGGAAGGGTGGTGTGGACATGGGGAGGTGGGTAAGGCTGCTTGTGGTTCAGGTAGCCTGTTGCTGGTGTATCGAAAATTTAGCTTCGCAGGAATTCGCTGTGTTCTTTTTCAGGTAGCCTTATCTTGCTTTGGCGGCTCGGATGTTTTGCAGCAGTTCGTTTATATCTGCACCGGCGCCGTTTTTGAGGGCGGCCTGCGCCCATTTTTCTGCGTTGTGCAGCGTGGCTGCTTGCCGGTCGGTTTGGTATTGGTCGAAGAAAATGTGGGCAAGGTTGGCCTGGGCTTGCAGGTGGCCCAGCTCGGCGGCTTTGATGTGCCAGTATAGGCCTGCCTCATGGTTTTGCTCGTAGAAATAGAAATGGGCGGACAATTTCAATGCGGCTTGGCTGTCGCCTGCGGCAGCAGCTTGTTTGAAATGATCCAGTTCGTTGGCGGGGATGGCGGCGAAGCTACTGATGGATGGGTTGGAGTCTGGCAGGGGCATAGGGTGCTCACTTTGGGCATGGGCACTGAGACTGAGGCAGATAAGGATTAGAGCCGGTATGGCGGCTGGCCGGATGGGCTTGATTGGGCGCATTGTGCTCGTATTTTCCTATGCAAGAGGCTACCTGAAAACGGTTTGCCTGATTTTCAGGTAGCCTCTTTTTTCTGTTTGGCAGCGGCTTTGCGGCGACGGTTTTCTTTCGGGTCGATGAGCAGGGCGCGGTACACTTCCACGCGGTCGCCTGTGCGCAGCGGGGTGCTGTCTTTCACTTTTTTGCCGAAGATGCCGATGGGTGCGGCGGCAAAGTCAACGTGCGGAAATTCGGTTGCCAATGCGGATTGCAGCACGGCCTGCCGCGCGGAGGTGCCGCAGGCTACCTGAAAAGCCAGCAGGCGTTGTTTGCCCGGCTCGGCGTAGGCCACTTCGATATTGAGCGGGGGATTGCTAGGCATAGCGGCGGCCTGCCTCTTTCACGAAAGCATCCACCAGCGTACCGCTGATATGGCTGAACACGGGGCTGATGAGTGCGGAGAGCACGCGGCTGGAAAATTCGTAGTGCAGCTCGAATTCCACTTTGCAGGCATCGTCGCCCAAGGGCAGGAAGTGCCAAGTTCCGTTCAGGCTTTTAAATGGGCCTTCGAGCAACACCATGCGGATTTCGCGGCCGGGGATGTTGCGGTTGTGCGTGGCAAACGATTGGCGCACGCCCATATAGTCCATAAACAGCCGTGCTTTCAATTCGTTGCCGCTGCGCTCGATGATTTCGGTGCGGCTGTACCACGGCAGAAACTGCGGATAATCCTCCGCTTTGTCCACCAGCTCGAACATCTGCTCGGCAGAATGCGGCACGAGCAGGGATTTCTTCACGGTTTTGAGCGACATACAAACGGCCTTGGCAATGCAAAGTGCGCATTATATAGCGAAACGCCAAACCGCCCCACCGCCAAGCACGCATATGGTGCATAAAAACACAGATTATAAATTTAAAACAATGGATTATTTATGATCTACCATTCTTGGCTTGAAACTTGCTTGAAATTTGTTCGATACCGCTCGGCAGTCGCCGACCTACTTCCCTAACTCCTATTCTCCGCACACGTAAACCACATGGAAAACTCCGCAGAACGTTTGGCTTGGATACAGCTTGCGCTGATGCCGTATATCGGCGCGGAAACGTTTTACGAATTGTGCCGCCACTACGGTTCGGCAGCCGCCGTGTGGGCTGCCGAGCAGGAAGTGGGCACCATTCTGCCCAGCCGCCCGGCGCAGGAAGCCTGGCGCAGCCGCCGCCACGAGGCCGAGGCTGTCGCCGAAGCCGCGCTGGCATGGGAGCAGTAGGCAAACTGCCGTTTATTGTTGGCTTGCGACGCAGATTTTCCGCCGCAATTGGGCGAAGGCATCACCGCACCGCCCTTATTGTTTGCCCGCGGCAACACCGAATGGCTGCATCAGCCTTCAGTGGCCATCGTGGGCAGCCGGCACGCCACGCCGCAGGCGATGCGGATTGCCGGCGAGTTCGGCGAAGCCTTGGCCGCAGCCGGCATCGTAACCGTATCCGGCATGGCCGCCGGCATCGACAGCGCCGCCCACGAAGGCGCATTGCGTAAGCAGGGCGGCACGGTGGCGGTGTGGGGCACGGGCATCGATCGCGTGTATCCCGTGGCCAACAAAGCGCTGGCGCACCGCATTGCCGAGGAAGGCTGCGTGCTCTCCGAATTCCCCTTGGGCACGCGCCCGCTGGCCGGCAACTTCCCGCGCCGCAACCGCCTGATTGCCGCCCTCTCCTCTGCCGTGCTGGTGGTGGAAGCCGCTTTGGAATCCGGCTCGCTGATTACCGCGCGGCTGGCGGCAGACATGGGACGCGAAGTGTTCGCCGTGCCCGGCTCCATCGACAACCCGCATAGCAAAGGCTGTCATGCGCTGATTAAGCAAGGCGCGAAGCTCACCGAAACGCTGGCCGATATTTTGGAAGAATGCCCGCAGCTGTCGCAAACCGCATCGACTAACCGCCAAACGGCAGCCCAAACCAAAAGGCTACCTGAAAACGAACGCAGTGAGTTTCGCCAAAACGAGCGTAGCGAGTTTCTGCGAAACAAAAATGAAGCTGGCGAGCATCGTGAAACTGAATCGCTCCCAAACGAACAGCCTGTCTTGACTGATACCGCGCCGGAACCGGCAGAAACAGAACTCTCACCGCTGCTGCAAGCCATGGGTTACGACCCGATACACCCCGACAGCCTGGCCGAGCGGCTCAAACTGCCCGCCGCCGATGTGTATGCCGAACTGACTTTATTAGAAATCAACGGCCAAATTGCCCCGCTCTCCGGCGGCCGCTACCAACGGATTGCTCCAAATAGGAATACCAAATGATTGACGTAATTGCCTTTCTGATAAACAACTTCCAAGACTTCGACACCTGCCCGCCCAGCGAGGACTTGGGCAGCCTCTTGGAGCAGGTGGGTTTCCAGGATGAGGAAATTCGTGATACGCTATTATTTATGAACGTGCTCCAAGAGCGTAGCCGCTCGCTGCACCGCAATTTCCGCGAAGAGCAGGCGATGCGCGTGTATCTGCCCGAAGAGCTTGCCGCCTTGCCGCCCGAGGCTTTGGGTTTGTTGCACTTTTTAGTGCAAAACGGCGCGCTTTCTGTGGAGCAGCGGGAATTTGTGCTGCTGGCGCTGATACACCTGGTAGACAAGGCAGACGAACCACTCACCGATGCACATGTAAAAGTGCTGTCGCTCTTGGTATTGTGGGCAGACAAATCCGAGCTGCCGATGCTCATCAGCGACGATTTGGTTAATGCCCTGCTGCACGGCCAGGCGGTGATGAATTGAGAAAGGCCGCTGCTCTTTATATCAAAGGCTACCTGAAAAATGAAGGTTTTCAGGTAGCCTTTGATTGAATACGGCGCACTTGCACCAAGATGGATTCAGGCTACCTGAAACCTTGCTTTTATTGGCTAAAGCACAATATTTCTTTAGCTACAGCGTGGCTAAAAACAAAAGTATTTTGCGAGGAAACTATGTCGAAAAACCTGCTGATTGTGGAATCTCCCAACAAAATCAAATCAATTAAAAAATACCTGGGCAGCGATTTTGAAGTATTGGCCTCCTTCGGCCATGTACGCGATTTGGTGCCGAAGAACGGCGCTGTCGATCCCGAGCACGATTTCGCCATGAAATACGAAGTGCCGGCCAAGAGCAAAAAGCACATCGACGCCATCGTGGCTGCTGCTAAAGAAGCCGACACCCTCTATCTGGCCACCGACCCGGACCGCGAAGGCGAAGCCATTTCTTGGCATATCTACGAAATCCTAAAATCCAAACGCGGCATCAAAAATCTGGACGAGCGTACCCTGCGCGTGGTGTTCCACGAAGTCACCAAAAAAGGCGTGCAGGAAGCCCTTAAGCAGCCGCGCAAGCTCGATATGGGCTTGGTGGACGCGCAACAGGCGCGCCGCGCCTTGGATTACCTGGTCGGCTTCAACCTCTCCCCGCTGCTGTGGAAGAAAATCCGGCGCGGCCTGAGCGCCGGCCGCGTGCAAAGCCCCGCCCTGCGCCTGATTTGCGAGCGCGAAAACGAAATCCGCGCCTTTGAAACGCAGGAATACTGGAGCGTGCATCTCGACAGCCACAAAGGCCGCCAAAAATTCGCCGCCAAACTCACCCAATGGCAGGGCAGCAAACTGGAGCAGTTCTCCCTGCCCGACGAAGCCGCTCAGGCCGCCGTGTTGGCCGCCATGCAGGGCAAATCGGCGCAAGTGCTCGATGTGGTGAAGAAAAAAGCCACCCGCAAGCCTGCCGCACCCTACACCACTTCCACCATGCAGCAGGACGCCGTGCGCAAGCTCGGCTTCACCACCGACCGCACCATGCGCACCGCCCAGCAGCTGTTTGAAGGCGTGGACGTCGGCCAAGGCTCGGTCGGCCTGATTACCTATATGCGTACCGACAGCGTAACCCTGTCGCAAGACGCGATAGCCGAAATCCGCCACTACATCGACAACAAAATCGGCGCCGATTTCCTGCCCAAATCGCCGCGCATGTACCGCACCAAATCCAAAAACGCCCAAGAGGCACACGAAGCCATCCGCCCCACTTCGGTGTACCGCACGCCCGAAAGCGTGAAGCCCTTCCTTTCCGCCGACCAATTCAAGCTCTACCAAATGATTTGGCAGCGCACCATGGCCTGCCAGATGGTGGAAGCCAAATTCGACGCCACCACCGTAGACATCGGCGTGGGCGAAGGCGTGTTCCGCGCCACCGGCCAAGTGCTCGTATTTGCCGGCTTCCTGAGCGTGTATCAGGAAGGCCACGATGAAGACGACGAGGATGAAGACAACAAAAAACTGCCCGAATTGGCTGTGGGCGACGCCCTGCCTGTGGACAAACTCTACGGCGAGCAGCACTTCACCCAGCCGCCGCCCCGCTTCAACGAGGCCACACTGGTGAAAGCCTTGGAGGAGTTCGGCATCGGCCGCCCCTCCACCTACGCCAGCATCATCAAAACCCTGAAAGACCGCGAATACGTAACCATCGACCAGCGCCGCTTCCTGCCCACCGACACCGGCGAAATCGTGAACAAATTCCTCACCGAACACTTCACCCAATACGTGGACTACGATTTCACCGCCAAGCTTGAAGACCAGCTTGACGATATTGCCAGCGGCAAGCGGCAGTGGATTCCCGTGATGGACAAATTCTGGAAAGGCTTCCACAAACAGATTGAGGAAAAAGCCGGCATCGAGCGCGCCAAAATCACCACCGAAGAGCTGGACGAAACCTGCCCCAAATGCGGCCAACACAAGCTGCAAATCAAATTCGGCAAACGCGGCCGCTTCATCGCCTGCTCCGGTTACCCTGACTGCGACTACACCCGCAACCTCAACGAAACCGCCGAAGAAGCCGCCAAGGCCGCTGAAGAGCCCACCATCGTAGAAGGGCGCGAATGTCCCAAATGCGGCGGCCAGCTCGTGTATAAAAAAGGCCGTTTCGGCAAATTCATCGGCTGTGCCAACTATCCCAAGTGCAAACACATCGAGCCCTTGGAGAAACCCAAAGACACCGGTGTGGCCTGCCCCAAATGCGGCAAAGGCAGCCTGATCGAGCGCAAATCGCGCTACGGCAAGCTGTTCTACAGCTGCAACACCTACCCCGACTGCGACTACGCCACCTGGAACCCGCCCGTGGCCGAAGAGTGTCCGAAATGCCACTGGCCGGTGCTCACCATCAAAACCACCAAACGCTGGGGCGTGGAAAAAGTCTGTCCGCAGAAAGAATGCGGCTGGAAAGAGCAAATCGAACCGCCTGCTCCGAAAGGCTAAAGCAGCAAAGAAGTGGAAGGCTACCTGAAAATGAGCAATATTTTTCAGGTAGCCTTTTATTGAGCAAATAGATGAATCAAATTTCAATCAAAATAAGACGGCGAGCTTTTAATTCAGCCGGGTGAGTGAACACTATAGGTCTCAAATACAATTACTACACCACGCCAACACGAAAAAAGCAGCCTACCAACCGCTATCGGTTGAGGCTGCTTTCGTTTGTTTGGTGAGACAGAGACCTTATTTCCGCAGGCTTGCAAAGATAGCCAAAATACCCATGGCGCCCAGCGTGGAGGCAATCCAGCCTGCGGGCTGCCCGATGGCATACCAGCCCATCGTTTGCCCAACCCAGCTGGCCAGCACCGAACCGCCGATGCCGAGCAGCGTGGTCATGATGATGCCCAAGCGTTGCCCACCCGGATACAGAAATTTAGCCAAAATACCGATGATGAAGCCGATAATGATGGTGCTGATCATGGTTGGTTTTCCTCTTATGGTGTGGATAGATGGCATACATATCAGGCAAACGGCCGGCTTTTCAAGAGAAAGGCTACCTGAAAAGTAGAATAGCCATCTAACAGTATGAAAAACCAAAATATCGTAATCAAGCTTATATCATTGGGTGGTGAATGCATCGGAAGTACAAGATTAGATTTATTTTGTTAGCATGGCTTTAGGTTATTATCATTTCGTGTTTACAAAAGTTTTCAAAAATAGCGTGTGCTGCCAAGACAGTCTGTGGAAGATTTGTATATAAATATGGTTAATGTAAATACATAATTTAATAAAAGAAATCTTTCATGTGTGGTCTGGTTATTTGCACACCATCAACCATGATATGCTGGTTCTTGTGGCATTTTTGACCTGCATCAACGAAAAAAGTTAATGTTTCTTGACGAATATTATTGCGAATATTAAGATTGCATTAACAAATTTTCCCGGTTGATGCAGCAATTGTGCTGTATTGCCCCAACTGGGATGTCAAAACATGTGCCGCTCGGCGGCAGCTTTATCACCCGACGGCGGTACTGTAACGGCAACGGCAAGTGGCCGTTGTACAGAGTATGGCCGATTCAACGAATACCGACACTGGCATTTTCATGTTGTAAGGCAAATGTTTCAGTGCTGTAACGCCAGGTAACTCGGCGGGTTGGCCGGATTTTCAAGTGAACCCTATTAAAGAGGACGCTATGATGACTACGTCGACCGAAAAAAGATTCTTCGGCCACCCGCGACAGCTGGGTACGCTGTTCTATATCGAGATGTGGGAGCGCTTTGCCTTCTATGGCGGGCAATCCCTCTTGATGATTTATCTATATTACAAGGCCTCTCAAGGTGGTGGCTTGGGCATGGAGCAATCGCTTGCCGCAGGCCTTGTGGGTGTGTACGGTGGTAGTATTTATTTGACCACCATCGTGGGCGGTTGGCTGGCCGACCGCGTGCTCGGTACCAAGAATACCCTGCTGTTGGCCACTGTTGTGATGCTTGGCGGTACCGTCCTCCTCGTATTGCTGCCCGGCTATGCCAGCTTGGTTGGCTTGCCATTCATCTCTTTGGGTAGTGGTAGTTTCAAGGCCACGGCTAGTGCCATGGTGGGTTCACTCTATGAAGATGAATCCGAACGTGAGCTGCGCGATGCTGGATTCTCTATTTTCTATACTGCCATCAACGTAGGTATTTTTATTGGTACCTTACTGGTGGGCTATCTGCAGCCTAAATACGGTTTCCGTGTGGCTTTTGCCGCTGCCATGGGGGGTATGGTGCTCTGCTTGATTACCCTGTTGCAAGGTCGCAGCAAATTGCCGGAAACGCCGATTCCTAATCCTCTGCCTAAAGAGCAACGCGGCAAAGTGGTTGGTATCGTGGCGGCTATTTTGGCTGTGATTGGCGGTGCAATCGGCTCAGGTTTGGTGAATCTGACCAACTTCTCCAGCGTGATGTTGGGCTTGGTGTGCGTGATCAGTGTTGGCTACTTCTTCGTGATGTTTGGTGACAAAAACTCCACAGAGGCCGATAAACGCCACTTGATTGCCTATGTTCCCCTGTTCGTGGTGATGTGCCTGTTCTGGGCGATGTATTTGCAGATGTATAGCGTGGTAACTGTGTATTTTGAAGAAACCGTGCCGCGTAAGTTCGGTGATTTCGAAGTGCCGATTGCTTGGTTGGTTACTTTCCAGAGCTTGAGCGTTATCGTACTGGCCAGTGCCATGGCTGCTTTGTGGACCAAAATGGGTAAACGCCAACCTTCATCCCAGATGAAATTCGCCTTGGCCGCATTGGTGGCTGGTGTAGGCTATCTGGCTTTCATCCCCTTCCTGTCTACCGGTACGCCGATGCCCATCTTCGTGTTGATGGTGGTGCTGGTGTTGCTGACCGTGGCCGAGCTGCTGCTCTCGCCGATTTCCCTCTCCTTCGCCACTAAAGTTGCACCTGAGGCGTTTAAAACCCAGATGGTATCGTTCAACTTCCTAAGCTTGTCTTTGGGCTTTACCTTGGGCGGTGTGTTGGGTGACAAACTCTATACTGCTGAGACGGCTACCAGCTACTACATCATGCTGGCTGGTATGGGTATTGGTTCAGCCGTAGTGCTGTTCGTAATGATGCCTATGCTCAAACGTCTGTTGCACGATGTGGACTAATGTATCAGCTAGCTTTGTGTTTAAGCGCGACCCGGGAATCTGCCTTCGGGCAGATTCCCGAAACGGCAACAATTTGCAAGGTTGTTGTGTGAAGCATGGGGTTGGTTTGCAATAAAGATGATTTGATGTGCCGGAGTAGTATGGCCAAAAGCCCCGTGCCGCACAGATGATTTGGATGGATGTTGCTGTATTGACTAATATAAGTAATGTAAGGGCGTTAACATGAATACGTCGACCGAGAAAAAATTCTTCGGCCATCCGCATCAGCTGGGAACATTGTTCCAAGTTGAGCTGTGGGAACGTTTTTCGTTCTACAGCATGCAGGCCATTCTAGTAATTTATTTGTCTCATCAATTGAGTGAAGGCGGCTTGGCTATGCCGGAGGCGCTGGCTGTGGGTATTGTGGGTGCCTATAACGGCAGTATCTATCTTTCCACCATTATCGGCGGGTGGTTGGCCGACCGCGTGATCGGACCTAAAAATACTTTATTCTTTGCGGTTGCCACCATGCTGGTAGGGCATATCCTGCTGGTGATGATTTCCGGTGTGGGCAGCTTGGCCGGCCTGCCGTTTATTGCCTTGGGCAGCGGTGGTGTTAAATCCGCCTGTAGTACCTTGGTGGGCTCGCTATATGAAGACGAATCCACCCGCAATCTGCGCGATGCCGGTTTCTCCATTTTCTACACTGGTATCAATATCGGTAGTTTCTGCGGCTCGCTAGTGGCGGGTTACCTGCAATCCAATATGGGCTTCCGCATGGCATTTGCCGGTGCGGTGGTGGGTATTGCCATTGGTTTGACGCTTTTTATCAAAGGTAAGAGCAAACTGCCGGATTTGCCGCTGCCTAACCCGCTGCCCAAAGAGCAGCGTGGTAAAGCCATCGGTATGGGCGTGGCTATCTTGGCCGTTGTTGGTGGCCTGATCGCAGCCGGTATCCTGCGCTTAGACAACTTCTCCAGCATTCTGCTGGGCGTGGTAAGCTGCATCAGTATCGGTTACTTTGTGATGATGGTGAAGGACAAACAGGCCACCGAGGCCGACAAACGCCATATCATTGCTTATGTGCCGCTATTTCTTGCCATGTGCGTGTTCTGGGCGATTTATTCCCAAGTGTATAGTTCTGTAACCCTGTATTTCGATAAAACTGTGCCGCGCACTTTCGGCAGCTTTACTGTGCCGGTGGCTTGGCTGGTTACCTATCAGAGCTTGGTGGTGATTGTGCTGGCCAGTGCAATGGCCGCCCTGTGGACCAAAATGGGCAAACGCCAGCCCACATCCCAAATGAAATTTACTTTGGCTATGCTGGTGTTGGGCTTGGGCTACTTAGGCTTTGTGCCCTTCCTTTCTTCCGGTACGCCGATGCCGATTTTCGTTTTGATGCTGCTGTTGCTGGTGATTACCGTCTCCGAGCTGCTGCTCTCGCCGATTTCCCTCTCGTTTGCCACCAAAGTTGCGCCTAAAGCGTTTAAAACCCAAATGGTTGCGTTCAACTTCCTCACCCTTTCCCTTGGTTTCACGCTGGGCGGGGTGCTGGGCGACAAACTTTATTCGGACGATGCCGCCACGCAATACTTCATAATTTTGGCCGGCCTAAGTATCGGCTCCTTCGTAGTGTTGCTGCTGCTGTTGCCGAAACTCAACAAACTGTTGCACGACGTAGATTAAAGCCTAGCGTTTTCAGGTAGCCTCAACAGCCTCCCAAGTGAGGCTACCTGAAAACGCAACTTCAACATAGCGAAAGCATCATGGAGCGAAGTTTCTACGGAGCGACGCTCATTCAACTGATTCAAACTTAATTTTCCACACTTCCGCCCGTATATGATTGCACCCGATTACAGGCCGGCGGGGTAGCTGCGCCTATTGTTGCAGCAGAAAATTGAAAAAATACATATTATACAAGGAGTAATTGAAATGACTGCATCTTATGCCCAACGCTTGGCTGCCTTGCGCGCCGCCATGAAAGCAAAAAACATCGACGCCTGGATTATCCCCACCGCCGACCCGCATCTTTCCGAATACCTGCCTGCCCGCTGGGAAGGCCGCTATTGGCTCACCGGCTTCGGCGGCACCGCCGGCACGTTGATTACCACTGCCGATATTTCCGAATTGTGGGTGGACGGCCGCTATTGGGAGCACGCAGAAGATTGCCTAGCCGGCACCGGCACCGTCCTGGGTAAACTCGTTACCGGCACGCCCCATGTGGATTCCCTGATTAAAAACCTGAAATCCGGCGCCGTGGTCGGCATTGCCCCCGATGTATTGTCGCTGAGCGAAAAACGCTATTTGGAAAGCCAGCTGGGCAAAGCCGGAATCAGTCTGCGCCACGACATCGATTTGCTGGACGACATCTGGGTCGACCGTCCCGGCGCATCCGATAAACCCGTATTCGCCCAAAAAGCCCAGTTTGTGCCCGAAAGTACCGCCCAGAAAATCGAACGCATCCGCCAAGCCATGCAGGCAGCCGGTGCGGAGCACCACCTGGTATCCGGCCTGGACGACATCGCCTGGATTACCAACCTGCGCGGCAGCGACGTGCCATACGACCCGATTTTCCTGTCTTATCTGCTGATTAGCGGCAAAGAAGCCACCCTATTTGTGGATGAGGCCAAGCTCGATGCCGACAGCAAAAAAGTATTGGCCGACGCCCATGTGGCCGTTGCCCCCTATGCCGACGTAGGCAAAGCCGTGGCCAAACTTTCAGGTAGCCTTCTCATCAACCCCGACCGCACTGCCGTATCTACCCTCGGCAACCTGCCTGCAGGCGTAAAACTGATTGAAGGCCTCAATCCCAGCACCGAATTCAAAGCCTGCAAGAGCGATGCCGAAATCGAGCACAACATCGAAGCCATGGTGCAAGACGGCGTGGCTTTGTGTGGCTTCTTTGCCGAACTCGAGCAAAAACTGGCTGTCGGCGAGCGCATCAGCGAGCTGGATATTGACGATATGCAGCTCAAACACCGCAAACAGCAGCCCAACTTCGTCGGCCTCTGCTTCGGTACTCATGCCGGTTTCAATGCCAACGGCTCTTTGCCGCACTACATCGCCACCAAGGAAAAATTCAGCTATATCGAAGGCCAAGGCCTGCTCTTGGTGGACTCCGGCGCGCACTACCACAACGGCACCACCGACATTACCCGCATGGTGTGTGTGGGCGAGCCCACCCCCGAGCAACAGCGCGACTACACCCTCGTGCTGAAAGCCCACATCGCCCTCGAACAGGCTATCTTCCCCGAAAACCTCAGCGGTGTGCTGCTCGACGTGATTACCCGCGCCCCCATGTGGCGCACCATGCGCGACTACAACCACGGCACCGGCCACGGCGTGGGCTACTTCCTCAATGTGCACCAAGGCCCGCAGATTATTTCCTACTTCAAGCCCGTGAACGGCCAAAACGTGATGAAAGCCGGTATGCTCACCTCAGACGAGCCCGGTCTCTACCGTCCGGGTAAATGGGGTATCCGCATCGAAAACCTGCTGGTTACCCGCAAAGTGAAAAACCCAGAGGAAACCCAGTTCGGCAGCTATTTGTGCATGGAACCGATCACCTTCTGCCCGATCGATACCAAACTCATCGACCGCAGCCTGATGACCGAAGACGAAATCCAATGGCTGAACGACTACCACGCCCTCGTGCGCGAAAAACTCGCTCCGCGTACCCAAGGCGCGGCCAGGGAATGGTTGGAAAGAAATACCCGGCCGATTTAATCGGTTGGCTTATTGGGTAAATCAGCCAAGTTGAAATAATTGGCGCAAGAAAGGCTACCTGAAAGTTTTCAGGTAGCCTTTTTATTGTTTATTTCAGTAGCGGGTATGAAACAAGCTGCCACATAGTTTGCAATACTCAAGATTGATAAAGGGGAGACAATAGTTTGTAGTTACGGGATTAGTGCCCTCCCGCTACCATGCTAAAGGCTACCTGAAAATTGGGCAACGTCGCTCAAATCGGTTTTGGCACAGTAACGCGGCTTCGCCATTTTCCCAATAGGATAGGGCGGTATCACCATACTACTGGATGAGGCTACCTGAAAACCCAAATGCACATTTTCAGGTAGCCTTTACCGCTATATAAGAACGAGAAAATCACTAGGCCGCACACTCTATCCGGTTTGCCCGAAAATCCCCGAAAGGCACGGTATTCGGCGCTTGTAAAGCATTTTGGTTTGGCCGCTGGGAAAATAAATGTTGGGAAATGCAAATTTATGCTTGCACACAGGCGCAGTGCATACTAATATTTGTCGCACCAAGTCCCCCTTTGTGCAAGAGAAAACGGATGCGGCTTTCATTTGGATACCGCCCGTATTTTTCTGCCAAAGGAGGAATTATTTTTTTTGTTGCAACAGCGCCGCTTGGCCGGAAGCAGGCTTGCCATGGTTGGATGGGCGCAACGCAGCATTTTTCAGGTAGCCTGCATGCAGGCATAGAAAAACAGATCATTAGTAAGGAACACCTTATGACTACACCAACCAATGAGCAGCTTGCCACTCCTTCCCCCACAGGCGGAGAAGATCAAGGTAAATTTTTCGGCCACCCGCGCCAGCTGGGTACTTTATTCCACATTGAGCTGTGGGAACGTTTCTCGTTTTACGGCATGCAGGCCATCCTGCTGATTTATCTGTATTACGAGGTCTCCAAGGGCGGCTTGGGCATGGATGAAACCAAGGCTGCCGGCATCGTGGGTGCGTATAACGGCAGTATCTATCTGGCCACCATCCTGAGCGGTTGGCTGTCTGACCGCATCTTGGGCGCAGAAAAAACGCTGTTTTTGTCTGGCGTGGTGGTGATGCTGGGGCACGTTGTATTGTCTGCCTTGCCCAATATGAGCGGTTTGGTGATCGGCCTGTTGCTGATTGCTTTGGGCAGCGGTGGGGTGAAATCTTCCGCAGGTGCGATGGTGGGTTCGTTGTATGAGACTGAATCTACTCGTGGTTTGCGCGATGCCGGTTTTTCTATTTTCTATACTGCCATCAATATCGGCGGCTTTGTCGGCCCGCTGATTGTGGGCGTATTGCAGGTGCAATTCGGTTTCCACTACGGCTTTGGTGCTGCTGCCGTGGGCATGGCTTTTGGCTTGTGGCAATACTGGCGCGGCCGTGTTTCCCTGCCTCACACGCCGCCGTCTGACCCGCTGCCCAAACAGAAATACGGCGTTGCGTTGGGCGTGGCGGCTGCCGGGTTGGCGGTAATTGGTGGCTGTATCGCCACTGGCCTGCTGCGTTTGGATAATTTCTCGCAAATCTTGCTGGGTACCGTAATTATTACCAGCTTGCTATATTTTGTGCGCCTGTTTTGCGATTCTCAGGTTACCAAAACCGAGAAACAGCATATGCTGGCCTATGTGCCGCTGTTTATTGTAATGTGTTTGTTCTGGGCGGTATGGTCGCAGGTGTTCACGGTGGTTACCGTGTATTTCGACCAAACTTCTCAGCGCGTGGTGGGCGGGTTTGAAATCCCCGTGGCTTGGCTGAGCGCTTTGCAGAGCTTGTGGGTAATTGTGTTTGCCGGTGTGATGGCGGCTTTGTGGACCAAAATGGGCTACCGTCAGCCAAGAACGCCGATGAAATTCACCATGGCCATGATCATTCTGGGCGTGTCATATCTGTGTTTTATCCCGTTTTTGTCCACCGGAAAAGTAATGCCGCTCATCATCATGGCGCTGCTGCTGCTCACCATCACCATTTCTGAATTGCTGCTTTCGCCGATTTCGCTGTCGTTTGCCACAAAAATCGCACCGCAATCGTTTAAAACACAGATGGTGTCGTTCAATTTCCTGACCTTGTCGCTGGGTTTCACTCTGGGCGGGGTGTTGGTGGACGAGTGCTATGTGCCGGAAAAAGCTGTAGAGTTTTACGTCCTGCTCGGCGCATTGGGTATCGGCGGTGGCGTGTTGCTGATGGTGATGATGCCGATGTTGAACCGCATGCTGCGTGATGTGGATTAAATCATTTCAAACGAATTATTTTTCTTCACCAGCCGGGTTTGGCCGGGATGAGTCGAGAAGAATATTTGCAATGAAATAATTTTCAGGTAGCCTGAAGCTATCCAATCATGAAAACCGCTATTGGCACATGTTGCCATGGCGGTTTTCATGTTTTCTTGTTGAGTAAGATGAAGTGTGAACTTTGCACCTGAAAAATCGTATTTGCTGCTTTGCAAGCGAGCCATTTTCAGGTAGCCTTACAGCTGTCGGCAGTACTTAATATGAAAACAATAGCCGACAGCCATACACACTTCAACCGGGCAAGTTTAAAGCAGCAACACCTTGCATCAGCAGCATCTTTCCAGCAACTGTCAAAGGAGTAAGCTATGAGTAATATTCACGCGCAACGTCTCGCCGCACTGCGGCAAGCGATGAAAGAACAGAAGATCGATGTTTGGATCGCGCCCTCCGCCGACCCGCATATTTCCGAATACCTACCCGAACATTGGCGCGGCCGCACTTGGCTGTCTGGTTTTGACGGCTCGGTTGGCACGCTGGCCGTGAGCGCCGATTTTGCCGAATTGTGGGTGGACAGCCGCTATTGGGAACAGTCTAAGCGTCAGCTTGAAGGCAGTGGTTTCGTGTTGCAAAAACTTGGCCAAGGTTATCCCACCATGATTGAATCCTTGGCCGAAAGGTTACCTGAAAACTCTGTAGTCGGTATCCCGGCAGACGGTTTATCACTCTCGCTCAAGCACGAAATGCAAGCCGATTTTGCCAAGAAGAACATTCATCTGCGGCTTGATATTGATCTGCTCAACAGCTTCTGGCGCGACCGCCCGGGCTTGCCGGAGAATCTGATTTTCGTGCATGAAGCCCGTTTCGAGCCCGAGAGTGTGTCGGAAAAACTTGCACGTGTGCGTGCTGCCATGAAAGAACTTGGCGCAGACTACCATTTGGTTTCTTCGCTCGACGATATTGCGTGGATTACCAATCTGCGCTGCAACGACGTGCCGTTCAATCCACTGTTTATCTCCTATTTGCTGATTGATGCCGAACGAGCCACTCTGTTTGTGAATCCCGCCAAACTTACCGATGCTTGCCACAAAGTGCTGAGCGAAGCCAAAATCGATGTGGCCGAATATCGCAGCGTGGTGGATGCCGTGGGCAAACTCAGCGGCAGTCTCCTGGTTGATCCCGATCGCACCGCCGTTTACACTTTGGGTAAACTACCTGCTGGCGTACGTGTTATTGAAAACATCAATCCCAGCACTCTGTTTAAAGCCTGCAAGCCTGAAGCTGAAATCGAGCATACTAAAAACGCCATGGTGCGCGATGGTGTGGCTCTGTGCGGCTTCTTTGCTGAGCTGGAGCAGAAACTGGCTGCCGGCGAAACCGTTACCGAGCTGGATATTGACACCATGTTAATCGACCACCGCAGCCGTCAGGCCGATTACATTTCGCTCAGTTTTGATACCATTGCCGGCTTCAACGAAAATGCTGCTTTACCGCACTATGCTGCCACCCCCGAATACCATAGCACCATCAAAGGGCAGGGCATTCTGCTGATCGACTCCGGCGCACACTATCTGGATGGCACGACTGATATCACCCGCGTTATCCCCATCGGCAAGCCTACTGCCGAGCAGAAGCGCGACTACACTCTCGTGCTCAAAGCACACATTGCTTTAGCTGAGGCCATCTTCCCGGAAAATCTATCCGGCCAGATTTTGGACACTATCTGCCGTGCGCCGCTATGGAAAGAGCAGTGCGACTATGGCCACGGTACCGGACATGGTGTGGGCTATTTCCTCAATGTGCACCAAGGCCCGCAGAAAATTGCCTACAATACCTCCGGCCTCAAGTGCAATAACATGAAAGAAAATATGATTACCTCCAATGAGCCTGGTTTGTACCGTCCAGGCAAATGGGGTTTCCGTATTGAGAACTTGGTGGTGCATCGCCGCGTGAAACAGCCGAAGGAAACCGAATTTGGCCAATACCTATGCTTTGAGCAGCTTACCCTGTGCCCGATTGATACGCAGTTAATTGAACGCAGTATGCTGAGTGATGAAGAAGCTGCTTGGCTCAATGACTACCATGCTCTTGTGCGCGAAAAACTTGCTCCGTACACTGAAGGCGCAGCCAAAGAATGGCTGGAAAGAAATACCCAGCCCATTTGATAACATGGTTTTAATAATGCGCTAATAAAAAGGCTACCTGAAATTTCAGGTAGCCTTTTTAGCTTTTTCAGCCGGATTTTCCTTCTGAACAGGAATATTTCCTATTTCATGTAAAGAAATTTTTACATAACTTATTTTTACAAATAATAGACTTACGGCCAATAGAGGCGTTTTCTGCTGTTTTTCTAGTGAAAAACATTTGGCAGTTGTTTGGCAGTTATGCTACTATTTCGCCGCGCAGTAAGAAAAAAATTTTAAGAATTGCGCTATGTTAGCAATAGAAGAAATAGAGATGTGAGCCACATTCATTTAAACGCATTGGAATTCAGCAGTTTGTTACTTGGTTAATAAAAAGCAAAGTGCTAAAATTTGTTTAGATGAGATGCAGAGCCAGAAGGCCGATTCACAAAACTACACAAAAAACGCAAAACATACACTCATCACTCCAAATAAAGAGTTTTTCCCATTGCTGCCGCTGTGGTTTGGCGGTAGTGTTTTTAACATATAGGAGTTTGATATGACGTTTTTGAAAGTAGCAGCTAGCCCGTCTGTTCAACAGGGCTTTACCACTCAATTAGACGTGGTGGACGTGCAAGGTGCCGACCTCGCAGGTATTGGTGCTGTTGTTGCTTCTACTGCTGATGCAGCCAAGGCTGTAGAGCAGGTTGAAGCCACCGGCTTCGGCATTCCGGTATTCGTTGCTCTGCAACCTGGTGAAAGCGTACCTGAAAGCCTGCTGACCCGTGTGAACGGTGTGATTCAACTGGGCCGCGGCAACGAAGAGTACTACGGCCGCCAAGTAGATACTGCCGTAAACCAATACGGTTCTAAACTCGCTCCTCCCTTCTTTGGCGCACTGAAGCAGTATGTAGGCATCGGTAACGCTCAGTTCGACTGCCCGGGACACCAAGGTGGTCAGTTCTACCGCAAACATCCTGCCGGTCGCGAATTCTACGAATTCTTCGGTGAGAACGTATTCCGCGCTGACTTGTGCAACGCCGACGTTCGCTTGGGCGACCTGCTGATTCACGAAGGTCCTGCCTGTGCAGCTCAACAACACGCTGCCAAAGTGTTCAATGCCGACAAGACCTATTTCGTTCTGAATGGTACTTCCTCTTCCAATAAAGTGGTAACCAACGCCCTGCTGGCTAAAGGCGACTTGGTATTGTTCGACCGTAACAACCACAAATCTAACACCATTGGCGCGCTGATCACTGGCGGCGCTATCCCGGTTTACCTGCAAACTACTCGTAACCCCTACGGCTTCATCGGTGGTATCGACAACGCTTGCTTCGAAGAAGCCTACATCCGCGAACAACTGGCTAAAGTTGCTCCGGAGCGTGCTAAAGAAGAACGTCCGTTCCGCTTGGCTATTATTCAGTTGGGTACTTACGACGGTACCATCTACAATGCTCGCCAAGTAGTAGACCGCATCGGTCACTTGTGCGACTACATCCTGTTCGACTCTGCTTGGGTAGGTTACGAGCAATTCATCCCGATGATGCGCGACTGCTCACCGATGCTGCTGGAACTGAACGAAAACGATCCTGGCATCTTCGTTACCCAATCTGTGCACAAACAACTGGCCGGCTTCTCTCAAGCTTCTCAGATTCACAAAAAAGACAGCCACATTAAAGGCCAAAAACGCTATTGCAGCCACAAACGCTTCAACAATGCGTTCATGATTCATGCTTCTACCAGCCCGTTCTACCCGATGTTCGCTTCTCTGGACGTGAACGCTCGAGTTTTGGATGGCGAGGTAGGCCGCAACCTGTGGCGCGACTGCGTAACCGTAGGTATTGAAGCTCGTAAGATGCTGCGTGCAAGCTGCAAGCTGATCAAACCGTTTATTCCGGAAACCATCGACGGCAAACCGTGGGAATCTTACCCGACCGAGAAGATTGCCAACGACCTGCGCTTCTTCGAATTTGAACCGGGCGCTAAATGGCACTCCTTCCCCGGCTACGGTAAAGGTCAATACTTTGTTGACCCGTGCAAATTCCTGTTGACCACTCCTGGTATCAACGTGGAAACCGGTGAATACGAAGACTTCGGTGTACCGGCTACCATTTTGGCCAACTTCTTGCGCGATAACGGTATCGTTCCGGAAAAATGCGACTTGAACTCCATTCTGTTCCTGATGACCCCGGCCGAAGACCTGGCTAAGATGGAACACTTGGTTGCCCTGATCTCTCGCTTCGAAAAACATATCGAAGCCGACAGCCCGATGAGCGAAGTGGTGCCCACTGTATACGGCCGCAACGCCGAGTACTACAAAGGCTACACCATCCGTCGCCTGTGCCAAGAAATGCACGACTTCTACAAACGCAACAACATGAAACAGTTGCAGAGCGAGATGTTCCGTGCCGACGGCTGGCCGAAACAAGCCATGCTGCCCTACGATGCACAGCAAGCCTTCATCCGCAACGAAGTGAAGCTGGTTCGCTTGAGCGAAATCGCCGGTCAAATCGCTGCTGAAGGTGCTCTGCCTTATCCTCCGGGCGTACTGTGTACCATCCCGGGCGAAGTTTGGGGCGGTGCAGTGCAGAAATACTTCCTGGCTCTCGAAGAAGGTATCAACTGCTTGCCTGGTTTCGAACCCGAGCTGCAAGGTGTATATCTGCAGACCGTGGAAGACGGCAGCCGCCGTGCCTTCGGTCACGTAGTGGTTAAAGGCTAATAAGCCGTATCAGGCTACCTGAAACGGTTTCAGGTAGCCTTTGTTAGATAAATTTGATTGCGCGGCAGCGCAGGCTTCGCCGGAATATTGGCCAAACCCGCCTGCCGCATTAAGAAGGATTAAGTATTATGTCAACCTCTCAAAACAAGATGGGTGTGGTACAACTGACCATTCTCACCATGGTAAATATGATGGGCTCAGGCATCATCATGTTGCCGACCAAATTGGCTCAGGTTGGTACGATTTCTATTTTGTCATGGCTGGTTACCGCTGGCGGTTCTCTGGCCTTGGCGTATGCGTTCGCTAAGTGCGGCCGCTTTAGTAAAAACCCCGGTGGTATGGGTGGCTATGCCGAGTATGCCTTCGGTAAATCCGGCAACTTCATTGCCAACTATACCTATGCCGTTTCTCTGGTAATTGCCAACATCGCTATCGCCATCACTGCAGTGGGCTATCTTGCTCAGTTGATGGACTGGCACCTTTCTCCGCAACAAGTAACCATGTGGACCATTATCTTCGTATGGGTTACCACAGTGGCTAACTTTGGTGGTGCGTCAATTACCGGTAAGATTGGTAGCTTCACTGTGTGGGGTGTGGTGATCCCGGTGGTTGGTATCTCCATTATCGGCTGGTTCTGGTTTGATGGCGCTAAATATGCCGCCGCTTGGAACCCGCATAACTACGGTGTGTTTGAAGCTCTGCCGAAATCCATCTCAATTACTCTGTGGTCATTCCTTGGCTTGGAATCTGCCTGTGCTAACTCTGATGCCGTAGAAAACCCCGAGAAAAACGTACCGATCGCTGTATTGGGCGGTACCCTGATGACTGCGGTAATCTATATCGTTTCTACCAACGTAGTAGCTGGTATTGTAGACAATCCTACTTTGGCTGCTTCTGATGGCCCGTTCGGTTTGGTATTTGCCCAAATCTTTAATCCGACCATCGGTAAAGTGGTAATGGGTTTGATGGTGCTGGCTTGTACTGGTTCTCTGTTGGGTTGGCAGTTCACTGTGGCTCAAGTGTTTAAATCCAGTGCTGACGAAGGCTACTTCCCGAAAGTATTCAGCTCTGTTACCAAATCTAACACTCCGCTGGTAGGCATGATCATCTTGTGCGTGGTGCAAACTCTGCTCTCTCTGATGACCATGAGCCCGAGCTTGAGCGAACAGTTCGACGTATTGGTGAACCTCGCTGTGGTAACCAACCTTGTGCCCTACGTACTGTCTATGTCTGCCTTGTATGTAATGCAGAAAGTTAGCAGCGTGCCGGCCGGTGAAATGAAAGTAACCACTTTCGTTGCCCTGATTGGTAACATCTACAGCTTCTACGCTCTGTATGGTTCAGGTGCTGAAGCTATGCTCGGCGGCGGTTTGGTAACCTTCTTCGGTTGGGTAATTTACGGCCAAGTTGCTGGTAAAAAATTCGACCTGAAACAGCCGTACTAATCGGTTGCAGTAAACCGGTCTGAACACAGTTTAGACAAATCTGCTAAAAGCAGCCCCCGAATTCTAAATAGAGGAGAATTCGGGGGCTGCGCTTTTTCAGGTAGCCTCATGGATTAAAGGCTACCTGAAAAATACTACCACTGCTTTTCGGGCGTTCTTCTTGAATCTGTTACAATACGCCCCCTGAATTTAACGCATTAAACACTCAGACAATAATCATGGAAGCCGAACGCATCAACCTACTCAACAACACCATCGCCGACCTGGAAAAACGCAGCGGCGAAATTCGCGTGTATCTCGATTACGACGGCAAAAAAGACCGGCTGGAAGAAGTGGTCGGCCTATCCGAAGATCCCGAGCTTTGGAACGATCCAAAACGCGCCCAAGAAATCGGCAAAGAGCGCAAAGTGCTCGAAGGCATCGTGCTCACGCTCGACAACATCGCTGGCGGCATCGACGACAACCGCCTGCTTATCGATATGGCGCTGGAAGAGGGCGATGAAGACAGCTTTGCCGCGATTGAGGAAGACGTAGCCGAGCTGGAAAAACAAATGGCCGAGCTCGAATTCAAGCGTATGTTCAATCAGCCTGCCGACGTGAACAACTGCTTTATCGACATCACGGCCGGCGCCGGCGGCACCGAAGCCGAAGACTGGGCTGGCATGCTGCTGCGCATGTATGTGCGCTATGGCGAGCGCAAAGGCTTCAAAGTGGAAATCATGGAACAGGACGACGGTGAAATTGCCGGTATCAACCGCGCCACCATCCGCTTGGAAGGTGAATACGCCTACGGCCTGTTGCGCACCGAAACCGGCGTGCACCGCCTCGTGCGCCACTCCCCATTCGATTCCAACAACAAACGCCACACCTCCTTCGCCTCCGTGTTCGTCTATCCCGAAGTGGACGACAGCTTCGAAGTGGAAATCAACCCGGCGGACGTGCGTACCGACACCTTCCGCGCATCCGGCGCTGGCGGCCAGCATATTAACAAAACCGATTCTGCCGTGCGCATGACGCATATCCCCACAGGCATCGTGGTGCAGTCGCAAAATAGCCGCTCGCAGCACGACAACCGCCGCGTGTGCGAAGAAATGCTGCGCGCCAAACTGTTCGAGCTGGAAATGCGTAAACGCAACGAAGAAAAACAGGCGCTGGAAGAAGGCAAATCAGACGTGGGCTGGGGCAGCCAAATCCGCTCCTATGTGCTCGATTCTTCCCGCATCAAAGATTTGCGCACCAGCCACGAAACCGGCAACACCAAAGCCGTGCTCGACGGCGATTTGGACGATTTCATCGAAGCCAGCCTGAAACAGGGCGTGTGATTACCGCCTCAGCAAATTGAACGCAAAAGGCTACCTGAAAAAGATTAGATAGGTTTCAGGTAGCCTTTTACTTATCTCAGTGAGAATAGTGCGATTGGCATACGAACTGCTGAAGCCGATGGGAGAATGGGTTTTGCAAAAGCTCAGGCTACCTGAAAAACGTAATGAGAATTCTTAGGTAGCCTCAACTGTTTAATCCGAAAGACAACATGATGAGCAAACGACAACGCGAATACACGTTTCGCCCAAACGACAGCCGTACCCAGCTGGTGCAGCTGCTGGCGGCATTGGTGTGCCTGAGCCAATTATTGAGCTGGCTGCTGCTGATGGGAGCGGCTTTACCGAAGGCATTGGGTTGGCTGGAATTGTCGGACGAGGTGCTTGATAGCCTGGCGGAGGTGGCGGAGTTTGGCGCTTGGGTGCTGATTGGTTTGTTGTTGTGTTCGGGTTTGGTGTTTTTATGCTGGCTGTACCGAGCGGCCTGTAATGCGCGGGCTTTGGGGGCGTAGGGAATGCAGGTGAGCCCGGCTTGGGCGGTGGGTGGTTTTTTTGTGCCGATTATCCATCTGTTTTTGCCCTATCAGGCAGTGAAGGAAATTTGGGTAAATGGGCCGGTGGATAGTGAGCCGGACAGCATATGGCTGAGAATTTGGTGGTTCGGCCTGCTCGGCAGCATGGCATTGAGCCGGTTTGCCGATATATCGGCAGGCTGGGAAACGCAGGGCGGTGAATGGGGCATCAGGCTGTTGCTGTTTACACTGTCGGCTTGGCTAACGGCGGCAAGTGCGTATGCTTTGCTGCGGCTGGTGGGCGAAATCAATCGGCGGCAGAATAGACTGGCTGGGGAATAGGGTTTTCAGGTAGCCTGAGTGCATGATGGAGACTACCTGAAGTTTGTCTGAAGTGAGTAATTTTGCCAATAAGGCTACCTGAAAGCGGTGTACCAGTTTTCAGGTAGCCTTTAATATGGCGAGGCAGTTAGCTTTGCTGCTTCAGCTGTTTGGCTGCTTCGATGGCGTAGTAGGTGAGAATGCCATCGGCGCCGGCGCGTTTGAAGGCGAGCAGGCTTTCAAGGATGACTTTATTACCGTCCAGCCAGCCGTTTTGGATCGCAGCTTGGAGCATGGCGTATTCGCCGGACACTTGGTAGGCATAGGTGGGCACGCCGAATTGGTCTTTCACGCGACGGATAACGTCGAGATAGGGCAGGCCGGGCTTCACCATTACCATATCTGCACCTTCCTGTAGGTCGAGCGCGATTTCGTGTAAGGCTTCATTGCTGTTGGCGGGGTCCATTTGATAAGTGCGTTTGTCGGCCTTACCTAAGTTGGCGCTGCTGCCCACTGCATCGCGGAACGGGCCATAGAAAGCGGAAGCGTATTTGGCAGAATAGGCCATCAGCCGGGTGTGGATGTGGCCGGCATCTTCCAAGGCGTCACGGATGGCGCCGATGCGGCCGTCCATCATGTCGGATGGAGCAATCACTTGTGCTCCGGCCTCGGCGTGGCATAGCGCTTGTTTGATCAGCACTTCCACGGTTTCGTCATTTAATACATAGCCATTTTCGTCAATCAGGCCGTCTTGCCCGTGGCTGGTGTAGGGGTCGAGCGCCACATCAGTCATCACGCCCAGCTCTGGAAAGCGCTCGCGCAAGGCACGCACGGTGCGCGGTACGATGCCTTCCGGATTGTAGGCTTCACTGGCGGTTAAATCTTTGTGTGGCACGGAAGCTGGAAATAAGGCCAGCATCGGGATGCCCAGTTCGCAAGCCTGCTCAGCTTGTCGCAGCAGATTATCCAAGGTTTGCCGCTCAATGCCGGGCATGGAGGGGATAGGTTCGTTGCCGGAACCTTGCTCCAACACGAATACGGGGTAGATTAAATCATCAACGCTGAGGGAGTGCTCACGCATGAGTCGACGGGAAAAATCGTCTCTACGCATCCTGCGCGGGCGGATGAAGGGAACTTGGCGGAATGGGAAATTCATATTGAGAACCTATTGAATGTTTTAACGGTGCATATTTTACGCTGCTTGGCAGGGAAATAGGTGAGTAAGATAGGTGGTAGAGATGTTACGCAATTTTCTGCTAATGAAATTTTGTTTTGTGTTAGAGGTTTAGTGCTTCGTGGTGGTATTTTTGTTTTTAGGTATTTGACAAAGTTTTTTTGGAGGCGTATAGTTCGCATCTTCGCTGTCCCGCATGGCGCAATTTGTTTGTCGCCGGTTTGGTTCAGCAGCTCTTTAACAATCAGATTACCGATAAGTGTGGGTGTTTTACACCTGCACTGTTGAGAAGAAGACAAGACGATGTTTGACATTGTTCTGTCGGTTTCTTTGAAGCAGACCAGAAGTTATTAAGTTAGAGATTGAACATAAGAGTTTGATCCTGGCTCAGATTGAACGCTGGCGGCATGCTTTACACATGCAAGTCGAACGGCAGCGGGGTAGTGCTTGCACTACTGCCGGCGAGTGGCGAACGGGTGAGTAATATATCGGAACGTACCGAGTAATGGGGGATAACCAATCGAAAGATTGGCTAATACCGCATACGTCCTAAGGGAGAAAGCGGGGGATCGCAAGACCTCGCGTTATTCGAGCGGCCGATAACTGATTAGCTAGTTGGTGGGGTAAAGGCCTACCAAGGCGACGATCAGTAGCGGGTCTGAGAGGATGATCCGCCACACTGGGACTGAGACACGGCCCAGACTCCTACGGGAGGCAGCAGTGGGGAATTTTGGACAATGGGGGCAACCCTGATCCAGCCATGCCGCGTGTATGAAGAAGGCCTTCGGGTTGTAAAGTACTTTTGTTAGGGAAGAAAAGGGAAGTGCTAATACCACTTTTTGCTGACGGTACCTAAAGAATAAGCACCGGCTAACTACGTGCCAGCAGCCGCGGTAATACGTAGGGTGCGAGCGTT
>ERZ772764.354-NODE-354-length-33008-cov-6.512973_pt1 | contig 33008 bp, 30 predicted proteins | sample MGYA00512163_ERZ772764 | MGnify/ENA primary metagenome ERZ772764 (study PRJEB29015, sample SAMEA2737903) | human oral metagenome | biome: human oral; feature: human-associated habitat; material: dental | place: China | collected 2094 ... | reverse complement strand
GACCAGCTAAGAAGGCAACAAAGACTACTAAAACCATAGAAATAATAGACATGTTCTAAATCCTTTCGTAAATTAATAAAAGCAAAACGTTTGATTCTACTGCACGTTGGCTTTCTTAATCAAATCAAACAAATCTTTTTTAGAGTCATTTGGTACTTTACGTACGTCGAATTCAACGCCAAGGTCGCGCAGTTTTTCATAAGTGGCAACGTCTTCCTTGTCCATTGACAGTACGTTGTTGACCATCGTTTTACCAGTTGAGTGAGCCATAGAACCAACGTTAAGGGTCTTGATTGGCACACCGCCTTCAACAGCACGAAGGGCGTCTTGAGGAGTTTCAAACAGAATCAAGGCATGAGTGTTGCCAAAGCGAGGGTCTTTTGAAACAGCAATCAACTTGTCGATTGGGACAACATTGGCTTTGACATTACCTGGTGCAGCTTGCTTAATCAACTCTTTACGAAGTTCGTCTTGAGCTACTGAATCAGAAGCAACGATAATACGATCTGCTTTTGAATCTGGCGTCCAAGCTGTTGCTACCTGACCGTGCAGCAAACGTGTGTCGATCCGGGCAAGGTTGATTTTGAGCTTGCCGTCACCGATTACAGTCCCTTCAGGGATTGCTGCTTGGGCAACTGGAGCAGCCGCAGCAGGAGCATTTGCTTCTTCAGCAGCAGGGTTCAGCTCTTCAGGCAGAGCTTTGACTCCTTCCTTGGCTTCTTTGATAATGTTAGCAACAACAGCTTCAACGCCGGCGTTGGCATCCATCATCCTTTCTGTATAAGCTTGAATCAGCATAGGCAGGTTCAAGCCTGTAATGATAGCGAACTTGCGGTCTGGATTTTCACCCATGACACGGCTAGCTTGGTTGAATGGAGAGCCACTCCAAAGGTCAGCCAAGACCAACACTTCATCGTCCGCATCAAACGAAGCCACAGCGTCATTGAACTTTGCATAGAGATCATCTGGTCCTTCGTTGGGCATGAAAGTTACAACTTGTACTTTTTCCTGCTCACCGAAAATCATAGAACCTGATTGATGAATACCAGCAGCAAATTCACCGTGGCTAGCAATAATGATTCCGATACTCATTATTGACATTCCTCCTTATAAAATGTTTGACTTAAGTTTTAAGAAAACTTTAAGGCAAGTTTATTATAAAACGTTTTCATGAAAAATGCAAGCGTTTGTTCCTAAAAACGACTTTTTCTTTCAAAAATGTCAGTATTCACTGAATGCCTGATAAATATAGGTATAAGCAAACCTTAGCTATAGAAATGTTTTAATAAATTAGGAAAACAGAGAATATAACAGGTTAACATATGAAAAATGTTGAAATAATATGAAAGAGACTTTTGAAATGAAAGAAAAGAATCGTGTTTGAGAAAGTGTTTGTTTATCAAAAAAGAAAGAGGAGGACCAAAGACAAGAATTCGCATCTTATGTCTTTAGCCTCCATCTATAATGGCAAAAGTTTCTAATAATATTAAGTCTGTCCATCATATGTTTTCAAGAGCTTGGTAAATGTTGGAACTGGCATGCTTTAAAGTATTAGTGTGTGAAGTCAAGGACCATACGTCCCTGAATAGTACCCGCTTCCATTTCGTCAAAGACATCCACAGCATCTGAAACAGGGCGCTTTTGAACGACAGGAACCACTAATCCTTCAGCACCAAACTGGAAGGCTTCTTCCAAGTCCTTGCGTGTACCAACGAGGGAACCAATGACTTGGATACCATCTAAAACAGTTTTGACAATGCTGAGGTCCATCATTTCAGATGGCAATCCAACGGCAACTACCCGACCGCCAGCACGAACAGAGTCAACAGCTTGGTTAAAGGCAACTTTAGAAACGGCTGTTACTACGGCAGAATGCGCACCGCCAGTTTTTTCTTGGATAAGAGCAGTGACATCTTCAACTTCATGGCCGTTGATGACGATGTCAGCACCGACTTCTTTGGCCAGAGCGAGCTTGTCATTGTTGATATCAACAGCGACAACATGTGCGTTAAAGACTTTCTTAGCATATTGAACCGCTAGGTTACCCAATCCACCTGCTCCAAAGATAACTGTCCATTGGCCTGGTTGAAGCTGAGCTTCTTTGATAGCCTTGTAGGTCGTTACACCGGCACAAGTGATAGAAGAAGCTTGTGCAGGATCCAGTCCTTCAGGGACTTTGACAGCGTAGTCAGCTGTTACGATACATTGCTCTGCCATCCCACCATCAACAGAATAGCCAGCATTTTTTACTGTACGGCAAAGGGTTTCGCGGCCAGTTGTACAGTATTCACAAGCGCCGCAGCCTTCAAAGAACCATGCAACACTGACGCGGTCTCCGACTTTGAGACTTTTTACATCTGGAGCGATTTCTTTGACAATACCAATACCTTCATGTCCGAGAACGCGGCCCGGTACCTTACCAAAGTCACCATGCGCGACGTGCAAATCCGTATGGCAGACACCGCAGTATTCGATGTCAACGAGAGCTTCCCCTGTTTCAAGAGGACGAAGTTCCTTATTTTCGATGAGTTGGACATTGGTTCCCTCTGGATTTACAACAACTGCTTTCATAAGTAGTTTCCTCCTGTTATTTAGTTTTTGATTATGTTAATTATATCACAAACTCGAACAAACGGCAAACGCTTACAAAACCAAGTGTGGATTTACCATAATATCATAGCGCAGCTAATAAGCTCTGATTTTTAAAGCTTTTAAGCATGATTGAGGTCGAGAGAAGACAAAAAATAAAAGACAAACTCTCGAACAGAGTTTGCCTAATTGTCTACTTTTATAAAAAGAGTTTGTTTAGCTCGTGGGCGACGCCATCTTGGTCGTTAGTCAAAGACAACTGCTGGTCTGCGTATGGAAGAAGGTCAGTATTGGCATTTTTCATGGCATAGCCAGTGCCAGCAAAGGACAGCATCTCAGTATCATTTTGCTCATCGCCAAAGGCAATCAGATTTTTACGATCCACATTGAGAACATTAAGCAGGTACTGAAGGGCGAAGGCTTTGTTGACCCCTTTGGGAGCACACTCGAGAATGTTGAGCGGTCCGCCCCAAGAGTTGATGGCAAGTTCATGCTGGTAAAAAGCATTCATTTCCTCTGCCAGAGCATATTTATCAGCTGCTCGTGTCTGCAGGAGAATGGCGTTAGGATTCTCCGTTACCAGATTGGCTTGAAACTGGTTTTCAGGCTTAAAAGCATCGATGCCAAATAGCTTAGGATCAGCAATTTCTTCATTAGGATTGGTGATATAGAATTTATTGCGGTATTCGCCAGCAATGAAATCTGCTTCAATCTCATCCTTGCGCTTAACCATATCCAGCAGAAAGGACTTATCCAGCGTCAGCGATTTTTCAAAGTTCCATTTCTTTTCTGGAATATGAGTCAAAGAGCCGTTGAAGTTAATCATGGGCGTATTAAGCTCTAATTCTTTATAATATTTCAAAGCCATGCGGTAGGGCCGTCCTGTTGTGATGATGACCTTGTGGCCCTTTTGGGAAATTTTTTTGATGGTTTCTTTGGTGAAGTCAGACAGATTGCTGTTAGAATCCAGCAAGGTTCCGTCCAAATCCACAGCGATTACTTTTTTTGTCATGTGAGTCTCTTTTCAGTGATAATACAGACTATTATAACAGAATTCAGTGTAAATAACACGACTTATGTTATAATGGTGCTCTAATCAGTCACAATTATGACACAGCAAGGAGGAGCTTTTCGTATGCGTAAACCGTTCATGATTCATGCTCTTTTTCTAATGATTGCCTTTTTTATCTATATCCAATCTCTAAATGGGGGTCCAACCTATCTCATCTGGAATATGACCTTGGCCTTAATCAGCTATGATGCAGCTGTCTTGACGCTTTTATTCAAGAAGCAGAAGTGGGCTTATCCTCTTCTTTTCCTGTTGTGGTTGCTTTTCTTCCCCAACACTTTCTATATGATTACTGATTTGATTCATATGACTTGGGTGGCAGATGTTCTGAGTAAGCCAAGTGTTTTTCTGCTCTTTTTAGCTTTTGTTTCCAGTATTTTATTCGGGATTTTCTGTGGTATGGAGAGCTGGTATGTCATCAAGGAAGGTTGGAAGCTTAACTGGTATTTGGATCTATTGCTGACGGCAGCTCTGTCGGCTGTGTCCAGTCTGGCTATCTACATAGGACGTTATGATCGCCTCAATAGCTGGGATTTATTACTTCATCCACAGCTGGTTATACAGAAGCTTTTGCAAACTTTGCAGCCTGATCGACTGCCTTTCATTCTTGGTTTTACTTTTTTACAGTTTATGAGTTTGGTATTTCTGATGAAAGATAATAAAAAATAAGAATAGCGAGACATTCATCTTGAAAAAGTGAATGTTTTTTATTATAATTTAAAATATCGTTCGCAAATAAACAGATTTAAATCTGTTTTTCTTTGTTTTTGAACTAGATATTAGAAATTTTACTCAAAAGGAGATTTATTGAAAAATGGATAAATTTTTCAAACTGACCGAAAAAGGGACAGATGTCCGGACAGAAGTTTTGGCGGGTCTGACGACTTTCTTTGCCATGTCCTACATTTTATTTGTCAATCCGGCTATGTTGGCTCAGACAGGTATGCCCAAGCAGGGTGTTTTTCTAGCTACGATTATCGGAGCTGTTGCCGGAACCTTGATGATGGCCTTCTTTGCCAACTTGCCTTATGCGCAGGCACCGGGCATGGGGTTGAATGCCTTTTTCACTTTTACGGTCGTCTTTGCCTTGGGCTACACTTGGCAGGAAGCCTTGGCTATGGTCTTTATCTGCGGGATTATTTCGCTCATTATCACTTTGACCAAGGTGCGTAAGATGATCATCGAGTCAATTCCAGGCTCCTTGCGAGCAGCTATCTCGGCAGGGATCGGGGTCTTTCTGGCTTATGTAGGTATTAAAAATGCTGGCTTGCTCAAGTTTTCAATTGATCCAGGTAACTATACAGTAGCTGGCAAAGGGGCAGATAAGGCCGCAGCAGCTATTACAGCTAATTCAGCAGCAACTCCAGGCCTGGTAGACTTTAACAATCCAGCGGTCCTAGTAGCCCTGGTTGGTTTGGCCATCACAATCTTCTTTATCGTGAAAAATATCAAGGGTGGTGTTATCCTATCCATCCTAGTAACGACAGTGGTAGCTATTCTGGTTGGCTTGGTTGATTTGTCATCTATTGATTTTGGGCAGAATAACATTGGTACTGCTGTTAATGAACTGGGGCAGATTTTTGGGGTGGCAGTAGGTCCGAAAGGTCTGGGTGCCCTTTTAGCAGATTCAGCTCGCTGGCCCCAGACATGTATGGCTATTCTGGCTTTCTCCTTGACAGATATTTTTGATACCATTGGTACCTTGATTGGAACAGGTGAAAAGGTCGGGATTGTGGCGACTTCTGGGGAAAACCATGAATCAGAAGGTCTGGATAAGGCTCTTTACTCGGACCTCATCGGAACTTCTATTGGCGCCATTGCTGGAACCTCTAACGTGACGACTTATGTGGAGTCTGCAGCTGGTATCGGAGCTGGAGGCCGAACAGGTCTGACCGCCTTGGTCGTAGCCATCTGCTTTGCGGTGTCAAGCTTCTTTAGTCCGCTTTTAGCCATTGTTCCTAATGCTGCAACTGCACCAATTCTCATTATCGTGGGGATTATGATGCTGGCTAGTCTGAAAAATATCCATTGGGATGATATGGCAGAAGCCATTCCAGCTTTCTTTACTTCTATTTTTATGGGATTTGCCTACTCTATCACTCACGGGATAGCAGCTGGATTTATCACCTACACCTTGGTCAAAATCTTCAAAGGTCAAGCTAAGGATGTGCATTCTATGATTTGGATTTTGGATCTTCTCTTTATTTTAAATTTTGTAAATCTGGCTTTAAATTAGGTCTAAACATTGCTGGATTTCCTTGTGTCTAGTGAAGTTTGAATAACTTATATTTTCAGTATAAAAAATCAGCTTTTTCTAGCTGATTTTTCTTTTGCAAAATTAAGCAGAAAAAAATTTTTTCTGGTATAATAAGAGAATGTTTAGTCATAATGAGGAAGAATTAATCCAGTGGGGTCAACGTCTGGGCAAATTGCTTCAGGCAGGGGACGTACTGGTTTTAACGGGAGATTTAGGAGCAGGAAAGACAACCTTTACTAAGGGTCTGGCTCTAGGTTTGGGCATCAGTCAGATGATTAAAAGCCCAACCTATACCATTGTTCGGGAATACGAGGGGCGCTTGCCGCTCTACCATCTGGATGTCTACCGCATCGGAGACGATCCAGACTCCATTGATTTGGATGACTTTCTCTTCGGGGAGGGTGTGACGGTCATTGAATGGGGGGAGCTGCTGGGAGAAAATCTGCCTGAAGACTATCTCAAATTAAGCCTCTTGAAAAAGGAAGACGGGCGTGAATTGGTTTTTGAAGCCAAAGGAAAGCGAGCCCAAGAGCTACTTGAGGGACTGCAGAATGACTGAATATGAATTGTGCTTGCGTGAAGCGGAAAAAACAGATGCAGCTGAGCTGATTGCCTTCCTCAATCAGGTCGGGTCTGAGTCAGATTATATGACGCTGGATGAAGCTGGAATTTTGATGAATCAAGAGGAGATGGCTTCATTCATTGAGCATCAGACTGCTTCCAGTAATCAGCTTTACTTGTTGGCTCTTTTAAATGGTGAGATTGCCGGTCTTGTCAGCATCACAGCTGATTTCCATGAGCGAATTCGCCATATTGGTCAAGTCTTTGTCGTGGTGAAGAAAGCTTTCTGGAACCAAGGACTGGGACGCATATTGCTAGAAGAGGCACTGGCTTGGGCAGAAGATTCTCAGGATATTAGACGTTTGGAATTGAGCGTTCAGGTTAGAAATGAACGAGCGGTTCACCTCTATAAAGATTTAGGATTTGAAATTGAAGGCTTACAAAAAAGAGGAGCCTATTTAAAAGAAGGGATATTTCTTGATGTTTACCTGATGGGTAAACTGATAGACTAAAAAAGATATGTTTAAAAAGATTATAATGATGTTTCTCAGCCTCCTTGTCGTAACGACAGCTGGTATTGGTACTTATGCATGGACGATTTATGGTCAGTCAACAGATGAACTGTCCAAGACTTATAAGGGCTTGGGAAATGAGACGGATGTCATTTCTGCGACTAAGCCCATGACCATCTTGCTGATGGGAGTGGATACAGGGAGTGGCTCCCGCGAGGATACTTGGGTTGGGAACAGCGATACCATGATTCTCCTGAGTGTCAATCCAAAGACCAAGAAAACAGTCATGATGAGTTTGGAACGTGATATTCTGACTCAGATTGATGAAAATGGTCAAACAGTTGAAGCCAAACTAAATGCAGCCTATGCGAATGGTGGAGCTGAGTTAGCCATTTCGACTATTGAGGGCTTGATGAATATCCACATCGACCGCTATGTGATGATCAATATGCAGGGCTTGGTTCAGCTAGTAGACGCAGTAGGCGGTATTGAGGTCAATAATACCTTTGACTTCCCAATTTCTATTGAGGATAATGAGCCTGAGTATACTGCCAAGGTTGAGCCAGGCAAGCAAACCATCAATGGTGATCAGGCACTGGTCTATGCTCGCATGCGTTATCAGGATCCTGAGGGTGACTATGGCCGCCAAAAGCGTCAACGTGAAGTAATTAAGAAAGTGGTTGAAAAAGTTCTCAGTCTCAACAGTGTCAGCCATTATCAGGCTATTTTAAAAGCTGTCAGCAGCAACATGCAGACCAATATCGCGCTTGATTCAAAAAGCATTCCTCAACTGCTAGGCTATCAGGATGCCTTTAAAAACATCAAGTCTGAGCAGCTACGTGGAGAAGATGCGACCTTGCCTGACGGTGGAAGCTATCAGCTAGTGACGTCGGAGCATTTGCTGAGTATGCAGAATCTAATCCGCAAGTCTCTGGGCTTGGACACAGTTAAGAGTTTGAAGACCAATGCTGTTCTCTATGAAGATATTATGGGCGGCAACAGTCTAAGAAGCAGCAATAGCAGCAGTACATCTAGCAGCACAGAAAGCTATAGCAGTTACCAGAATTCTTATAGTCAGCCTACTTATAATAATGGTTATGAGAATTATTCTTATCCGACGACAGATACAACAGTTGGAACTACGAATACGACTCCGGTTGCTCCAGCGGCTTCCTCTGCCCCAGCTGCAGATGTCAGTGTCAGCACCCCACAAAGTCAGCCAGTAGTTAATGCAGCTACAGAGTAAAAAGTTAAATATAAAAAGAGGCCGGAACAAAATTTCTCGGTCTCTTTTGGCAATGACAAGAAGTTCTTGACGCGGTAGTGGATTGGAGTTTTTGTTTCCCTCTCACCCACCTTTTCTCTATCAAGACTCGTACTTTTCCCATATATCTTTTACTTGCTGGATCTGCACTTGAGCTTGGTTTTCAAGGACTTTATATTTATAAGTAAGATCTTGAGCGATGTCTTTGACTTGCTCTTTTTGCTCTTGAATGATGGCAATATTTCGTTGAATATTTGCTAGACTGTCCTTTACTTTGTCTAGACTATCTGTTGTTTCAATGATTTCTTCTTGAATTTTTTGACGGTTTTCAACCAGTTTGTAACTGGCTGCTGCGGCACCGATAAATAGGAAAATATTTGAAAGATTCATATTCCCTCCTTAAGCTTGCGCAATCTTCTCAGCTAATTCAGCCAGAGCTGGGAAGTCTGGTTCGTGGACTGCGAAAGTAATCTTGAGGTCATCTGCATCACTGTAGCGCGGTGCCAAATGCACATGGGTATGAAAGACAGTCTGTCCAGCAATTTCTTCGTTGTTGTTGATGATATTCATACCAGCTGCACCTGTGGCTTTCATCACCTTTCGAGCAATGTCAGGTACGCGAGCGAAGAGTTGACTGGTGCTGTCGGCATCCATATCCAGCACATTTCGGAAATGCTCTTTAGGAACAACCAAGGTATGACCTGGTGTTACCTGGGAAATATCCAGAAAAGCAAGGACTTTCTCGTCTTCGTAGACTTTAGAAGAAGGGATTTCTCCGGCAATAATTTTACAAAAAATACAATCAGCCATAAATGGTACCTCTATTCGCTAGATTTTGTTATAATATAAGAACCATTATACCAGAATTCGGAGAAAATATGTTAGAAATCAAAGAGCTTACGGGCGGCTATGTTAATATCCCGGTTTTAAAGGATGTCAGCTTTGAAGTGGGAAATGGCCAGCTGGTTGGTCTGATTGGTCTCAATGGTGCGGGCAAGTCCACGACTATCAATGAGATTATCGGTCTTCTGACGCCTTATAAGGGGCAGATTCAAATTGATGGACTGGAGCTGCGGACCAATCCCAGCGATTACCGCAAGAAGATCGGTTTTATTCCGGAAACCCCTAGCCTCTACGAAGAACTGACCTTGCGCGAGCACATTGAGACGGTAGCTATGGCTTACGACATTGAGCAGGAGACAGCTTTTAAGCGCGTGGATAAGCTACTGGAAATGTTCCGACTCAAGGAAAAACTGGATTGGTTCCCTGTTCACTTTTCAAAAGGGATGAAGCAAAAAGTGATGATTATCTGTGCTTTTGTAGTTGATCCCAGCCTTTTTATTGTGGATGAGCCTTTTCTGGGTCTGGATCCGGTAGCTATTGCAGACCTTATCCAGCTCTTGGATGAGGAAAAGAAGAAGGGCAAGTCGATTCTGATGAGCACCCATGTCCTAGACTCTGCTGAGAAGATGTGCGATAGTTTTGTAATTCTGCACAAGGGTCAAGTGAGGGCCAAGGGCAGCTTGACTGAGTTGCGTGCTCAATTTCAAATGCTGGATGCTAGTCTGAATGACATCTATCTAGCCCTGACAGAAGAGGCAGCATTATGAAAGAATTATTTGCCAAACGAAAGCAGGATTTTCGTTATCAGTGTTTGAAATACCTGCGCTATGTTTTTAATGACCATTTTGTGCTCTTTCTGTTGATTTTTATGGGATTTTTAGGTGTTCAGTACAGTCAGCTTTTGCGACATTTTCCGACTAATCACCTACCCATTATTGCTAGTCTGGCTATTTTATCGCTCTTTATCTTGCCTTTTGGACGGATTGCGACCTATCTGGAAAAGACGGATGCTCTTTTTCTCTTGGTCAGAGAAGCAGAAGTCAGGGCTTTTATCAAGGCTCAGATTCTACGTTCCTATCTCTTGTACGCAGTCTTACAGACTGGAATCTTACTGTTACTGGCTCCGCTTTTTCTGGCTCTGGGATTGCCTGTTTGGGGCTTCGGGTTCTACTGTCTCTTTATGCTAGTCTTGAAATGGTTTTTGTTTCAGGCTAAGGCCAAGAAGTTCTTTACTGAAAATGGCCTAGATTGGCAGGCTCTGGTGGCTTATGAAGCAGCCCGAAAGCAGACGATTCTGCGCTTCTTTGCTCTCTTTACCAATGTTAAAGGCATTTCAAACAGTGTCAAGCGCAGGGCCTATCTTGATGGTTTGACGAGACTTGTGGGCAAGCAGCATAGTAAGACCTGGCAGAATCTCTTTTTGCGTTCTTACTTGCGAAATGGAGATTTGTTTGCGTTAACCCTAAGACTACTCTTTCTAGCTCTTTTGGCCTTGATTTTTGTCAGTCAAGCTTGGATTGCTGCAGCTTTTGCGGTCTTGTTCAATTACCTCTTGCTCTTCCAGCTGACGGCCTTGTATGAAGCTTTTGACTATCAGTTTTTGACCCAGCTTTTTCCGATAGAAAGAGGGGAAAAGCTGAAGGGAGCAAGACAAATTATCACATCTATTGGCAGCAGTGTCCTTTTGGGTGAAGTGATGACTGCTCTGCTATTTTTCCAAGACAAGACAGCAGTTCTTGCCGTGCTAGGAGCGACTGTCCTACTCTATCTGTTCTATCTGCCGTTTAAGTTACGGAGATTGGTTGACTAAAAGAGGTAAAACTAGTAAAATGATAAAGAAACTTTTTACGGAGGGGAAATATGGACTTGGTTGATAACGAGCTGACCCTGACACCGATAGCTGGTAAGAGCGGAAAGGCCTATATGGGGACTTATCCGGACGGGGGGCGCGTTTTCGTCAAGATGAATACAACCCCTATCTTAGCAGGCTTAGCTCGAGAACAAATCGCACCGCAGCTTTTGTGGAGCCGTCGGATGCCGGACGGCAACGTAATGAGCGGGCAGGAGTGGCTTTCAGGCACTATTCTGACCCCAAATGATATGTCCAAAAAGCAGGTAATCAATATTTTGACTCGGCTGCATCGCTCGCGCCCATTGATGACGCAGCTGACCAAGCTGGGCTATACTTTGGAAACGCCAACTGATTTGCTGAATGCTTGGCTCAATCAAGTGCCGCTTGCTTTGAGAAATAATCAATATCTTCAATCTGTTATCCGCGACCTACGCCAGACTGTGCCGGCCTTTCGTGAGGATTATGCGACCATTGTTCACGGAGATGTGCGCCACAGCAACTGGGTAGAGACCGACAGCGGGCTTATTTACTTAGTGGATTGGGATTCTGTGCGCCTGACAGACAGGATGATGGATGTAGCTCATATTCTGAGCCATTATGTGCCTGATTCAGGCTGGCAAGAGTGGCTGAGTGCTTATGGCTATAAGTATAATCAGACTGTTTTCAATAAGCTATACTGGTTTGGTCAGTATTCTTATCTGATGCAGATTGCCAAATACTACGAAAACAATGATTTAGAAAATGTGAACCGGGAGATTTACGCATTACGAAACTTCCGTTCTAAATACGGAAGAGGACAATGAGAGTAAGGAATCGTAGGGGAGCGACGGAACTGCTGGAGGCGCATCCCCAGTATGTGATTTTGAATCCGGCAGACGCCAAGGGTAGATGGCAGGAGATTTTTGGCAATGATCACCCCATTCATGTAGAGGTTGGCAGTGGCAAAGGAGCTTTTGTGTCCGGTATGGCCAAGGCCAATCCTGAGATTAACTACATCGGGATTGATATTCAAAAATCGGTTCTCAGCTATGCCTTAGACAAGGTGCTGGCAACAGATGTGCCCAATATCAAGTTATTATGGGTGGACGGTTCGGATCTGACTGATTATTTTGAAGAGGGCGAGATTGACCGCCTCTATCTGAACTTCTCAGATCCTTGGCCCAAGAAACGCCATGAAAAGCGCCGTCTGACCTATCAGTCCTTTCTGGCGACCTATCAGCAGATTTTGCCGGAAAATGGAGAAATCCACTTCAAAACGGACAACCGCGGTCTTTTTGAGTATAGCCTAGTAAGCTTTTCTCAGTATGGTATGAAGTTAAAGGGCGTGTGGTTAGATTTGCATGCTAGCGACTTTGAAGACAATGTCCTGACTGAGTATGAGCAGAAATTTGCTAACAAAGGACAAGTTATCTATCGGGTGGAAGCAGCATTTGAATAAGAAAGAGTCTTCGAGGAAATGCTCCTTGAAGACTTTATTAGTAGGAAAGAATTTTGCTTAAAAATAAGATCGTTTTAAGTGGAATTCCGTCTTAACAAGCTTGCATGGCACATTTCCCTTGCATTCCGGGACTTGTCGTGCTATAATACTAGTAATGAATAAGGAAAGAGAGGCGAGGAAGTATCTTCGCCTCTTATCTGTGAGGAGGTGTCGTCATATCGCAACGATTGTTGAATTGGTGAGGGAGGTTATTGAACCAGCTATTTTGGCCCCCTATGAATTAGTTGATATTGAGTACGGAAAGATGGGCGGAGACTACGTTCTCAGTGTCTTTGTAGATAAGCCTGAGGGCATTACGGTCAATGATACAGCGGATTTGACGGATATTATCAGTCCGCTCTTGGATCAAATCAAGCCAGATCCCTTCCCAGAACAGTATTTTCTGGAAGTGACCAGTCCTGGCTTGGAGCGCCCGCTCAAGACCAAGGAACAGCTAGCCGATGCAGTCGGCAGTTATATCCATGTCAGTCTCTATAAGGCTGTTGACAAGCAGAAAGTTTTTGAAGGCACCTTGCTGAGCTTTGAAGAGGATGTTCTGCACATGGAATATCTGGACAAGACTCGCAGAAAAGAAGTCGAAATTCCCTACAGTCTGGTTTCCAAAGCCAGATTAGCCGTTAAGTTTTAGCCGCAGAAGCAATATAGAAAAGAAAGGAACACTTTTGTTTCGGCAAAAGTCACATGAAAATGAGTAAAGAAATGCTAGAGGCCTTCCGCATTTTGGAAGAAGACAAAGGAATCAAGAAAGAAGATATCATTGACGCAGTGACTGAGTCACTCCGCTCAGCCTATCGTCGCCGCTATGGTCAGGCTGACAGCGCAGCCATTGAGTTTGACGAAAAGTCAGGAGATTTCCGTGTCTATACAGTTCGCGAAGTCGTGGACGAGGTCTTTGACAGCCGTTTGGAAATCAGTCTCAAAGATGCCTTGACTATCAGTTCAGCCTATGAGTTGGGAGATAAGATCAAGTTTGAAGAAGCGCCAGCTGAATTTGGCCGTGTTGCTGCTCAGTCTGCTAAGCAAACCATCATGGAAAAGATGCGCAAGCAGACCCGAGCAATCACCTACAATACCTATAAAGAGCATGAAAATGAAATCATGTCAGGAACTGTGGAGCGCTTTGATAATCGCTTTATCTATGTCAATCTTGGCAGCATTGAAGCGCAGCTATCGAAACAAGACCAGATTCCTGGTGAGGTCTTTGCCTCTCACGATCGTATCGAAGTCTTTGTCTACAAGGTAGAAGACAATCCTCGCGGTGTCAATGTCTTTGTCAGCCGCAGCCATCCAGAAATGATTAAGCGCTTGATGGAGCAAGAAATCCCAGAAGTCTATGACGGAACTGTGGAAATCATGAGCGTGTCACGGGAAGCAGGCGATCGGACCAAGGTAGCGGTTCGCAGCCACAATCCTAATGTGGATGCCATCGGAACAATCGTCGGACGCGGTGGAGCTAATATCAAGAAAATTACGAGCAAGTTCCATCCTGCCAAATACGATCCGAAGAGTGGCCGTATGGTGCCGACTGAAGAAAATATCGACGTCATCGAGTGGGTAGCAGATCCAGCTGAATTTATCTACAACGCTATTGCTCCTGCAGAGGTTGACCAAGTTATCTTTAACCAAGAAGATAACAAGCGGGCCTTGGTTGTTGTACCGGACAACAAGCTTTCTCTGGCTATCGGCCGTCGCGGACAGAACGTACGCTTGGCAGCTCATTTGACAGGCTTTAGAATCGATATCAAGTCTGCCACAGAGTTTGAAGAAATGGAAGCAGCCAATGAACTGGGCGGATTTGCTCAGGAAGCTGAAGAAATTCTTGCGGATGCAGATGTTTTGGAGACAGAAGTTTCAGCAGCAGAAGCAACAGACTTTGACGCAGCTGCAGAGGAAACTGTACTAGAAACAGCTGGTTTAGAAAGCGAAGCTGAAGAACTAGATTAAGGGGGCTGGAATGGCAAAAACAAGAAAAATCCCTTTAAGAAAATCAGTGGTGTCCAACGAAGTGATTGACAAGCGTGATTTGCTGCGGATTGTCAAGAACAAGGAAGGTCAAGTCTTTATCGATCCGACAGGCAAGGCCAACGGCCGTGGAGCCTATATCAAGCTGGACAATCAGGAAGCCCTTCAGGCCAAGAAGAAGCGGGTCTTTAACCGCAGCTTCAGTATGGAAGTGGAGGAGGCTTTCTATGATGAGTTAATCGCTTATGTCGATCATAAGGTCAAAAGAAGAGAGTTAGGTCTTGAATAAAGAGAAACTTGCAAATTTGCTGGGACTGGCTCAGCGGGCTGGCCGCATCATTTCTGGTGAGGAGCTGACCGTCAAGGCTATTCAGGAGGGAAAAGCACATTTGGTCTTTTTGGCCCAGGATGCAGCTCCTAATCTCAGCAAGAAAATCACTGATAAAAGTCGTTACTACCAAGTAGAAGTATCAACCGTGTTTTCAACACTGGAATTAAGCTCTGCCATTGGCAAGGCCAGAAAAGTGCTCGCCGTGACAGATGCTGGTTTTACAAAGAAAATGAGGTCTCTTATGTAATAGAAGAGGAGGACAAGATTTGTCTAAAGTAAGATTGTATGAAATCGCCAAAGAACTGGGAAAAGAAAGCAAGGAGGTAGTGGCTCGTGCTAAGGAGCTGGGATTCGATGTCAAGAGTCATTCATCCAGCGTAGAAGCTGACGCTGGTGAGCGAATCAAATCCAGTTTTACGAAAGCAGCCGCACCTCAAGCTCCTGCAGAAAAGCCTGCAGCAGCTCAGCCATCGCCGCAAAAAACTCCTGCCAAAGAGGCGGCGCCAGTCAAGGCAGAACAGACAGAAGCAAAAGCAGCTGCTAAGCCAGAAGCGAAAGCAGAAACGGTAGCGCCTGTCAAGCGCCCGCAAAGCCGGAACTTTAAGGCAGAGCGTGAAGCGAGAGCCAAGGAAGAGGCAGAGCGTCGGAAGCAGCAAGGCAACCGCAAACCACAAAACAAAGAGCAAGGCAAGCGCGAGGATCGCGATAATCGAAATAAGAATCGCGGAAACCGCAACGACCGAGATAGGGGCAATCGTCCAAATGACCGTCGCGATAATCGTGGTCAAGATGGCCGCCGCAATGGTCAGAATCATCAAGGATTTAACGGTCAAAACCGCCAACAGCCTCAAGGACCAAAGATTGATTTTAAGGCTCGGGCAGCAGCTTTGAAAGCAGAGCAGAATGCTGAATACGCTCGCTCCAGCGAGGAACGCTTTAAGCAAGCACAAGAAGCTAAAGAAGTTATGGAACGGCAAAACCGCCGCAAGGAGCAGCCTAAGGCAGAAGCAAGTGCACCAGTTCAGCCTGCACCAGCTCCGTCTGCTCCAGCAGCGAATCCAAGCCCAGCGCCAGCCGCTGTGGATACGCGTCGTAAGAAGCAAGCTCGACCAGATAAGAAGCGCGATGATTTTGATCGCGAAGAAGAAGGTCCAAGAAAACAACAAAAGAATCGAAGCAGTCAAAATCAAGTGAGAAATCAAAGAAATAGTAATTGGAATAAAAACAAGAAAAACAAAAAAGGAAAGGGCAACAATAATCAGGCACCAAAACCTGTTACAGAACGTAAGTTCCATGAGTTGCCAACTGAATTTGAATATACAGACGGAATGACCGTTGCAGAAATTGCAAAACGGATCAAGCGCGAGCCAGCTGAAATTGTTAAGAAGCTCTTTATGATGGGCGTGATGGCAACGCAAAACCAATCTCTTGACGGCGATACTATTGAGCTCCTCATGGTGGACTACGGTATTGAAGCTAAGAAGAAGGTGGAAGTTGACACAGCTGACATTGAGCGCTTCTTCGTAGAAGAAGGTTATATCAACCAAGATGCCTTGGTAGAGCGTCCGCCAGTTGTAACCATCATGGGACACGTTGACCATGGTAAAACAACCCTCTTGGATACCTTGCGTAACTCTCGCGTAGCTACAGGCGAAGCAGGTGGTATCACTCAGCACATCGGTGCTTACCAGATTGAGGAAAGCGGCAAGAAGATTACTTTCTTGGATACGCCAGGACACGCGGCCTTTACTTCTATGCGGGCCCGCGGTGCCTCTGTTACGGATATCACTATCCTGGTGGTGGCGGCTGATGACGGTGTTATGCCGCAAACGATCGAAGCTATCAACCACTCCAAGGCGGCTGATGTCCCAATCATCGTAGCCATCAACAAGATTGATAAGCCAGGAGCGAATCCTGAGCGCGTGATTGGTGAATTGGCTGAGCATGGTGTCATGTCAACAGCTTGGGGCGGAGATTCTGAATTTGTCGAAATCTCAGCGAAATTCAATCAAAATATTGATAGCTTGCTGGAAACAGTCCTCTTGGTGGCTGAAATCCAAGAACTCAAGGCAGATCCGACTGTTCGCGCGATTGGTACAGTTATTGAAGCCCGTCTGGATAAAGGAAAAGGTGCTGTCGCAACCCTTCTGGTTCAGCAGGGAACTCTGAATGTGCAGGATCCAATCGTTGTTGGAAATACCTTCGGTCGGGTTCGGGCTATGACCAATGACTTGGGCCGCCGTGTTAAGGTGGCAGGACCATCTACACCGGTTTCTATCACTGGTCTCAATGAAACTCCGATGGCTGGTGACCACTTTGCGGTCTATGAAGATGAAAAAGCTGCGCGTGCAGCAGGTGAAGAACGTGCCAAACGTGCCCTTCTCAAACAGCGCCAAGCTACTCATCGCGTCAGTCTGGAAAATCTCTTTGATACCCTCAAAGCTGGTGAAGTTAAGTCTGTCAATGTTATCATCAAGGCTGATGTACAAGGTTCTGTAGAAGCCCTGTCTGCTTCCCTGCAGAAGATTGAAGTGGAAGGCGTTAAGATTACCATCGTCCACTCAGCAGTTGGTGCTATCAATGAATCTGACGTGACACTGGCAGAAGCTTCAAATGCCTTCATCATCGGATTTAACGTGCGTCCTACATCTCAAGCTCGCCAGCAGGCAGAAGCTGATGATGTCGAAATCCGTCTCCACAGCATTATCTACAAGGTTATCGAAGAAATGGAAGATGCCATGAAGGGAATGCTGGATCCGGAATACGAAGAAAAGATCATCGGGGAAGCTCTTATCCGCGAAACCTTCAAGGTTTCCAAGGTTGGTACTATCGGTGGATTTATGGTTATCAACGGTAAAGTTACCCGTGATTCTAAGGTTCGTGTTATCCGTGACGGCGTCGTAATTTACGATGGGGAGCTTGCCAGCCTCAAGCACTTCAAGGCTGATGTTAAGGAAGTTACTAACGGCCGTGAAGGTGGACTCATGATTGATGGCTACAATGACATCCAAGTAGATGACACGATTGAAGCCTACATCATGGAAGAAATTAAGAAATAAGATAAGAAGTCCGTTAAAAACTCGCAGTGAAATCATATTTGGTGGAAGTTGATACTTCTGGTTCCACATCTTTTTCACAAAGAGTTTAGATCGAATTTCATTCATTAAAACTAAAATATAAGCTAGGCCTAGCCTAGCTTATATTGCAGAAGAGAAAAATTAGAAAGGAAATCTCATGGCAAATAATTTTCGTACAGACCGTGTGGGTATGGAAATCAAGCGCGAAGTCAATGAAATCTTGCAGAAGAAAGTTCGTGACCCGAGGGTGCAGGGAGTGACCATTACCGATGTCCAAATGTTGGGCGACCTATCCATGGCCAAGGTCTACTACACGATTATGAGTAATCTGGCCTCTGATAATCAAAAAGCTCAGACTGGTCTTGAAAAAGCGACTGGTACCATCAAGCGAGAGCTGGGCCACAATCTGAAAATGTACAAGATTCCAGATTTGACCTTTGTCAAGGATGAATCTATCGAGTATGGTAATAAAATCGACCAGATGCTGCGCGATTTAGATAAAAAATAAAGCAGAAACTCAGCTGTCATGGCTGGGTTTTCTATTTTTTAACTTAATATAACAATTTTTTGCGAAAATAGGTATATACCATTTACAAATAAAAAAGAAAGAGTTATAATATAGTCAAGAAAACTCAGAGATTCAAAAGCGGGAGTTAGAAAGCAGCTATAGAAAGATGCTAGCTCTATCACAGACTTCCACTTTGAATGGCCGAGAATACAGCATTCAAGAACAAGGGAGGCAGTCTTATGCCTACATATATCAAAGCAAATCAATTTTTCTATCCTCAGGGAATCCGTCAGGGCGGTTATTTAGAGCTGATTGACGGCAAGTTTGGCAAGCTGGTGCAGTCTGTTCCGCAGGATGCAGAAGTTATAGATTACAGCGGCTACTCAATTGCGCCGGGTCTGGTGGATACTCACATTCACGGCTTCGGCGGTGTTGATGTCATGGACAATAACATCGAAGGAACTCTTCATACCATGAGTGAGGGTCTCTTGACTACCGGTGTGACCAGCTTTTTACCCACAACCCTGACCTCATCCTATGAGCGACTCTTAGCAGTCACTGAAAATATCGGTGCTCGCTATCAAGAAGCCAGCGGGGCCAAGATTCGCGGTCTCTATTTTGAAGGGCCTTACTTCACCGAGAAGTATAAAGGCGCTCAAAATCCGGCCTATATGAAAGATCCTAGTATGGATGAGTTTCGTGCTTGGCAGAAGGCTGCAAATGGCTTGCTCAATAAGATAGCTCTCGCGCCAGAACGTGATGGTGTGGAGGAATTTGTCCGCACGCTGACTGATGAAGGCGTGACCGTTGCTCTGGGGCATTCTAACGCAACCTATGATGAAGCCAAAACTGCGGTCGAAGCAGGTGCCAGTGTCTGGGTTCACGCCTATAACGGTATGCGGGGCTTGACCCACCGAGAGCTAGGCATGGTTGGTGCCATGTATGAGTTACCCCACACCTATGCGGAACTGATTTGTGACGGCCACCATGTGGACCCTAAGGCCTGTGACATCTTGCTCAAGCAGAAGGGACATGAAAATATTGCTCTCATTACTGACTGTATGACCGCAGGAGGCCTTGAAGATGGTGACTACATGTTGGGAGAATTTCCAGTGGTTGTAGCGGATGGAACAGCTCGGCTCAAGTCAACGGGCAATCTAGCTGGCTCTATCCTCAAGCTCAAGGACGGATTGAAAAATGTGGTCAAATGGGGCATTGCCAATCCTCATCAGGCGGTCATGATGGCTAGCCTGATTCCAGCAAAATCAGTCCATATTGATGATGTCTGCGGACAGATCAAGGAAGGCTACGATGCTGACTTTATCGTCTTAGATAAAGATTTAGAGCTAGTAGCTACTTATCTTGATGGTCAAGAACGATTCCATGTATGAGAACCGCAGGTATTTTAATTAGTCTCCTTATATTTTTCAGAAAGAGCAGGGCAACCTGTTCTTTTTGTTTGGCAGACGACTTGATAGTCTTCGCCTAGATTTGAATTGCTTTCTTAGGCGTGATATAATGAGACTATAATGTAAACAGGAGTAGGCTATGAAACGAATTGATGCGAAATTTCTGATAATGGGACTTGTTTTACTGCTGGCGGGACTGATCTTTGGACGAATCTTGATCCTTGTTGCAGGAGTTGCTTTCATTATCTATAGCTTTTTCAGTAAAGGCATGGAGCCGACCAAGGAAAATATCTTCAAACCCAAGCCAATACTGAAGAAAAAGGAAAAGAAGTGAGCAGTTCTGCTCTTGTAATCAATGTAGCAGCTGCCTTGCTGGAGGCAGTAGATGGAACTTGTAAAGGAGACATGAGGTGAGAGAATATCTTTTGAACAATGGTGTTGGCATTCCGGTGCTGGGCTTCGGTACTTGGAAGGCTCAGGATGGCGAAGAAGCCTATCAAGCAACATTAGCCGCTCTCAAGGCAGGCTATCGGCATATTGATACGGCAGCTATCTATAAGAACGAAGAGAGTGTCGGACGGGCAATCAAGGATAGCGGCATTCCGCGGGAGGAGCTCTTCATCACGACCAAGCTTTGGAATGACATTCATACTTATGAGGAGGCTCAAGAGGCCTTTGCGGCCTCAATGGAGCGGTTGGGACTGGACTATCTGGACCTCTACCTCATCCATTGGCCGAATCCCAAGCCCCTGAGGGAAAACGATGCTTGGAAAAAGCGTAATGCCGAAGTCTGGCGGGCCATGGAAGACCTCTATAATCTCGGCAAGATTCGAGCGATTGGCGTCAGCAATTTCCTGCCTCATCACTTAGAAGCCTTGCTTGAAACAGCGCGCATGACTCCTGCTGTCAATCAAATCCGCCTGGCTCCAGGTGTCTATCAGACAGAGGCGGTGAATTTCTGCCGTGAGCATGAGATTTTACTGGAAGCCTGGGGACCATTTGGCCAAGGCGAGCTCTTCCAAAATCCAGCCGTGCAGGCTGTGGCAGACAAGTATGGCAAGACTATTGCCCAAGTCGCGCTAGCTTGGAGCTTGCAGGAAGGCTTCCTGCCCCTGCCTAAGTCGGTCACTCCGAGCCGGATTGCCAGCAATCTGGACTGCTTTGGCATCGAGCTAGATGCTGCTGATATGGAACTTCTGAAGAGTTTATCAGTTGAATCTGGGGCACCAGATCCAGATAATAAGGATTTTTAGATGAAAATCCTAAACAGGAAATTGCTCGCTACTAGTTTCTAAGTCATTAGATTTAGGACACGAACATATTGAAGATAAAATAAATCTCTCAGTTTATATATTGAGAGGTTTTTCGTTAGCTGATTTATTTTATGTAATGAATAAGAAACGAGTGAAAAAATGGTATAATAAGAAATAATAGATTTTATAGTAAGGGTTGATTATATGAGAACAAGAGCAGACCAAATTAGATTTTCTGAATTAACTCGCGTACAGATTCCTGCAGTGCTACACTTAATTAGGATAGGATATACCTATTTGTCTCGTAAAAGCCAAGAAATTATTGAAAGGGATTCCGAAACGAATATTTTGGTATCTATTTTTAGAGAACAGTATCGTAAGTTGAATAATTATGCAACTGATATGGACTTTGAACGAGATTTAAATAATATCAAGCTAGAGCTGAATCAAAACGATTTGGGTCGAGCTTTCTATAATCGTATTCAAGGGGATGGCGGTGCGACCTATATTGATTGGAACAATCCGGAAGCGAATACTTTTCATGTAGCTATGGAAGTATCTTGTCAAAATGGTAATGATGAGTTCAGACCAGATGTGATGATTTTTATTAATGGCTTGCCGCTATCTTATATTGAAGTGAAACAGCCCAATGCGATTAGAGATGGAAAAACTGGCATTCAATCCGAGCAGAATAGAACGAGATATCGCTTTGAAAATAAGAAATTTCGCCGTTTCAATAATATAACACAATTTATTACCTTTTCAGATAATTCGTCTTATGTGAGCGGGCAAGGAGGCCAAAGACAGGGGTCTTATTATTGTTCAAACTCCTTTTCCAAGACTAAATTCAATGCCTTTAAAGAAGAAAGGGAGGCTGATTTTATTCACGCTTTTCAGTCTCTAACTCAGGAAGATATTGAAAATGTTTTAGGAGATATGAATCAGCTTCCGCTTCAGACGCTTCCAGAGTTTGCAACAAATATGCAGCCGGATACCCCATGCAATTCGTTTCTGACTTCTATTTACCAAAAAGAGCGTCTCTTTTTTATGTTGCGTTTTGGTCTTGCTTATGTTGAGGAAGAAGGGAAGGACGGGCAACGCCAACTACAAAAGCATGTAATGCGCTATCCACAATATTTTGCTACCCGAGCTATCAAAGATATGATTTCAAAGGGTATTAAAAAGGGTGTTATTTGGCATACTCAAGGTTCGGGTAAGACAGCCTTAGCTTATTTTAATATTCGTTATTTAAAGAATTATTTTTCAAAACAACATATTATTCCAAAATTCTATTTTGTTGTTGATCGCTTAGATTTAGCTGACCAAGCTTATAGAGAGTTTGCTAAGCGCGGTTTACAGGTTAAACGTATCAATAAACCGAAAGAATTAAACCAGAAACATGATGGCTATGATGTAGCTGTTGTAAATATACAAAAATTTAAAGACAGCTCCGATTTGACGGATAGTTCTGGCTATGACCTTAGCTGTCAAAATGTTTATTTTATTGATGAAGCTCATCGTTCTTATAATGAACGTGGATCCTACCTACCAAATCTTTATAACTCGGACAAGCGTGCCATTAAAATTGCTCTAACGGGAACACCTTTGATTACGTACAAGAAAGACGGACGGACCAAAGAAAGTCATGCCACTACGCGAGATATTTTCGGAAATTACATCCATAAATATTACTATAACCAATCTATTGAAGATGGCTTTACTCTCCGACTGATGCGAGAAGATATTGAAACCTCGTATAAGGAGAATCTTCGGTCGATAAATGAAGAAATTCAACGTGGTGGACTGTCTAAGGAAGACATCTTTGCCCATCGTAAGTATGTTTCACCAATGTTAGATTTTATCGTAGAAGATTTCACTAGAGCAAGGGAATTTATTTTTGATGACGATTCTATCGGAGGGATGATTGTTTGCGATTCTTCTAAACAGGCGCGTGAGCTAGAACGTCAACTTGAGGAACGACGGCGAAATGGACAAACGAACCTAAGTTCAGCTCTCATTTTGCATGATGAAGGGGATAAGGACTATAAGAAAGAAAGGGTGGAAGCATTTAAGGAAGGCAAGATTGATTTGATTATTGTCTACTCCATGCTTCTAACTGGTTTTGATGCTCCTAGGCTAAAACGTCTTTATTTAGGTCGCAAAATAAAAGCTCATAATCTCTTACAAACTCTGACTCGTGTTAATAGACCCTATAAAGATTATTTATTCGGTTATGTAGTTGACTTTGCGGATATTTCCAAAGAGTTTGATAAGACTAATCGAGCCTATCTTGAGGAACTTAATCATGAGTATGATATTACAGTCACTGGTGAAAATGGAGAAGATGTCTTTGGGTCTCTTTTTGTACCAGCTGATGAGATTAGTCGAGAATTGGAAAAATCAAATCTTATTTTGATGGATTACCCAACTGGAAATCGAGCGGCCTTTGCAATAGCTGTCGATGAAGTGAAGGACAGAAGAGAGTTGATTGAACTCAAAAAAGCGATAGAATCTGTGAAACAGTACTATAACATTGCAAGTCTTCTAGGCTATAAGGAGTTAATGGATCAAATTGATATCAAATTAATTTCGACTTTTTTGAACATCATCTCCAGAAGATTAATCAACCTTTCCGCTATGGAAAGACCAGATGACTTTTCTAGCCAGGCATTACTGAACCTCGCGATGTCAGAAACTAGTTTTTCTTTTGTAAAGATTGCAGAAGAGGAATTGAGATTAGCTGCTAATGACCTGGACGATTTACGTCGGCGGGTCGCCAATGGACTTAATAACCATAAAGATAAAAAAGATCCTGAATGGGTTCAACTTTTTGAGGAGTTCAAGCGAATTATGAAAAAACATATGATCCATGAGGAAGAAGGCTACACCATGGATGTTATTCTGCATACCAAAGAGGCTTATCATAAACTTTTTGGAGCAGTTGATGATTATCGAAGTCGTATGAGACGTTTGACAATGAATTTTGATGGAGATGAGATGGCTGCTAGAAGCTATAAGCATGCAACTAATTCGTCCAAAGTTAGTGCTTTTCCAGCAGTTTATCATGTCATCAAGGGAGCTAAGATTCAGGTTGATAGACTAGTCAGTCAAAATCAAGGTGTACTGGACAATGAGGCCTTTCTAAAAAGAATGATTAGTCAGGCAGCTCGCGAGGAAATGAAAAAAACAAAATTAAACAGTAGTTTGACCAGAGAAAATTTTGAAAAGCTTGTTGAATCACTGTTTGAACAATATGAAGAGGAATACCAACATTAATGAATGAGAATTACAAAAATCTTGTCCAAGATTTAGTTGATGATTTAAAAGCTGTTTTTACACATGCTGGTTTAGGAGGAGAGGCTGGTGAATACAAGCTTCTTACCCAGTCTTTCTTATATAAGTTTTTAAATGATAAGTTTCTATATGAGGCAAAGGCAGTAGATACGAAGAATATCTATGAGGAACTTGTTAAGATGAGCCCTGATGATTATAGGTGGCTCTTGGAAGATATCGGCACTGCGACTGCTCAGCTTAAACCTGAGCAGTTCATTGAGACTTTGCATCGTAAGCAAAATGAAGACAATTTCTATGAAATATTTGAAGCGACTCTCAACCAAATAGCTATTGACAATAATGATATCTTCTCTGTTCATACGGATGGTGACACAGCTATTCGTCTTTTTGATGAGCGTTTAATTACAGATAATATTTCAGATTCAAGCAAACGTAATCAAGTCGCAAGAGCTATCATCAATCTACTTGCTCGTATCAAGTTTGATGAGACTATTTTTTCACAAGGTTTCGACTTTTTCTCTACCCTCTTTGAGTACATGATCAAGGACTATAACAAAGATGGCGGTGGTAAGTATGCTGAGTACTACACACCTCACTCTGTGGCTAAGATTATTGCTGATATCTTGGTGGGAAATGACCAACCATCAAACGTGCGAATCTATGACCCGTCAGCTGGTTCTGGAACCTTGCTCATGAACCTGGCTAGTCGTATCGGCGTGGATAAGACCACTGTCTATAGTCAGGATATCTCACAAAAATCATCTAATCTCCTCCGTCTCAATCTAATCTTGAATGGACTGCAACACTCTATCCATAATATCGTACAGGGAAATACTATCATCGCCAATCGTCACCCTGAAAAAATGGACTATATCGTCTCCAACCCGCCTTTCAAGTTGGACTTTTCAGAGTGGCGTGACCAAGTGGAGACCTTGCCAGATGCCAGTGAACGTTTCTTTGCAGGTGTGCCGAAGGTTCCAGCTAAGTCTAAGGACAAGATGGCGATTTACGAGCTCTTTGTCCAGCATATCATCTACTCCTTGAAGTCAGATGGCCAAGCAGCCGTTGTCTTGCCAACAGGATTTATCACAGCCCAGTCTGGGATTGATAAGGCCATCCGCCAACACTTGGTGGATAATCAAATGCTGGCTGGTGTCGTTTCCATGCCGTCTAATATCTTTGCGACGACAGGTACCAACGTCTCCATCCTCTTTATCGATAAGAAAAACAAGGGCGACGTCGTCCTCATCGATGCATCAAACCTCGGAACCAAGGTCAAGGAAGGTAAAAATCAAAAGACTGTGCTTTCTCCTGAGGAAGAGCAGAAGATTGTCGAGACTTTTATCAAGAAAGAAGCCGTCGAGGACTTTTCTGTCACAGTTTCTTATGAGGATATCAAGGATAAAAACTACTCTCTTAGCGCTGGCCAATACTTTGACATCAAGATTGACTATGTGGATATCACAGCAGAAGAGTTTGAAGACAAGATGACAGCCTTTCAAAACAAACTCTCATACCTCTTCCAGCAATCGCATGCATTGGAGCAGGAGATTGAAGAGCAGATGAAGGGGTTGAAGTATGAGTGAGTGGAAAAGATATAAATTAGGTGAGTTGCTTTCAATAAAACATGGTTGGGCTTTTAAATCTGAAAATTATGTTAAAGACGGTAAAACTGCACTTGTTACTTTAAGAAATATTAGTGAAGATAGTAGATTTGTTTTTGATGTCAATAAAACAACTTACTATGGTGGTGAGTATCCTGAAGAATATAATCTTAATGAAGGTGATTTAATTATTCCCTTAACGGAACAAGTTGTTGGACTATTAGGAAATTCAGCATTTGTTCCAAATTTTGGTGATATAAAATTTGTTTTAAATCAGCGTGTTGGTAAGGTTCAGGAAAAGTATGAAAAAATTGATAAAATATTTCTAAAATATCTCTTATCAACTACAACTGTAAGAACGCAAATGGAATATAGAGCCAGTGGGACAAAGCAGAGAAATATATCGCCGAAGGATATTTATGATATCGAGGTGTATATACCAGAATTAGTTATACAGAAATATATAGGTCGAATTTTATATAATTTAGATAAGAAAATCCAAATCAACAACCAAATCAACCAAGAGTTGGAAGCCATGGCTAAGACCCTCTATGACTACTGGTTTGTGCAGTTTGATTTCCCAGACCAGAATGGCAAACCCTACAAATCATCAGGTGGAAAAATGGTCTATAACCCAGACCTCAAACGCGAAATCCCTGAGGGGTGGGGAGTGGATTCTTTATGGAATATAGCGAATTTTTATAATGGTCTTGCTATGCAAAAATATAGACCAGATACAAATGAGGATGATTACATTCCAGTTATTAAAATTCGAGAAATGATGAACGGCTTCTCAAAGGATACAGAAAAAGCGAGATTAGATATTCCCATAGAAGCAGTTGTAGAGAGAGGAGACATATTATTTTCTTGGTCTGCAACATTAGAGGTTATAATCTGGGGGAAAGAAAGAGGAGCTTTAAATCAACATATTTTTAAAGTTACCTCGGATACTTATCCAAAATCCTTCATCTACTTTGAATTGAAAAGCTATTTAAAGGTGTTTAAAGCGATTGCTGAGTTGAGAAAAACAACTATGGGACATATTACTCAAGACCATTTGAAACAGGCTAAGATTGTAGTTCCGCCTATTGAACTTATTTCAAAATTAGATGCCAAACTACAACCCATAATGTTAAAACAGCAGATTCTAGAAAATCAAAACCAAGAACTCACCCAACTTCGCGACTGGCTTTTGCCGATGCTGATGAATGGACAGGTGAAGGTTGAAAATTTTACAGATTAAGATTTATTAAGGAGTACTTATGTTTTTCTTTTACTTTTTTGCAGACAATGAAATTACTGCAGTGAATACAGAGGAATTAGAGGGCTATGATGGCTCAATTAATGCTTCAAGTGTAGATGATTTTTATAGTCAAGTTAAAAAAAATGGTTTAGAAATTTCAGATGAAATTTTAGAAGATGTAGAGGAAGCTTTTGCTGATTTGGATGATGAAGGACAAGATGTTGTTCCAGAAGGATTCAGAATCAAGCACTGGGTAAGTAATCGTTCATTTGGTGAACTAGTTGATATGTTCAAACATAATGAAATTGAGAAACCTGAAATGCAAAGGAAATTTGTTTGGACATCGCTCAAAAGTTCTAGACTGATTGAATCGATTATACTAGGACTTCCTATACCACCTCTATTTCTTTTAGAAGTAGATGATAATAGATACGAGATTATTGATGGTTATCAGCGTTTAACTACACTATATAACTTTATTGAGGGACACCCATGGACAGGGCTTAAAGATGGTAAAAAAAATATAACAAGTCGGCTATCAAGGAAGAATGTTTTTCCTGAAATTGCTGGAAAGTCTTTTAAGGAACTACCAGAAGAATACCAACGGAAAATTCGTAGAAGTACGATTTCTTTAGTAGAGTTTAAACAATTGAACCCAGGTGATTTTAGTTCAAAATATTTAATTTTTGAAAGAATTAATACTGGGTCAGAAAAATTAAATGGTATGCAGATAAGAAAGTCGTTAGCTTATGGAGCATTTATGGAGTCATTGTATGACGCAGCAAGTCGATCAGAAAAATACCTATCATTGTTTACATCAACTCAGATAAAAAAAGATCTTCATGTTGAAGCGTTTCTTAGAGTCCTTGCGATGTCAGATATATACTACGGGAAATTTAAATCTAGTAAACAAGGTATTAAAAATATACTAGACGAATACGGAGAACAAAAGAAATCAGAAATTATTTCAGAAGAAGTAATTAGCAAATTATTTTATTCCTTAGATCAGTTATTAGAACTTTTCGAACCAAAAAAATTATTTAGAAGAGTGAACGCGAATCGAGATATTGAAGGAATTTTAAATTTTGGTATTTTGGAATCTCTATTAGGTGTTATGGTATTTGGTGGATATAAACTTCCTGATAAATTTAATGAAAAGTATATCAATTATATGGGTCAGTTATTCGATGGTTATCTATTAGATGAATCGCATAATCCATTTTCAACAAGTACAGGTAGTGTATTATCAATTAAAAAGAGATTTGAGATTTTTGAAGGTATACTAGAAAAGTAAATATCATGATTGATTTTATTGAATTTAAAGAACGATTGTTGAGCTTAAATGAAACATTAAAGAGAGTTAAGAAAATAGATGGAAGTCTTGCTGATGAACCGGAGAAGCATCGACATTTTGCTACTGAAATCGAAATTTCTTATGCGGATTTGAGAAATATTTATGAATCAAGTGAATTAAATTTAATGATTGAATATTACACCTTTTCAGAGCAACTAGTAAAAGAATTAGTATTTTCAATATTGACAGTCGAATCATCGAAAGAAAATAAGCACTTGGAAAAATTTCTAAAAAATAGTTTTCGCAGAAACAGATATAGTCCTAAATCGGAGTTTAAAGATATAAAGGATATTTTAGATAAGTACATTCAGACTAATAATGAAAAAATTAGATTTTTATTATTTAATACTGATAGTGACTTTACGAAAATACATGATTCATTGATTAGAGCAAGACATAGTTACGCACACAATAGTAAGAAACCTGATTTTAGTATCTCTGAATATGTTGAAAGATCTATACCTAGTTTGGATTTCTTATTAAACGAATTTATTAATATTGAAAGCAATTTAGAATCAAGATTGTCGTTACAAAAACTTATAATTGAAACCTATGATAAGAAAAAACAGTTGGAAAAACTTGATATCCGAGCTTCTAACTATAAAAATACTTTGAAAGATTTTAAGAACAAATTAAAAAGTATTGTGAATTATCAAGGTCAGTTAGAATCTACTTCAAGCATTTATACTGAAATTTTTGAACAGTCTGAAAAATATAGATCCTTAGATTTGAGGTTATCAAAAAGTACCTTAAAAACTAGATTAGAAGAAATTGAATTTGTGTTAAAACATGAGTAAACAGTGTTTGAAGATTTATGTTAGTTCTAAAAGCTGAAATTCAAAAGTCCCAGCCAAATTACTTTTGGCTGGTTTTTATTGTCTAAAGATGGTATAATTAAATTACCTAAAAGGTAATTTAATTTGACAAAAAGGAACTTATGAAGCTTATCTATAAAAATAAAACTGTTAAAAAGCAGTGCACAGAGCTGAGGCGAGCGAAAAAAGATTTTTCGGATAAGCTTGCTGTAAAGTTGCATCAGTTGATCAACTTTTTGGAAGTGGCGGATTCTTTGGCTAGTGTGACAGCATTTCCTAAGTATCACTTTCACCAACTAAAGGGAAAGAGACAAGGACAGTTTGCTTTGGATATAGATGGTCGAAAAAGTTCCTATCGTTTGATTGTAGAATTTCGTGATGAGGATCTAGAAAAGGTTTTTCCTAGTCCCATTGAAATCGAAATCCTAAAAATAGAGGAGGTCAGCAATCACTATGAGTAATAAAATTGTTGAATACAAAGACCTGATTGCTTTTCATCCAGGTCAGTATGTTGAAGAGATGATTGAAGATTATAACGTGACGCAAAAAGAATTTGCGGAGCGTTTAGGAGTTTCTGCAAAGACTGTCAGCAAGCTCGTCAATGCTGAGGAGTCCATCAGTAAGGAGACGGCTCATAAGTTGGCCAAGCTAAGCGGAGTTTCCATGCAAACCTGGCTCAATCTTCAAAATGCTTATGATGTAAAAGTTGCAGAGATTACAGAACAAAAAGAGCTAGAAGAAGGTTGTGAGAAAGAAATCTGCGAGATGATTGACTTCAAGTATTTTAAGGAAGAAGGCTATGTTACAGAAAAGCGCTATACTTTGAAAGAAAAGATTGTCGAACTTCGTAAGATTCTAGGTGTTGCAAGTTTAGAAAACCTCTCATCTTTTAATCATCTAGTGAGTTATCGGAATACGCGTGAGTTCACTACTAAAAGTATAGTGAATTCCAATATCATGCTGGAGTTGGCTTCTAAAAAAGCGCGTGATAAAACGACAACTAAGCTCAATCGCAGAAAGCTAGAGAAAAATTTGCCTGCTTTGAGAAAGTTGACCAGACAAGATCCAGAAGTCTTTCCTCAACGCTTGTCTGATATCTTGCTTGACTGTGGTGTTGTCCTAGTTGGCCTTCCTGCTTTGCCAAATGCCAATCTGAATGGTGCAACCAAAAAATTTGGAAATGGCAGTGCCATGCTATTACTCACAGATCGAAACAAAGCATCCGATATTTTCTGGTTCTCCCTTTTCCATGAGATTGGGCATATTCTGGAGAATGATTTTTCATCTGATGATGGTAATAGTGAATCCTACCGACGTTCTGAGGAAGAGGCAGATCAGTTTGCAAAAGATATTTTGATAAACCCTGAAGACTATCAAGCTTTTGTAGAAAAAGGAAACTTTGATAAGTCAGATATCATACGCTTTGCTGAGGAAATAGATATTCATCCTAGTATTGTCTTAGGACGCTTGCAGAAGGATCAATACCTTGGATATGAGCAGTTTAGAGAATTAAAAGAGAACTATTACTTTGTTTCTTGAGAATTTTTAATTTTATGAGAATCTTATTTCAAGAAGTAGTCCGTTTGCTTATTTATCAATGAGAAATAATATCTAATAAACATTCTATAACAAACCAATCAAACTGGTGCATTCTGAGCTTGTTCTGATTGGTTTTTCTTATTTCCGGATTTTAAACTGTATTTGTTCTGTATTTCAAATAAATAGAGGCTTGAAACTTTATTATATAGCTGTTCTTGGCTAAAACATTCGGCATTGTTACGTTTTTGTTACATTTGTTAGGAGTGTATGAATTGTCAGAAAATTTTTATTATAATATGGTTTATAAATAAAGTAAGGAGACTTCTATGCAAAGACAACGTTTTTCACTCCGTAAATACAAGTTCGGTTTGGCTTCTGTTCTGCTGGGAACTGCTCTGGTTTTTGGTGCTGGACAGGCTCAGGCGGATGAGCAGACGACAGCTAGTTCGTCAGGGCAAGGTCAGACGACTGCCGCTGTGGTATCAGCGACTGAGCCTGCTTCTCAAGCAACTACACCTGAGAGTCAGCCGGCAACTCCAGCCCCTGTGGAGAAGGCGGCACCAGCTTCTTCTGAATCGGCTGCTTCAAGTACAGATCAGGCTAGTCAGCCATCTACGGCAGAGGCTAAGGAAGCAGCTGCAGCTCCTGTAGAGAAAGGAGCTGCTTCTTCATCGGAACAGGCTTCTTCAAGTGCTGAGAAGGTAACTCAACCATCTACCACGGAATCCAAGCCGATAGCTCCGGCTAGTCCAACAGCAGAGTCTCCGGCGGCCGCAAACTCAGAAAAGTCTGCTGCTAATCCTGATGCAGTAGCAGAGTCACCAACTTCTCGGGATGCTAAACCAAGCAGCATCAGTACCAATGAGATTATCAAGGTTCCTCAGACCTGGTCTCAGGGCTATAAAGGTCAAGGCCGTGTGGTAGCGATTATCGACTCAGGTCTGGATGTTCATCATGAGGTTCTGAAGATTTCTGACCCGTCAAAGGCCAAGTATCAGACAGAGGCGGCTTTGGAAGAGGCTAAGAAAAAGGCCGGTATTGACTACGGGAAGTGGTACAACAACAAGGTTGTCTATGCCTATAACTATATCGATGGTGATGACAATATCAAGGAAAAGAATAGTTACTCGCATGGTATGCACGTAACGGGGATTACAGCGGGAAATCCCAACAAGAAAGCTCCTAATGATGAGTATGTCTATGGTGTTGCGCCAGAAGCACAAGTTATGTTTATGAGGGTCTTCTCAGACCGTCAACGCACAACTAGCGACGCTATCTATATCAAAGCCATTGATGATGCGGTGGCTTTGGGAGCTGATACCATCAATATGAGTCTAGGTTCAGCAACAGGCTCAACGGTTGATGTCAGCCCTAGTCTGCAGGCCGCTATTGAGCGCGCTCGGGCCAAGGGAGTGAGTGTGATCATTGCGGCGGGTAATGACAATACCTTCGGAAGTGAATACTCTAAACCGCTGGTTGAAAATCCAGACTATGGTTTAGTTGGCAGTCCTTCAACAGCAGAAAGCTCTATCTCAGTCGCTTCTGTCAATAATACTGTTCTGACAGAAGAAGTCATGGAAGTTCGTGGTCTGGAAAAGAACGATAAGCTTTTGAACGGTCATTTCAGCTACTCCATGGGTGAAACAAATGCAACCTTTGAAAAGGGCAAGGAATATGAGTATGTCCATGTTGGTCTTGGTCGTGAAGAGGACTTTGCTGGTAAGGATCTGACAGGGAAGCTGGCTCTTATCCAGCGTGGTTCCTTTACCTTCGCTGAAAAGGTTAGAAATGCCATCAGCCATGGTGCTGTTGGTGCTCTGATCTACAATAATGTCGACGGAGCTAACCTAACGATGAGCCTGGATAGTGAATCTAAAAAGGTTCCGTCAGCCTTTATCAGTAAGGAATATGGAGAGGCTTTGGCAGCTGGTCATTACAAGGTGGTCTTTAATGGTCTTAAGGTCAATCGGCCGCATCCAGGAGCAGGTAGTCTGTCTGACTTCTCCAGTTGGGGTGTCACGACAGATGGTTTGCTCAAGCCAGATGTGACAGCGCCAGGTGGCGATATTTACTCTTCGCTTAATGACAATACCTATGGCTCTATGAAGGGAACCAGTATGGCTACGCCTCATGTGGCTGGTGTGGCGGCTCTGGTCAAGGAATATCTCCTTCAG
>ERZ772764.353-NODE-353-length-33071-cov-7.645929_pt1 | contig 33071 bp, 26 predicted proteins | sample MGYA00512163_ERZ772764 | MGnify/ENA primary metagenome ERZ772764 (study PRJEB29015, sample SAMEA2737903) | human oral metagenome | biome: human oral; feature: human-associated habitat; material: dental | place: China | collected 2094 ... | reverse complement strand
GGGCCATGCGCCCGCGCCGCTCGTCTCACCGAGCCGCTCCTCTCGCTCTCGCCCCCGGTCTTATCGGAGCGAAGGCTCTCGCAGAGACTGTCCGCGTCAAGAGGCGGACCTTGCTTCGTCGACGGTCGACAGGACGTCGAGACCCCCCGCCCGTGCGGCGTGCAGGGAGTCCCAGCTCCCTCCGCAATTGTGGGTGACCAGGCCTGCTCTTGGCGATGACAGCATCTTGGGTATAATACTCCGCAATAGGTCTACATGTTGAGTTAATGCGGAGTGTTATGCAGATTGCAAGGGACATCTATCTTTCGACGCTTAACGCAAAAAGAGGAAATGGGCTGATCAAGATCGTGACGGGAATCCGTAGGTGTGGGAAGTCCTATCTGCTCAGGAACCTCTTCACGCAGTTGCTCCGGGAGGAAGGCGTTCCAGCAAGACGCATCATAACCATAGACCTAGAGGATTTCGCCAACCGAAAGCTAAGGGATGCTGAGGAGCTGTACGCCTACGTCAAGAGTCGCATCTTTGATGATGGGCCTTACTATGTCATCCTTGACGAAATTCAACGAGTCGACGACTTCGAAGACGTGACCATGGGCATCATGCACATCTCTGGGGTGGACGTCTATGTAACAGGGTCGAACTCAAAGTTCCTCTCCACCGATGTGATCACGGAATTTCGTGGTAGAGGCGACCAGATCCATCTGCGTCCGCTCTCATTTGCGGAATATCTGTCTGCGTGCGGTGGGCCGGAACGCAAGGCCTGGCAGGACTACTATACGTTTGGCGGCCTGCCGCTTGTGGCATCCATGACCGCAGACGAGGAGCGCATCGAATATCTGCGAGGGCTGTTTGACACCGTTTACCTTCGAGACATTTGCGAGCGCAACGACATCCGCCACGAAGAGCCGCTTGAGGCGCTCATCAGCATCTTGGCCTCGGCAGACGGATCCCTCACAAGCCTTCGCGCTATACAGAATACCTTCAAGAGTACTGCTAGGGTAGCCGTCACTGACAAGACAATCAAGTCCTATATAGATCACCTCAAGGACGCGTTCTTGATACAGGAGGCGGAGCAATTCGACGTAAAGGGGAGACGTTACATTTCAAGCCCGAAGAAGTACTACTTCGAGGATGTGGGGCTTCGCAATGCGTGGCTCGGCATGCGTCAGCAGGACGAGAACCATATTATGGAGAACGTGATCTACAACGAACTGATGTGCAGGGGTTGGCTTGTGGACGTGGGCGTTGTCCCTGTTACCGAGATGGGCGATGACGGCAAGCGTCACCAAAAACGGCTAGAGATCGACTTCATCGCGCGACGCGGGAGCGACCAGGTGTACATCCAGTCGGCCTTCGCGATGCCCACAACGGAAAAGCTCGAGCAGGAGTACCGCCCACTGCGCAAGCTGCACGATTCATTCAGGAAGTTTGTTATTACACATGACGATATCCGCACCCGTCAAGATGATGACGGAATCGTGACGATGGGGTTGATCGACTTCCTCCTTGATGTGGACTCCCTTGGATAGTGGAGCGGCCTGCTCTCCCGTTTCGCCCGTAAGTTCGACATCAGAAATATCAATCTCGCCAGACATGAGCTTGGGCAGCGAGGCATCGCGCAATGTAGCCAGGCCACGGTCTTCGGTCCTCATCTTGTGACGACTCAAGGTCGCGGTCCCAGCTCGCAGACAGAACCCCTCCGACCAATCTTGGCCTTCCTCGAGGCCCATCCCCTCGCGCTCGTCGCGACGAGGGAGTCATATGACGGAGAGTGCCGCACGAGCGCAGCGGTGATGGCAAGGACGCCCGCAAAGACAGCGAGGGATGTGAGCGGGGCGGCGGTCTCGCTCGCGGCCGCGTACCCCACCAGCGCGTAGCCCGCCGTGATGGGAAACACGTCCGAGACGCTTGAGCTCCCGACGAACAGGCAGGTCAGGCTCAGTAGGAACGCGACACCGGCACCTACGGTGTACAGCCCGCGCCTCCTTGTCGCCAGGACGATCACGGGCGTGACGGCAAGGTAGCACAGCAGCGACATGCCGCAGATCTGCCAGCAGGCCAGGCATATGCCATCCACCGTGACGCTATCAAGCCGCAGGAGAAGCGTGCCAGACGCAAGCGTGAGCGTGAAGCTCGTGACCCCAAATAGGAGCGATACAAGTCCCCCTGCCAGTAACTTTGCGACGAGGAGCCTCTGAAAAGGCACCGGAATCGTCAGAATCGACTTCAACGTGCCCGCGCCGTACTCTCGGTCGATCATATGCCCTCCAACGAGGGCGAGTGTCGCCGGGAGCACGAGCGTCGTGTTGTTGAACACCACCACGTAGCTCAAGAGGTCGAAGTACATCCTCTCCCCTACACTCATGCCCAGGTACATCTGGAAGGTCGAATATCCTACCGACAGCAGAATGGCGGCCAGCCCAGCAAGCAGGATGTTATCCCGCTTTGTCTTGGTCACCTCGCAGCAAAGCAGTCCTCGCAGGCTCATCTAGCACTCCTCCCTTCCGTATAGCACGAAGGAGACAACGGAAAAGGCCGCGCCGCCGCCAGCCAACGAGAAAAGTGCCACAGACGTCGGCAGGACGCGAGCCGCCAGCGACGCGGGCATTCCCGAGGGTGCGAAGCTGCCAAGATACCAGCGAAACTCGATGACCCGAGGCAGGCAGGCCGCGACCGGATTGGAGGTGGCTATCCCAGCGGCAAAGGCGTTGACGATGAGGATCCCCGCGATCGCATAGACGAGGCTTGCAACGACGCAGGCCACCTTGTTGCAGTGAGCGAGGAGGAACACGGCGACGAGCGGGAGGATATCGAGCAGGGCCATCATCCCGAGCATGAGACCTGATCCCATATAGACTGGAACGTTTTCAGGAAGGGCGCCGACGGCCAGGCCGCCTGCCAGAGTCGCGAGAAACATGGCCGCAGCATATGCGACTGCCAGGGCAAGCAGAACGCAGAGCTTCGCAAAGAGCAGCTGACCTTTTGAGACGGGGATGGACAACAGGTTCTTGAGGGTATCGTTGTCACGCTCCGCCGAGAGGAGCAGGGTTCCGACAATTCCAAGCGCGCAGGGCAAGAGAAGCAGGTAGCCGTAGAGGAACACAAGTCGAAAGAGCGCGTCGAAGTCTCCGTCCCGGCGGGAGGCGTACGCCGCCAGAACGATCGGAAACAGGCAGAGCAGCGCCAGGATGGCCTTCGGAAACGCCAGGCGCCTGAGCTTGAGGAGCTCACATCCCACGAGCCTAAGCAACTCCCTCACCTCGAGTTATGCGCTTAAAGTGATCCTCAAGACTCTCTTCGCAGGTGTGGGCCTCGCAGACCTCCAAGCCCCCTCGCACGTATGCAGACACGACGGCAGCCACGGGCAGATCGAGGTTGTAGAGCCTGAGGCTGTGGTCATCCTCCACGGAGAAGCGCTCTTCACCGAAGGCTTCCTCCAAGATCCTGGCCGCCTGAGCGGCATCCGAGACGACGAAGTGGACGTTCTTTCCACTGGCTTGCTCAAGGTCCGCAAGGCTCTGCTCCTCGAGCAGCGTGCCCTGGTCGATGATGCCGATGTCGTCCGCGAGGAGTGCGACCTCGGAGATGATGTGGCTGGAGAGCAGGATGGTCTTGCCGCGCTCGTCGCAGAGGCTGCGAATGTAGGAGCGGATCTCGGCTATCCCTATGGGGTCGAGCCCGTTAGTCGGCTCGTCCAAGATCAAGAGCTCAGGATCGTGCATCACGGCCAGGGCGATGGCGAGCCGCTGCTTCATGCCGAGAGAGTATTGGGAGAACAGCTTCTTGTCATTGTGGAGCAGGCCGACAAGACCCAGGGCGTCCTCTATCGCGTGCGCATTGGGGATGCCCCGCAGCGTCGCGAAGATACGGAGGTTCTCCGTTCCCGTCAGGTTCGGGTAGAAGCCAGGCTCCTCGATGAGGCTACCGACCCGAGAAAGGATTTGCCGCTTGTTGCCCTCTAGCGGCAGGTCGAACACCCTCACCTCACCAGACGTGGGACGTGTCAGCCCCAGCATCATCCTCATCGTGGTCGTCTTGCCCGCACCGTTTCTCCCCAGCAGACCATAGATGCGCCCTCTTCTTACGTGAATGTTCAAGTTCGCCACGCTCGCCTGCGTCCCGTAGCGCTTTGTAAGGTCTTTTGTCTCTATGATGCAATCCGACATGTTGGCATCCTCCTTTCCTGACATTGTCCGCCCGCCACCTTGCCCCACCCTTGCCTCACCCTTGCATTAAGCTTGCATTTTCGGACTCCCCACACCGAGCTGATCTCCGCCTCCGCTTTGGTGCGCGCACGGAAAGGACAGGGTGAAGGTGGCACCCTTCCCGAGAGCGCTTGTGGCGGAGGCGACCCCACCCATCATCGTCGCAAGCTGTCTGACGATGGCCAGGCCAAGGCCACTACCCCTCCCGCCGCGTCCCTCGTCGCAGCGGTAGAGCCGATCGAAGACGTGCTTGAGGTCCCTCTCGGCTATGCCCACACCGTCATCCGCGACAGAGAGCCGCAGAAACTGGTCCTGTTCCGACACCGAGATCCTGATCTTGTTGGCCCGGCCATGGGACACGGCGTTCTGGATGAGGTTGTTGAGGATGCGCACGTAGCCCTCCCGGTCAAGAGTCGCGACGATCGCATGATCGGGCATGTCCAGCTCATAGGCTATGTCTTGCTCCTCCCAGAGGGGCACCCAATCGGCGACGGCCTCTAAGGTGAGTCCCACCACATCGACCGGCCCCATCTGCAGCGTCAGCTCTCCCGAGCTGAGCCTGGACCAGTCGAAGAGGGCGTCGATGCGGTCCTTGAGATCGTGCGCCTTTTGCCGGGCCGTCTCCACGTACGTTTGCGCCTCTCCGTTGGAGACGATGCCCGCATGGACTGCGTCCAGGTAGCCGATCAGGGTCGTCAAGGGCGTCCTCACGTCGTGGGACAGGCTGGTCATAAGACGGTGGCTCGCCTCCTTAGACTTGCGAAGCTCCACGAGTTGTGCCTCGTACCCCTCGATGACCTCGTTTACCTCGTACATGAGCGGGGCCGTCAGCTGTCCGGGCGCCGCAAGGATGCGACGGCTGCCGCTTGTGCCCCTCATGTCTTCCAGAATGCGCACGGCGGCAGCCAGCTGGCTCTTGACGCGAAGGGTCAAGGCGATGGCGCCGGCGGCGCACGCCACGGACAGGACGACGACACAGCCTTCGATGACCCCCATCTGTGGTCATGCCTCCCTGCTAAAGCGGTAGCCGACGCCTCTCACGGTCTGGATATAGGAGGGGTGACTCTGGTCAGGCTCGATCTTCTTCCTCAGGCGGCTGACGATGGCCATGATGGTGCTGTCGTCGTAGGCGTATGGCTCACCCCAGACCTCCTCGTATATTCGCTGCTTGGTCAGGACCCTTCCCTGGTTTCTGGCGAGAAGCAGCAGCAGGTCGAATTCCTTCGGGGGAAGCTCGATGGGGCCGCCCGCCGTCTGGACGACACGCGCGTCGGGGTCGATGGAGAGGCCCGAGAAGCGAATCGGCGACTCGCCACCCCCCAGTCCACGATTGAGGCAGGTGTAGCGACGGATCAAGGCGAGGACGCGGGCCGAAAGCTCCTCTAGGTCGAAGGGCTTGGGCAGGTAGTCATCAGCTCCGGCACGCAGTCCCCTGACCTTGGAGGCGCCGTCTCCCTTTGCCGTCAGCATCAGCACAGGGACACAGCTTCTCGCGCGGATCTTCTCCAAGGTGTCGAACCCGTCAAAGCCCGGCATCATAACGTCGAGGATCACGAGCTGGTAGTCCCTGCCCTCCATGTGCAAAAGGCCGGATTGGCCCGAATGACAGCAGTCGGCGTCCACCCCCGCCGCGACCAGTGCCCTTTGCACCAGGGCGCAGAGCTCCCTGTCGTCGTCTATGATCAGGACTCTGTCCATGCGCCTCTCCCATCTGCGCCGTTTTGTCCAGTATCTTCTCGCTGCGGCCCATGGTATCCTAGTCCCGCATCCAGGTCTGGGGCGACCACACGGTTTTCCCCACGGTTTCAGGGAGGAGCGTTGCCACACATGCAATTCGAGGAGCTGTGGAGGGACCTTGCCAATCTAGACGAGGTGGAGGCGCTTGCCTTGGGCGGTTCCAGAGCAAGCGACAGTCACGACGAGCGTTCCGACTATGACCTATACGTCTACTGCAACCCAATGCCACAGGTATCGGCAAGGCGTCAGCTGCTGACGCGACACTGCCAATACATGGAGATCGACAACCGCTTCTGGGAGCCAGAGGATGACTGCACCATGAGGGACGGTATCGACATCGATATCGTTTACCGGAACCTGGACGCCTTTGCCGAGGGCATTCGCGCCGTCGTTGACCTGCACCACCCGTCCAATGGGTACACGACCTGCAACTGGCACAACCTCATCCGCTGCAGGGTCCTGTACGACCAAGACGGCCGCCTGCGTCAGCTGCAAAAGAGGTATACCGTGCCCTACCCGCACGAGCTGAGACAGAATATCATCGACCGAAACCTGCGCCTGCTGACGGGAAACCTTCCGTCCTATGACCGGCAGATACAGAAGGCGATCAAGAGGGATGACCAGGTAAGCGTGGGGCACCGGACCGCAGCCTTCATGGAGTCGTACTTCGACATCGTCTTCGCGATGAACGGGCTGACCCACCCCGGCGAGAAGCGCATGCTCGCCACCGCGCTCAAGGAGGCCAAGGTCCTGCCTCGTGACTTCAAGCGCAACATCCAGCAGCTCTACTCAGACCTGCACACCAAGCCGGAGGCCGCCATGGACGACATCCGGCTGCTGGTGGACGAGCTCAAAAACTGCCTGTCGCGCGCGTAAAGGGCCGCTCGCCGACCGCGTCGACTTCTCCAATCTGGGAACATCTCTGGCTCTTCGGGGGTTCGTGTGGGTTGACGCCTCGGCGAATCGCGGCGCAACAGTGTACACAAATGCCCCAAAACGGCGTCGAGAGTCCGTTTTCGCCAATCTGTGTACACTCCTGCGTCGCCACGGCCGCTCGAACGATCCTCGCAAGTCGCAACAGTGTACACAAATGCCCCAAAACGGCGTCGAGAGGCCATTTCCACCGATCTGTGTACACTCCTGCGTCACCGCCCGGCGGTGAGGGCCACGCCACCGGGGCGGTGACGCAACCACCTACCCACACGAGCTCACGAAGCCTCAGGTATCTGCGCATTTACATTGTTCGGGACCGAGGGGCCGCCGGCCCGAACCCAGTCGTCCCAACCATGAACGTGCACGCCAGAGGCTTAGGTCCCCTGGCCCCTCTCCCATGGTCTATCCTGAGGCCGCAGAATTCTCTAGAGATTTTTGCCAGCATGTGAGTAGCAATTTCGGGGATGGGGTATAGGAAGGACAACGTAAGGCATAGCCGGGGTCACTTCGATGGACCATCGGTTCAAAAGGACAAAGGAGATAGAGCAATGAAGAAGGAACTCGTTCAGCAAGTCAATTCCTACGTCGCCAATCTTGGCGTGGTGTACATCAAGACCCACAACCTCCACTGGAACGTCTTTGGTCTGCAGTTCAAGGCAGTCCACGAGTACCTCGAGGCGCTCTACGACGCCTACACCGACAACATGGACGAGGTCGCCGAGCTGCTCGCTCAGAACGGCGAGACCCCTGCCGCGAGCTACAAGGAGTTCCTGGATCTCGCGACCATCGATGACGTTCCCGCCAAGGCCTGGGCCGTCAAGGATGCCATCCAAACCGCTCTCGACGACATGACCGCGCTCAAGAAGCAGGCCCTTGAGATTCGTGATGCCTGCGAGGACGAGGACTTTGCTGTTGCCAACACCATGGAAGACCAGGTCGCTGCCTACAACAAGGAGATCTGGTTCATGAAGTCCATGCTTAAGTAGGCATAGCAGAGCCTTTAAGGTAACAGAGTCCCCAAGCAAAGTTCCGCAAGCTCCTCATAGAAGGGGCCATGCGGGCAGAAACCCACAAGTGAGGAGCTCACCATGTTCGAGCAGATCAAGCTTCCCTACGCCTATGACGCCCTTGAGCCCTACGTCGACGCGTTGACGATGGAGACCCACTACTCCAAGCACCACGCCACCTACACCAACGCCCTCAACGCCGCTGCCGAGAAGGCCGGGGTCGCTGGCCAACCCATCGAGCACGTCCTTTCCTCCCTAGACAGCATCGACGAGTCCCTGCGTAGCGCCCTCCGCAATAACGGCGGCGGATTCTATAACCACAACCTGTACTTTTCCATCATGTCCCCCACTCCCGCCGCTGAGCCTACGGGTGTGCTAAGGGAGAGGATCGAGCAGACCTTCGGCAACGTCGACGAGCTCAAGGCGCAGCTCAAGAACGCCGCCGTCGGACGCTTTGGCTCTGGCTGGGCGTGGCTTAACGCCGCCAATGACGGAACCCTGAGTGTCGCGTCAAGCCCCAACCAGGACAACCCCCTTAGCGAGGGCCTTGGTGTCACCCCGATCCTGGGCATTGACGTCTGGGAGCACGCCTACTACCTGAAGTACAAGAACCTGCGCGGCGACTACGTTGACGCGTTCTTCTCGGTTCTTGACTGGGATGCCGTTGCCGCCAACTACACGCAGCTCTCTTAGACACAGCTTCCCTTATCATTAGGTATGGACCGGGGCAGGGATGGGGAACCTCACCACGAGTGGCAAACCTAGGGCCTCAAACGGTTTCCTGCTGGTTCCTGTGAAACGAGCAGACAAGGAGATCGGACGCCAACAGGGCGGACATTCTGTCGAGCCAAGCGGCAACGGGGGGGCTACAACCACACGCGGCTCGCCCCGCGAGGAAGCCGCAGCCACTCTGGTCCTACTGGGAGGAGAGGCTGGACATGCCGATGGTGGTCTAGCAGAGAAAATAGTTTTAAATGAAAGGAGTTATAGTTATGTCAATGGAAGACAAAATCTCCCAAGCTAAAGGTGCAGTAGAAGAAGGTGTAGGTAAATTAACCGGTGACAAAAAAGTAGAAAAAGAAGGGGCTGCCGAAAAAGCGGCTGCAAAAGTTAAAGAATTCGCTAAAGATACTAAAGATGCTGTAGAAGGAACTATTGATGGTATCAAAAAAAGCACTGTAGATAAAGATAAGGAGTAACTCTAAGGGAACTGCAATGGGAGTCATAGACCATGCCCCTTTCTCCGCAGTAGGCCCTGCAATCGAGTGAGTTTTGGGAGGCTTCGTAAGCTCGTGTGGGTAGAAATCACGAAGCCTCCCATAAGAACGGTGAGTTGCAGCGTGCCCTGCTGGAACTACCGATGAGGACCCCTACCACCTACGATGCCTTGGCTGGCGCCCTGGGGGTCTCTCGCAGCACGCTCTATCGCGATCCGCACGCACTCGAGCTGGCGGGGCCACATCGCTCGGGCGAGGTCAGACAAATCTCACAGACCTTTCCAAGACGGGTTTCTCGTCTGCGCGGCAATGTCGCAAGCTCTCCAAAGGCCATTCGGTAAGCGTCGGGCGTATTGGAAAGCTGGAATGCGACTTCTTCGCAAGGCGGGGCGACAGCTACGCCCACGTGCAGGTATCGATGACGATCGCCAGCCCTGAGGTGGAGCGACGCGAGTACGCGCCATTCGGGAGGATTCGCGATGGATGGCCGCGCTTCTTGTCCACATTTGACCCACTTAGGAGCCAACGCGATGGGGTGCACCACCTGAACCTCATGGAGTTCCTTAAGGCAAACTCGGACCTCTTCTGATGTCACCCCAGTCGCCACGCATGTATTCGTATGCAATTGAGGGGAAGCCCCGGTACCACCCCTCCTCACGTCACCCGGAGGATGAGTCGAGCGGCTCGAACAAACTGTATGGGAAGGGGGCCCGCAGGAAATCTTTGAGCCAGGTGCCGGCGTACGCTGCCTACGGGTTCCAGACAAAGCCGCTGACTATCACAAGAACCTGCTCGCTCCCGTCTCCTTCAGAGCGATTGCGGAACCTCTCCTGCCATGAACTGAGGACGTCATCGAGCTCCGTCCGTAGGACGTCGAGCTCTGACGGGGTGAGCCTGAGGATCGAGTCGAATCCGATCTCGCTATCATGCCACTCTTTGGGAATCGTCCCATAGTTACCAAGGTAACGTCCGTACGCGTCAGCATACGATTGCGCCGACGCCCTTCTGATGGCAACCTCGGTCTCTAGGCCGGACGTTTCTCCCTCGTCCAAATCAGGCTCTATCACGGCCGGCGACGTCTCCCACCAGCTCTGCCTGTGGTCGCCCTTGCCACGGTCCGCGCGCCTTACCAGCCCCGCTTCCTCAAGCTTTTGGAGGTGGTAGCTGGCGCTGCCCGGGGCGATACCAATCTGCGCTGATATCTGCCCTACAGTCCTTTTGCCCCCGTTCCTCAAGAGCCCAAGGATCCTCATGCGGACGGGGTTGGACAGGGCCTTGAGCGTCGCAATATCCGAAACCTTCAGAATTTTCCGCCCCATTCACGCCTCCAAGTCACTCAGTTGCTAAGACGATTATGCCAATGAGGGAGACTCTTGACTCAGAGCCTGGTAAATGACAAAATAGTTTGTACAATACTTCTTGTTGATTTCCGAGTTGGAAGGGGTCGACAGCGTTTGAGAAGCCATTCTCCCCAGGACAAACGTCAAAATGCGCCCCTATCGCCAAGCGAGCTCCTGTATCTGTGCGGCCATGGCATCGGGGTGGCAGGAGACCAACTTTTCTATACTGCGCTTGCATGGTATTGCATTGAGGTTTCTGGCCTGGAGTCAACCGCCGGGCTCGTCGCGTTCCTCGGGGCCCTTCCAAGAACCCTGCTGCTACTTCCGGGAGGTGTGGTAGCCGACAGAAGAGGCAGCAAGCATGTCGCCGTGCGCGCAGCATCCGTGCGAACCGCATTACTCTCCCTTGCTGTTGCGGGAACGTTCCTTCAGGGCATGTCTCTTGGGCTTCTCGTTGTTGCGGCCACCATGTTCGGCGTGACCGAAGCGTTCTATCTTCCAAGCTCTCAGAGCATGGTCGCGACCGTCGGCCAGCCGGGTAGCGAGAAAAGACTCCAGCCCCTGTTCTCCGGCGTCGAGAAGGTGGCCCTGTCCGTAGGTTCCGCGTTTGGGGGGATTTGCATAGGTGCGCTCCGGCCCCCTGGCGCATTCCTTATCATGGCGGCAGCATCTGCGATCTCTGCGGCCATGCTTGCCCTCGTCAAGGAAGGGCGACCTGCTCCGGCAAGCACTGACGTGACCGTGGCGTCCATCTTCGCTGGTGTGACCACTGGATTGAGAAAGGTGCTGACCCGCCCGTCGCTAAGGTCGACCTTGATCCTGATGACCGTCGCCGAATTCGCGGCGTCGGGCCTGACGGGAGTGGGCTACGCGATGCTCTCCTCGGAGCAGGGCTGGGGAAGCGAGCGGATGGGGGCCATCCTTTCGTACTTTGGAGCGGGCGCGGCCATGGCCTCCTTTCTCGTGGCGCTCTTTGGCACGAGACGGGGGGCGGAGCTGGTGGGGCCTTCGATGTCCATCGTCGGCCTGGCATTTGCCGCATCGGGCGCATGCAAATCTCCTCTTCTCTGCGCCCTCCTTGCAGGTGTCGCTGGGCTTGGGAGCGGCGTATCCTCGACGATGCTCTTGACGCACTTCGTCACCCAGGCTGAGGGAGGCCAGCTGGGCGTCTCCATGTCCCTGCTCAGCATCGCAGTCTTTGCGGCCGCGCCCCTTTCCTACCTGTACTGCTCGCTCGTGGCTGGCCTCGTTTCAGTCGTGGGCGTGTTCTGCTCCCTGGGTGCACTTTTGGTTTTGACGAGCTTGCGTTGCCGATGTATGGACGTGCAAGAGACAGACGGCTGACGCTCACAGCGCAGCCGGAGAAGCACCTCCGCCCCCGGGGCGATACCAGTCTGCGCTGATATTTGCCCTACAGTCCTTTTGCCTCCACTTCTCAAGAGCCCAAGGATCCTCATGCGTGGCGGGGTTAGTGTTAGCGTCGGCTTGAATCGACTTCCGCGTGTCCCCGCCATATCCGCCCCGTGCGAGCCGTGTCGCCCCTGCAACCCGAGAGGAATGCGGCCACCGCTGGCCGCGACGTCTTCCAAGCACCGCGTGTGCGACAAGGGACCACCGTGACCTGCCCGGCCTTCGCTGTCGTACCCGCGTCGGCCATGGGCTAGCCCCTCCCGCTCCCACCCTCGTCGATGAGCCACTCGCCCGACCTCCTCGAACCGATGCGCCTGAGACGACCGTCATCCTGCAGCCGCCTCAGGGCAAGCGCGACGGTGCTGCGGGCAACGCCCAGCTGCCTTGCCATGGATAACTGCGTGATGCCCGAATCGGCGCGGATCAGCCTCTCCAGCCTCTTGTCGAGGTCCTCATGCACCTTGCCTGACGTATTGTCCGATCTATTGTCCGAATTATTGTCCGACGCGCTGCCGTTGTCCGATCTATTGTCCGACTCACTGCCCCAGCTCAGCCTGTCACACGGCCCATCGTCCGAAGTCGCGCCAAGCGCGGCCGGATCCCTACCCGTCCGCACGACACGGCTGGCAGGAGCGCTAAACGTGACGAGCAGGCTGCCCCCAGCAAGACCGTACTCGGGCGGTTTGATGCCGTCGAGCTTACACTCGGTGAATATCTTCTGAATCCCGCGCCCCCAGCCCTCCACGAGACCAGCGAGAAAGAACGCGTTCGCGACCTTCGGGTTATGCGGCTCTGACGCATGGAGGCCAAGGAGGCTCTCGATGGTCCAACCCTGTGGGAGGACGCATGCATTACCGACGATGAGCCGATCATCGTATACGCGAATCTGGACCGGAGCGCCCGAGGCGTAATGCTTGTGTGCCACGGCGTTCACCACGGCCTCACGCACGGCTGGACGAGGAAACGCGAACCGCTCCACGCGATAGATCCCGTCATAGGAGATCTTGGCCCGCAAGTACTTAGCATAGAGCAGGTCGATCGTCTTGTCCACCTGCTCTATGACAGGACCGCCCACGACGTCTTGGTAGAGGATCTCTGGCCCCTCAAAGAAGCCGACCTTCACGGAACTTCCCGGGACGAAGGCCTCCGGGTCCCGCGCGAAGAGCAGGGCGGCCGCATTGGTCAGGTAACCGTCCCTCATGAGCTTCAGGTGCGCGATGAGCTCGCCCGGCCCCTCGAAGGTGGCCTCGTCAGGTATGCGCCCCCTCCTGCGCGCACCGTCCACGAAGCGGCCCATCGCACCCTTGTCAAGGTTATCGAGCGAAAGGCCGGGCGCCGGAGCACTGTCCCAGCTTTGCCCCTGCCTTCTTAGCAGAAAGGTGTCAAGCGCGGCCCCCTTGAGAAGTTGGTTGGTCACGCCCACGCGCATGTAGTACAAACCCTTGCAGCTTATGGGAAACGCTTGGGGATCGACGTCGATCTCGATGAACGTGCCGTGCGAACTGCCCGCCATGCGGACGGCCGGTGCTATGCCCAAGACGCTGACGATTTTGTTGGGGATGTCCTCGAGCAGCCGGTGCGGGTTGTCGAGCCCGAGCACGTTGCCATCATCGTCGACACCGATGTAGATGACGCCGCCCTGCGCATTTGCGAACCCGCAGATCCACTTGAGCCAGTCATCGCGCCAGGAGCTCTTGTACTCAATGTTGTGGTTCTCGGACATGGTCCTCCTCCTGACCTTGACAGGCGCATCCCGGGACGGGGCAGGCGTGCCTCGCACCGTCTTCGAAATCGCTCCCGATCGTCTGTTGTGCCAGACGTATTGAGCGCAGCGAGGCATGCCGAGGGGCTTTTGACGCCCCGCACGTTGGCAGCGTCGCGGATGATCACGATCTTCAAGAAACTGCCGAGATGATACCCGATGAGACCGCAGGTGTTCCCCCATCCACACGCGGTCATAGGCGGAAGGACACCCTCAAAGGCGAGTGGTAGCTCGGACAGCGGTGACGATGACTCGAGTTGCCACACAAGAAGAGGCGCCCAGCTGCATCTTAGGACACAGGGTGTAGACTTGGGTGGACGTTGACAAGACATGGGACGCACGGCTACGGCAGGAGATGCCATGTTTGGGCAAGAGGAGCTTTGGCGATACCGCGAGGGCAACAGACTCGAGCTCAAGGAGGCGCAGGGCGGCCTCCCCAGAAGCTTCTGGGAGACCTACTCCTCCTTCGCCAATACCCAAGGAGGTCTCATTGTCCTTGGTGCCGCCGAGAAGAGCGATGGCACCATGAGAGCCATCGGCATCGCGAACCTTGAGGTGCTCAGGCGCGATCTCTGGGGCAGCCTCAACAACGAGCAGAAAGTGAGCACGAACCTCCTGCTTGACTCCGACATCACGCAAGAGTCCATCGATGGGAAGTCTCTGCTGCTCGTTTACGTGCCACGTGCCGACCGCACGCTACGACCCGTCTACATCAATGACAACCCCAAGCGCGGCAGCTTTAGGCGCAACGGGGACGGCGACTACCACTGCACGGCCGAGGAGTTGCGAGCGATGGCACGTGATAGCGCTGAGGGGGCAACGGACAAGCTGGTACTGCCCGCCATTGACCTCGACGCGCTGAGCGCGGAGACGATCGGCGCGTATCGCAACGTGTTCGCTGGCTACCGCCCGGACCATCCCTGGACGCACCTGGGAAACGAGGAGTTCCTGCTGCGCCTGGGAGCCGTGGGGAGGTCTGCTGAGGACGGGATGGTGCATCCCACGAGAGCGGGCCTGCTCATGTTTGGTGAGGCGTGGCGCATCACGGATGAGTACCCCAACTACTTCCTCGACTGCCGAAGGCAGGAGTCAAGGCGGCGCTGGGACGACCGCATAAGCTCTGATGACGGGGAGTGGAGCGGAAACGTCTACGACTTCTACCGCAGGGCCTCGCCCATGCTTGCGCGGGAGCTCCCGGTGCCCTTCGAGCTGGACGCTGCGATGCATCGCGTGAGCGACACGCCGCAACACAAGGCCCTGCGCGAAGGCCTGGTCAACGCCCTTGTCCATGCCGACTACTATGGTCGCACGGGCGTGGTGGTCATACGGCGCCCTGGGAACGTCACGTTCTCAAACCCTGGGGGCCTGAGACTTGCCGCAGACGTCATCGAAGGCGGCGGCGTCTCGGACCCACGCAATCCCACGCTGTTCAAGATGTTCAACCTCATTGGGCTCGGAGAGAAGGCGGGCAGCGGCTTTGACGTTCTCAGGTACGCCGCGCGCTACGCAAGCGTCGCCGACCCCCTCCTCGAGGAGCTTGGCGAGCCCGACCGCGTGAGACTCACCGTTCACGTGAGGCTCAGGGGCGACGTCGGAAACGGCGGGGATGACGTCGGAGACGTCGGAAGTCATGTCGGTAATGTCGGAGATGATGTCGGAGGTGGTGTCGGGGACGTCGGAGGTCCTGCGCGACGTCCTTCTGACACCGAGGCCGTCGTGCTCGCCGAGATCCGAGCAAACCCCAAGGCCTCGGCCAAGGACATAGCCGCCAAGATCCAGCGAAGCGACAGGCAGGTGGAGCGCGCTCAGCGGTCCCTGCGCGAGGCCAAGGTCATCGAGCGCGTCGGCGGCACGCGAGGTCACTGGAAGGTCAACCCTCACTCCGGGGGCAATCTCTAAACGCGTCCACTTGTCGTTGAGGCCCTGGACAGTACAGTCGTGAAGGATGGATCGCCCATCCGTATCGTCCGCTGATTGGAGGCCGCCGGAGGTTCGCGCTGCCAGTCAGACCTGAGTGCGCATCCCTGTATGTTCATCCGACGCAATCAGCGCTCCCTAGAGCAGCCTTCCCAACTGCCCGACCGCCCACAGGGGCACATTGACCATCCACCCCTCATCGCGATAGCCCGAAAGGGACGTCCTCACCACCCTATCTAGGCCGAAGCGCTTGGCGACGACACCCAAGCTCTTCGACCTGAGGTTCTCGGCTGCCTTGACCTCGATGGGCGTCGGTCGAGCTCCAATCTGCGTCACGACGTCTATCTCTGCTCGGCTGTCGGGAGATGACCAGTAGTAGGGCTTGAGTCCTGCGCACACCAGCTCCTGAACGACGAACGCCTCTGTCAGCGATCCCTTGAACTCAGTAAAGGCCCTGCCCTCGTCGAGTACCGCTGCCTCCGGCAGACCGGACTGCGCGCCGAGCAGGCCGACGTCCACGCCAATGAGCTTAAACGCCGCCCTGTCCTCATAGCCGGCCAGAGGTATCCTGAGCGCCGACGCACGGGGCACCCTGATCACGGCACCAAAATCTTCGAGCCACTGTATGCTCTCCTCGAAGTCACGCGCACGCGCCCCCCTGCGTAACGCGCCGAACACAAAGCGCTTGTTCTCCTTGGCAAGCTGTGCGGGAAGGGAGGCCCACACCAGTCGCATACGCTCGAGGATGCGAGCGGGAGCGTGCTTGGCAAAATCAGCAACGTATGCCTCAGTGATGTCTGTCTGAACGTCGCGCACGCCCCGGACGCTCGCCGCCTCGGCGTACCGTGAGACAGCAGCGGGCATCCCCCCAACCACCAGGTACGTGCGCAAACGATCCACCAGGCGACTCTGCAAGACCTTGCCCATGCTTGCAAACGTGGCTCCATCGGCGAAGATAACATAGTCGGCCAGCTGCGTGTCACCAATCCCTCGGAGGAACTCGATGAAGTCCATGGGGTGCAGCGTCAACAGCGTGACCTTCCCCGTGGGGAAGGATGTGTCGCCTTTGCGCATGGCTATGCCCATGTACGAACCGGCGGCCACGACGTGGTACTCGGGCGCGTCCTCACAGAAGTACTTGAAGGCGGTAAGGCCGCGCGCAGCCTCCTGGACCTCATCGAAGAAAAGCAATGTGGTCGCAGGGTCGATGCTCGTATTGCGAACGATCTCGATCTCGGAGACGATGCGCGCAGGATCGAGGTCCTTGGCAAACAGCCCTTGGAGAGCCGGCTCCCGCATGAAGTCAATTCGCACCGTGGATCTGAACGCTCGTCTCCCAAACTCCTCCAAAAGCCATGTCTTGCCTGTCTGTCGTGCTCCCCTCAAGACTAGCGGCCTGCGATGGGCATCGTCCTTCCATGCCAGAAGTCGGTCCATGAGCTTTCGTTCCATTGCGCACAACCCTTCGCACCTGATCGCGGTCATCGCTGGCACCAACGCAGAACTCCTTGTGCAAACTCACTCTACTACATATATCATCCCTATGAGTGGTGATAGACACACGATGTTGCTCGCTATTATGTGGGAGAGAACCACATTATTGGTATGATCTTGCCAACAAGATCGCTCCAAGTCGCACGCGTGTTGCAGACGCCAGGCAGACGCCGCCCTCGACGTCTTGGTGGGCACGTCCAGTCACGCCAAGGAGGCCACCCGCCCGTGCTAGGATGGTGTCCCCAACAGACGGATGCGCGGCATCACAGGGCCGCAGGAGGAATCACCATGACAGACAGCAGCACGACGGGCCTCTGGGGCCTTCTTGACACGCTCAAGGGACACAGGTGGGTCGAGCTCTCCCACAGGCTCAACAACGAGAGTCCCTACTGGGGAGGCATGCCCGAGGGCGCCGTTAAGCTCGGCACCGTGATCTTTGACTGGGGCAACCCCATCCTCGACTGCCAGATCCAGTCCTTCACGTTCCCGGGGCAGTTTGGCACTCACATCGACTTCCCTGGCCACTTCGTCAAAGGCAAGCCCAACTCGGAGGCGTTTCTCGATCAGGCGCTCGCCTTTCCGCTGGTGGTCATCGACGTGAGCGACAAGGTCGCCCACAACGTCGACTACGCGGTGTCGCTCGACGACGTCTCCGACTGGGAGACGCGGCACGGGCGTATCCCCGAGGGCTCACTGGTCGCCCTGCGCACGGACTGGCACACCCGCTGGCCGGACAACGACGCCATGAACAACTTCGATGACGAGGGAGCCGAGCATTGCCCCGGCTGGACCATCCCCGTCCTTCGGCACCTCTATGAGGAGAGGGGCATCGCCGCCAACGGCCACGAGACCTTTGACACGGACGCGTCCGTGGAGGCCGCGCTCGCAGGCGACCTCGCAGCCGAGCGCTACGTGCTTTCGCACGGCCACGTGCAGGTCGAGGCCCTGACGAACCTTGACCAGGTGCCCGAGTCGGGCGCCATCGCCTTCGTGAGCTTCCCGCGCATCGAGGGGGCGACGGGCCTTCCCGCCCACGTCTTCGCCATCTGCCCCGACGAGCGGGCCTAACGAGTGCGGGACCGCATATGCAGGCCAGGGGCTTGCTCCTCTGTGCAGGCGAGGTGGGGTCGGATGTGCTGGACCCACCCCTTAGCTCCGGTCTGAGCACGAGGGACTGGTTGCCGGTGACGCGTCTCCGCACGTGCCGCGCTCCCGTATAGGCAGCGCGAGGAAGGATACGATATGAGGCTGCTCACATCGCTCATGCTCAGGCACAAGGTACGCCTGCTGGCCGCAGCCCTGCTCACGGTCCTCGGGTCCCTCGTGGCCCTGCTGCCGGCTCTCTTCCTGCAGCGACTCATCGATGAGGGCTTCTCTGCGGCGGACTTCGGACGCATCACGCTCTGGGCGGGCTGCATCGCGGCAGCCGCCGTCGCGCAGAGCGTGCTCAACGTGGTGTCCACCAGGCAGTTCGCCCTCGTCGGCCAGACGGTGGCGGCAGAGTACCGAGACGCGGTGGTGGACAGGCTGCTCTCGCTCCCGGTCAACTTCCTCTCTGACAAGGGCAGCGGCTACGTCGCCTCGCGGGTCGGCGAGGCGGGCCAGGTCTCGTCCCTGTTTTTGCCAAGCAACTTCAGCTGGCTGGGCACGCTTCTCCAGGCGGCCTTCGCGATCGCGATCCTCGCGTCGATGGACATCGTGGTCCTGTCCCTGGCGTGCGTCCCGTGCCTCCTGCTCGGCCTCTTCGTCGCCTGGGCCACCGCCGCGTTTCGCAAGGCGGTCAACGCGTCCCTTGAGGCGGGCGCCGACTGGTCCGGCAAGCTCAACGAGACGGTCCGGGGGCGCGAGGAGATACGGCTCGGCGGGGGAAGGGCGCAGGAGCGGGAGGGGATGCTTGCCCGCGGGGAGCGGCTCAAGGAGGCGGGCATCCGGCAGAGCACCCTCTCGGGAACGACGACGGAGTTCATGAGGGTGTTCGCCACGGCCATGCAGGTGCTCGTCTACGTGCTCTGCGGGTGGCGGCTCGTGCAGAGGTCGCTCACGCTCGGCCAGACCATCGCCTTCGCCCAGTACGTGGGGAAGGTCTACGCCCCCATCATCGGGGCCATGTCGCTGGCCTTCACGGTCCAGCCCGCCCTGGAGGGCATGCGTCGCATCGACGAGACCTTCTTTGGCGGCGAGGCGGCTCCCGGGCAGGGGGCTGCCGTCCTTGGCAAGGTGGGCAGGATCGAGGTGTCCGGCCTCTCATTCTCCTATCCGGGCTCCGGGCGCCGTCTCTTTGGCGGCCTTTCCTTTTGTGCGGACAACCCGTCCCTCGTCATCCTGAGGGGCAACAACGGCAGCGGCAAGACCACGCTCGTCAAGATCCTCCTCAGGCTGCTTGGGGGCTACGACGGGGCCATCAGCGTGGACGGCATCGACCTCAAGGACATGGACGAGGCGAGCTGGCTCTCCCGCTGCGCCTGCGTGTCGCAGCGCCCCTTCGTCTTCAACGACACCATCCGAAACAACGTCACCTACGGCCTGGGCCAGGTGAGCGAGGAAGACTACTCCCGCGCGCTCGAGCAGTCCGGCGTCGCCGGCCTCGTGGCTCGCCTCCCGGACGGCGACTCGACCGTGGTCGGCGAGGACGGCTATGCCCTCTCGGGCGGCGAGCGTCAGAAGCTCTCGCTTGCGAGGGCCCTGGCGAGGCGTGCGGACGTCCTCGTCCTCGACGAGCCGACGACAGGCCTCGATGCCGATGCGGTGCGCGAGCTGGAGCGGCTCGTCGGAGAACTGTCGAAGGAGAGGATCGTCTTCATCATCGACCACACGGAGGCGTTTGCCCACGGCGACGCTCAGGTCCTGTCGATTGACGGGTCGACGTGACAGTCAATCGCAGAGGCGATACCGTCCGACCTGAAATCATACAAACGCCGCTCTGTCAGGGACCTAAGCATGTGAGCGGCATGACGTAGACGTCGGCGTCCTTGTCATAGCGCGCCAGCTCACCGGCTCCCACGAGCACCGCCATGAACGCCGGCGCTGGGTTTCTCGCCATGGGATTTCTCGCCACCTTGCGACGGAGGCGATCCAGGCTGGTGATAGCCTCCCCAAGCTTGTCCTCCCCGAGCTTCACCTCGATGCCCGCCCAGCGGCCGTCCGTCAGCTCGATGATAGCGTCGACCTCAAGGCCGTCGGAGTCGCGGTAGTAGTGGAGCGAATCGGCGGGTGCTCCGGGTAGCGCGGACGCGTAGACCCGCAGGTCATGCATGGCAAGCGACTCAAAGAGCAGGCCAAACAGCTGCCCATCGGACATGAGTCTTTCCTGCGTGATACCGAGCAGCGACACCGCAAGCGACGAGTCGGCAAAGTACCTCTTTGGCTTCGTCCTCAACCGCGATCTTGAGCGTATCGGGGCATCCCACCCGCCAACCTCATCGACGACGTAAAGCCGTACAAGTTCCGAGACGTAGGATGACGCCACGGAAGCACTCGCTTTGGGACTCGCGCCGGATATCCCCGCATCTGCGGCAACGGTCGAGAACTTGACCGCCTTGCCTGAGTTTCTCGCGAGCGATTGGGCGACGCGGCGCGCCACCCTACCGTCAAAGCCTCGTCGAGTGATGCTAGTAGCAAACAGGGCATCCAGATAGCTCGACACGTAGTCGCCAGTTCCCGTCGCCCTAGACCGGAGGGCTGGCCATCCACCCCTGCAGATCATGCGCGCATATGGCTCGAGCCGCTGGTGCGCGAGTTGTGGATCAAAGCGCCCGCCGAAGAGGCCTGCGAGGGAGATCGCCCCGCTCGACTCACCGGTCTCGACAAGGGTCATCGTGCTCATCCGGTACGTGGCTATACGTCCCGCCCCACTGTGCTGTAATCTGTCCTTATTGGGCTCAGAGGAGCCAGTTAGGATGAACTGCCCGCTCCTGTTGCCCGTCTCGTCAATTCGATAGCGAACCTCATCCCAGATTGACGGAACATCTTGCCACTCATCGATTGCGTGCGGTTGCTCCCCCACAAGTGCTGTCGTAGGGTCCGCTCGGGCAAGCGAGCGCTCGGCCTCGCGGCCTATCCTGGTCACGCTCGAGGCGAACGAGAGAGAGGTCCAGGTTTTGCCACACCACATCGGTCCGACAATCTCGACAGCACCAAACTCATCAAGCAGGCGTGACACACCTGTGTCGGCAATCCTTGGCAGATATCCATCCGGCTTGAGACTTCCCTGGTCCATAGGCCGACCTCCCATCTGATGCAGCTTGTTGTCTCAGAGCATATATGCCTGCCGAGAATTATTGAACCAGCAAAACAGAGCCTCGTCAACCAGCAAAATAGAGCCCCGTCAATCAGTAAAATAGAGCGAAATCTGTCGGTGGCTGTGTTAACCCTATTCTGATACGGTTGCCTCTTTTGACTTACGTCGGTGCACGAAGCCTGCCGCTCCGACGACCCGATCGAGCTGCTCGCCAAGCTGCCCCCATGTTCTCCGTATTGGTTGACGTGGGAGTAGAGTGTTGCCGCGCCATGTCAGAATAGGGTTAACACAGCCTCTGTCGGTAAAACAGGCTCTTCGGGGGTTTGCGTGGGTTGACACCTCAGTGAAAACGCCAACCTAGCGGCGGCGCCACTCGCGCAGAACCTGTTTTCCCGGCTAGGGGAGAGGCAGGGCACCGAGGGGGCACTGCCGGCACACCATGGCAATTGGGGCGCTCGTGCCACCCGACGCAACTCGCGTCGCAACAGTGTACACAAATGGCCCAAAACGGCTCCGAGGTGCCGTTTTCGCCGATCTGTGTACACTCCTGCGTCACCACACCTGTCCTCAACGCCGCAACAGTGTACACAAATGCCCCAAAACAGCTCCGAGAGACCATTTTCGTCGATCTGTGTACACTCTTTTGCACCCCCCACGACCGCTCGCGCGACCGGGCGAGGCTACGGGTCCCACGACGTCGGCGACCCCATGGCCCCGTGACGCAAGGGCGCTCGGACCTGACACCCACGCCGCCAGGGCGGTGACGCAACCACTCACCCACACGAACTCACGAAGCCTCGTAAAACAGAGGCTAATTGCCCGGCATATCAGAGGAAACACCATACCCCTCGCGGCCGTACGCGGTCTGCATGTACGGATGGCAGCCCAAGGCCTGCGGCAAGATGAGTCCTGCGATGGCAAGCAGGGGGAGCACGGCGGTCACGTAGCGGATATGACGGGCACGATGTGAGTGATTCACTCACATCGCAATCGTGATGTGAGTGATTTTTGGCAGCAAACGACACAGACTTAACGAAGAGAAACTCTATTACCGCAGGTCAGAGGCTTACTGAAAGCATACTCGAAGTGAGTGATTCACTCACTTCGTCAATGTGATGTGAGTGATCCACTCACTTCGCGACACTCGAGGCGGTGAAGTGAGTTGATCACTCACATCACGCACGTTCGGGACGCCGGGGTCCACGTGTTGTGCGGTACGCGCCCAACACTGGGCACCAAACACCGAGTGCCGGGAGCCAGATGATGCGTACCCAGCTCGGCCCCGCCTGCCCTACTTCACGCCGGCCTTCTCCTTTGCCCGCTCGATGGTGGCGAGCTGCTCCGACGAGAGGTGAATGCCGCCGTACACGCCCCCCTTCTGCCCGCCCCCCTCGTTGACGATGAGGTCCTCGAGCTCGCCGCGACGGCGGAAGCGCAGCTTCTCGCCGGGCAGGACGCGCTCGGTGGGATCATCGGGGTTCGTGATCCTAAACGCGCCTCCGCTCTTGAAGTTCTCCTTTGCCACCGAGATCATGAGCTTGATGCGATTGAGCTGATTCACCTCCGAGGCGCCCGGGTCGTAGTCCACGGCCACGATGTTGCTTTCGGGATGTAGCTGACGCAGCCGCTTGATCACCGACTTGCCCACGACGTGGTTGGGCAGGCAGGCAAAGGGCGAGCAGCACACGATGTTGGGCGTACCGTGCTGGATGAGGTCGACCATCTCGGCCGTGAGCAACCAGCCCTCGCCCATCGTGTTGCACAGCGACAGGATGGAGCTTGCCTTCTGGGCGAGCTCATGGATGTCCTCGTAGGGAGAGAACCTCTCGGACTTGGCGAGCATCTTGTTGATGGGCACCCGCATGGAGCTCACGAGCTTGATACCCGCGCTGTGCGTGAGGCGACTCATGGCCTTAGTGCCCAGCTCGTCGTGGGTGTTGATCGCATTGGACATGCCAAAGAGGAAGAAGTCCAGAAGGCCCGGAACGTCGGCTTCGCAGCCCTCGCCCTCGATGACGTCCACGACCTGGTTGTTGGCCGTCGGGTGAAACTTGACCAGGATCTCTCCCACGACGCCGACGCGCGGCTTGCTGCGGTCGTCCGTGAGCGGCAGCGTGTCAAAGCGGTCGATGGTGTCTCGACAGAGGCGATAGAAGCTCTTGCGGTCGGTGCGGGGTATCAGGGTCTTGGCACGCCTCATCAGGCTGTCGTAGAGCCTGTTGGCAGAGCCCCTCTCGGTCTCGTAGGGACGCGTGCGATACAGGAGCTGCATGATCAGATCCCCATAGAGCAGCGCGTAGATCGCCTTCACGATGAGGCCGGGCTTGAAGAGGTTGAAGCCAGGCGACGACTCGCCAAGCCCGCTCGCCGCCGTGAGGGAGATGACCGGCACCTCCTCGTGGCCGGAGTCCTTGAGGGCCTTGCGGATGAGGGCAATGTAGTTGGTGGCACGACACCCCCCGCCCGTCTGGGTGATCAGGACCGCCGTGCGCGTGAGGTCGTACTTACCCGAGAGGACGGCCTCCATGATCTGGCCCGTGACCAGGATGGACGGGTAGCAGATGTCGTTGTTCACGTACTTGAGGCCCGTGTCCACGGCCTTGTGGTCGACCGAGGGCAAGAGCACGCAGTTGTAGCCCTCCGCCCTGAGCAGGGCCTCCACGATGTCGAAATGGATGGGCGCCATCTGCGGGGCAAGGATGGTGTAGCCCTTGGCCTGCATCTCCTTGGTATAGTTGTGCTTCGTGAACGCGGCGCTCTTCGCCTCGCGATACACGGGCGTGCGACGGGAGAGGTCGGTCTGGCGGGCGCGCTCCAAGGAGCCATCGGCCATGCGCACGCCCACGGGCGCGGCCTCAAGCGCGATGCCGGCGGCCGTCTGGCGCTCAAGCTCGGCCTTCTGCTCCTTGAGGGCGGCCATGAGCGAGCGCACGCGGATGCGGGCAGCGCCGAGGTTGGAGACCTCGTCTATCTTGAGCACGGTGTATATCTTGCCGGAGGCCTCGAGTATCTCCTGCACCTGGTCGGTCGTGAGAGCGTCGAGGCCACAGCCAAAGGACTGCAGCTGGATGAGGTCGAGGTCGTTCCTGCTCGCGACAAAGCGGGCGGCACGGTAGAGACGGCTGTGGTACATCCACTGGTCCACGACACGGATGGGCCGCTCGGGCATCATCTTGTGGGCCACGGAGTCCTCGGTGAGGACCGCAAGGCCAAAGCCGTGGAGCAGCTCGGGGATGGCATGGTTTATCTCGCCGTCGTTGTGGTAGGGACGTCCCGCCAGCACAATGCCGTGAGAACCCGTGTCCTCTATCCACTTGAGGGTCTCATCACCCTTGCGGTGCATGGCCTCCTTGAAGGCGAGGTCCTCCTCCCAGGCCGCGTTCACGGCCGCGTCTATCTCCCTGCGCGTGATGGGCGTCCCACGCACGCGTCCCTTGCCGGACGCGGCGTCCTCGACACGCTGGACGGCGATGACCTCAAAGAGGCGGCGTTTGAGCTCCTTCTTGTTGTCGTAGGGGATGAAGGGGTCCAGGTACTCGACCTTGGGGGAGGAGAGCTCGTCGACGTTGAGCTCCAGAGACTGCGGATAGCTCATGACTATCGGGCAGTTGTAGTGGTTGGTCGCGGAGTCGTCCTCCTGTCGCTCCCAGCGGATGCAGGGCATCCAGATGAAGTCGGGGTCCTTGCCGAGCAAGTTCATGATGTGGCCGTGGCTGAGCTTGGCCGGGTAGCACACGGACTCGGACGGCATGGACTCGATGCCCGCCTCATAGGTCTTCTTGGTGGTCTTGTCAGAGAGGATGACCGAGAGGCCGAGCTTGGTGAAGAAGGTGTGCCAGAAGGGATAGTTCTCGTACATGTTGAGTGCGCGGGGGATGCCCACCGTGCCGCGGGGCGCCTCGTCCACCGGCAGCGAGTGACGGTCAAAGAGCAGGCGGTTCTTGAAGTCAAAGAGGTTCGGCGCCTTGCTCTGCTCGCGTCTGGGCTTGCCGGAGCCCTTCTCGCAGCGGTTTCCCGTGATGAAGCGCCTGCCTCCGCCGAAGTCGTTGATGGTGAGCTGGCAGTTGTTCGAGCACAGGCCACAGTGCGAGTTCCTGCGCTTGACCTTGAGATTGTCTATCTCCTCGCGCGAGAGGAGCGAGGATGTACCCGTGGCGCCCGCCCGGTCTCGGGCGAGCAGAGCTGCCCCGTAGGCGCCCATGGTACCCGCGATGTCTGGTCGTATGACGTCGCGACCCGTGAGCAACTCGAAGGCCCTGAGCGTGGCGTCACTCATGAAGGTGCCGCCCTGGACGATGACGTATCTGCCGATCTCATCGTAATCGCGCAGCTTGATGACCTTGAAGAGCGCGTTCTTGATGACGGAGTACGAGAGGCCCGCCGCCACGTCACCGATGGTCGCCCCCTCCTTCTGGGCCTGCTTCACGCGGGAGTTCATGAAGACGGTGCAGCGGCTGCCGAGGTCGATGGGGCGCGCTCCGCGCACGGCAGCCTGTGCGAACTCCTGCACCGTCATGCCCATGGAGTCGGCGAAGTTCGCGATAAAGGAGCCGCAGCCAGCCGAACAAGCCTCGTTGAGCATGATATGCTCGATGACACCCCCTTTGACCTGCAGGCACTTCATGTCTTGGCCGCCTATGTCCAAGATGAACTCGACGTCGGGCACGAAGGCCTTGGCACCGCGCAGGTGAGCAACCGTCTCTATCTCGCCGGAGTCGGCGCGCAGGGCCTCGATCAGGATGCCCTCGCCGTAGCCGGTCGTGGTCACGTGCCCTATGGCACAGCCCTCTGGCAGACGGTCGTAGATGTCGTCCATGATCTTCTTGGCGGTCCCCAGGATGTCGCCATTGTTGTTGTCGTACCAGGTGTAGAGGAGCTCTCCCGCCTCCCCCACGACGGCGGCCTTCATCGTGGTGGAGCCGGCGTCGATACCGATGAACACACGGCCGCAGTAGCCCTCAAGCCTGCCCTTGGGGACGACCTGGGCGTCGTGGCGCTTCTTGAACTCCTGGTAGGCAGCCTCATCGGCAAAGAGGGGCTCAAGGCGGGCGACCTCTGAGCCCTGCGTGTCCTTGAGGTTGGTGAGGGCGTCGACGACCTCCTGGAAGCTCACCCGCCTGTCGGACTCCCCGGCGAGCGCCGCGCCCGTGGCCACGAAGAGGTGGGCATTTTGGGGGATGACGCGGTGTTCCTCGTCGAGCTTCAGCGTGACGTAGAAGCGGTGGCGCAGCTCGGAGAGATACTGCAGGGGTCCTCCCAGGAAGGCCACGTAGCCACGGATGGGATGGCCGCAGGCAAGGCCGCTGACCGTCTGGTTCGCGACGGCCTGGAAGATGGACGCCGCGATGTCTGCGGGGGCGGCACCCTCGTTTAGAAGAGGCTGAACATCGGACTTGGCAAAGACGCCACAGCGCGACGCAATGGGGTAAATGTGCGTTGCCTCACGGGCAAGGTCGTTCAGGCCAGAGGCATCCGTCTTCATGAGCGAGGCCATCTGGTCGATGAAGGCGCCTGTACCGCCCGCACAGGTGCCATTCATGCGCTGCTCGATGCCGTTGTCGAAGTAGATGATCTTCGCGTCCTCGCCGCCCAGCTCGATGGCGCAGTCCGTCTGGGGGATGAGGGTCTCGACGGCCCGCTTGGAGGCGATGACCTCCTGCACGAACTCGAGGTCGAGCCACTTGGCGAGCAGCATGCCACCAGAGCCCGTGATCGAGACGCGCATCGACGGATTGCCTATGACAGCCTTCGCGCGAGCGAAGAGCTCCCGTGCTGTGGCACGGACGTCGGTGTGGTGGCGCTCGTAGTTGGCGTAGATCAGCCTGCCGCTTGCGTCGATGACAGCGAGCTTGACCGTAGTGGAGCCCACATCAATGCCAAGGCGCAGATCCATGTGGGAGAGGTCGATGCGGTTTGCGGGATAGAGCTCCGCCCCAAGCTGCCTGAGCTCGACGGGCTTCGCCGCCATAACCTGAGCCTGGGTGGACGCTGCGTGATTAGCCATTGTCGGACGCCCTCTCTGCACGTAGACCTGAGTCGCCAGCTACGAGCCGTGCACCGTCACCGACGCTCCGCCGGCCTGCGGCGCCCGCGCCGTCACCGGCACTCAGCAGCGCGAGCGCGATCGTGGGAATGTCAAAGTCGATGGCCCTGCCATAGAGGTCGCCGGGACGCACGAACATCAGCGAGGTCATGACACGAGCCATCACGGCAACGGACTCATGCATGCCGCTCGTAAGCCAGCGGACAAGGACCCCGACCTCCGCGCTGATGGAGAAGGTCAGGTAGTAGTCGAAGATGGGACCAAGGAGCTCAAGGTCAAGGCCCTTGGCGGCACGGGCGGCTATGACATCGCGGGCCATGCGCTTAAGGCGCTCGACAAAGGCGGGGTCACCTCCGTCTCCGAGGAGCGCGGCGAGATAGTCTCCGTGCTCCTTGAAGTATGAGAGCAGCTCCTCCGAACCCGGGCAGGGGGCGAAGCCGTCCAAGGCATCCTGCAGGATGTCGAGGTTCACGGCTGCTATGTTGCCAACCAGGCCCTTGAGGTCTCGGATGGTCTCCGCCTCGATCTGGCCCACGAGGTCGTTGATGTCCTTGAAGTGCGAGTAGAAGGTGCGACGCGTCACGCTGGCGCGGTCGGTAACGGCCGTGACCGTAACCTGAGTGAGGTCACCGGTGGCTTCTATCTCGGCCGCAAGGGCGTCGCGCAGGGCGCGGCGCGTACGAACGCTGCGACGGTCTCCCGTCATGCGCGGATTGCGCAGCTGTGTGCCAACCTGCCGAAGAGCTGTTCTCATATGCCGCGAACCCCCAGTTCTTGCTCACACTGTGCAGTATGTTACAGCGTGAGTAGTATTGCACAATGTGAGAAAGAACATACGTGGCATGGACACACGCATGGCTACGCCACAATTACTTCACAGGAGGGGGTAGCAGACGGTGCGTCACGAGTCCTTGGGGACGTGGCGCCCGCGCTTCAAAAGCATCGTTTATCAAGACTTACTGACCCTCGTTCGGGCGGACGTCCTCCCCGTTCGTCTCTGGGCCCAAGGAGGTCTGGGCATCTGCCGACTGAGGAGACTGCGACGCGGCGTGGGACTCCACCGTTTGAGGGGACTGCGGAGCGGTGCGGGGTCCTGCCGACTGAGGGGACTGCGACGCAAGCGCCTCGATGGCAAGTGAGACCGGATCGGTAAAATCGATGGGCGAGGGTCGATCGCTTGGAGCGGATGCGTTGGGAAAAGAACGTATGTCACCCCCATCAACAGGGCGAGAAGATGGAGTACCCGCTTGGTCGGCGCGAGAGAGTCCTGCAGATGCAGACAGGCCCCACTCGACGTCAGGGGGACGTACCCCAGACGCGGCACCGGGCGCAGGAGAGGCATTCTGCCCCTGGAGCTGATCCTCTGGCCCCTGCCCCTGGAGCTGGGACTGCCCGAGCTGGTAGGGCTGCGCGGCATGCTGGTCCCCCCCGCCCAAAGATCCCAACCGTGCATCCGAACTTGGCCGCTGCCCTGCAGGCAGCGAGTCTGTGCTCTTGCCCCATGACGGAACATCGAACTGCCTCATCCATAGCCCGACCATGGTGTGGATCAGCAGGAACACAACGGTGCAGTAGACGGCCATCAGCAGGAAGATCACTGGATACAGAAAGAGAACGAAGAGCACGCCGCCCGCAAGGCCAAGGAAGACACCTATGAAAGCCAACACGTAAGACAGTAACAGCGGGGCGAACTCGCAGACGAGCGCGACAAGCGCAACTAGGCCCGAGATCTTGGCATAGCCGCCAGCATCACGCTTGATCATCTCCACAATGCGACTGATCTGATACCCTGCAGCAGAATCCTGATAGATGGTTGCCCGCACGCCCACCATAACCGTGAGGACCGTGCAAAACGAGACTACGACGATAAGCGGCCAACCGACAGGGCTCCAGACACTCAGCAGAAGCCAGGGCAGCATCCTGATAAGCATCAAAGTATCCAGCGCATCGGCAAGGGGGCCAAGATATGAGCGGGTCACCGCCATTGCGACAGCGCAGTAAAGCACCACCCACACAATGCACCATCCGAGGACCGCGACAAAGGCACGACAACCGCTCTGGAAACACCGAGGGATATCGATGCCCCGCCTCTGGGGAGGCCCTTCGAAACCCCAGGCAACACGACGGGCCCACTCCATCTCGTATCCCAGCACAACGAGCCACCCCACCACTGGAACGAGCATGTAGACGGATAGCGTCAAGATGGGCGTATACCAGCCCCTATCCCTGGTGAGCAGGCCCCACGCATGAGAGAGGTATCTCGTTTCTCGCATGGTCCACCGACTCCTTCCCACATAGCGACAAAGCTCTCTGTTGCCGCCTGCAGCCGAGCGCCGAGGCGACCGGCGGGAGGTCACGCTACGACGTCCGAGAACTCCTCGTGCTTCTCGAACCAGCCTTGGGCATAACTGCAGCTCAGACGCGCCCGCATTCCGCGATCGCGCAGCTCTTCGGCAAGGCGCCGGCACAGCCTGCCCGCAATGCCCTGCCCGCGCCCCGCAGGTTCCACAAATGTATGGATGATGTCCACGGTATCGGGTGTGAGTTGGTGGAACTCGATATGACCAAGCTCGGCCCCTTCATCAGCCATGCAGCAAATCCTATCCGCAGATACCTTAAATGTCATGCCCGCCCTCCCATCGTCGTACGCCGCCATGCTGTCTGTGGCGTCACGGGGAAACTACCCACAACCCCAAAGCAGCTCGTGACCCCAAGGCCGCTCACAGCTCCATGGCCACTTGCAGCTCAATAGTGTACACAAATGGCCCAAACGGGCGCCGAGAGGCCCCTGGCACCGATCTGTGTACACTCCTGCGACCCCGGGGGTTGTCCGTAGTTCAATAGTGTACACAAATGGCCCAAACGGGCGCCCGGAAGCTCTCATTCTCGATCTGTGTACACTCCTGCGGTCACTTACGGCCCTCGCAGCCCTTGCGACCACTCGCGGCTCTTGCGGCAAGATCACCCGCCTAGAGCGTGGACAGGTTGATCGCAGACTGGCTGTCTATGGGTCGATTGTCTTTCAGCACTCCCGTAACTATGAAACGATGAGGGCCATGGTATTCCTCGACCATGCAGGTGCTCAGCTGCAGGATCTTATCCGTAGCGGCGTCAAGCGTGGCGCCCTCGCGAATGTTGCGCCTCGATGAGTCGGGATTAAGCACAAAGTTGTAGTACTCCTGGAGCGCCTGGGGGTTCTTGAAGTCAAACGAGTTGAGGATGTGCCGGTCATCATACTCATATGCAGCCACGATCTTGTAGATGAAAACACGGCCGGGTGTGAAGACGTACATCACGTCATGCTCAGCAAAGAAGTTTGCGTCCTCGAAGTTGTGGAGCGACCTGAACAAGTGGATGGGGTCGTCGGTGTTATGCCCATAGAGCACCGTCACAGGGTCAGAGAAGTCGAGTGCGTTCATGCTCTGTGAGAAGATGGCACCGTATGGAGACGCCTTACCCGAGCGATTGTGATCAAGGTAGTACGTGTCATCATCTGAGCTTTGCAGCACGGGGTTGTTCACGTTGGTCCCCGGAATCGTGATCCACGCATAGATGTCTTGGTTCTCCTCCTTGAGCTTGGAGAAATCCACGGCGTTCTCGACGTCTGCGGTCTCCTCACCCTCCCCTTCATCGGGATCTGTGCTCACCGTTGGAACGGGATCTTCCGCCGCCCGCTGCTTCTCTTCCGCGACGCTGGGTGAGACGGGCGGATGAAGCGTCACAGCGGCTGCCGCGACGACGAGGACAAGCGTGGCGACTGCCACGATGACCATACGGGGCCTTGCGCCCCATGCCATCGTCCTCTGCCTCAGCGCCTGCCACATTTGCGTCAGCACCTGTTTCAGCATGAACCCCTCCCCACACACGAGCAGGGTGAGAGACGGCCGCTCTCACCCTGCCTCACAAGATCTATGATACTTCAAGAAGTCGCGCTACTGTGCCCTCAGCTTCCGGCGGACTCCAACTGTGCCAGCGACCGCGATGACCGATAGCACGGACACAACCGCAGGCACGATAGTAGATGACAGGGGCATGCCAACTCCAGTCTGTGGAGACCTTGTGCTCGTATCCACCCTGCCTACGCTCTGTCTTACCACCGAGGGGGTCACGCCGTCGCGCATGACCAAGGTATACGTGGACAGCCGCTCCATCTCGAAGACTGCCTCGCCGTTCGCATCCAAGGTCCTCTCCTTGACCTCCGTGCTGCCATCATCATGCTCGACATACAGCAGAACCTCTTTGCCAGCAAACTGCCTTTCGAACATAACCCGAATCTCAAAGTTTCTGTACGTTCCCTTTAACACAAAGGACGCCCAAACATCGCCCGGCAGCGGGGTGTAGTTGGAGGCACGCGTGTCACTCCAATACATGTCATCAAGAGTCCCGGTAGTCTGTTCCGTCGGAACGATGTATATCCACCTCGCAACTCCATCAGCGAAGGTCGTCCGGTCGCTGAGCGACTTCCGGTACCTGCTATAATCCGGTGTCGCGCGATTCGAGTTGTTGTCCCTGGGCGTGTTGTCCCTGGGTGTGTTGTCCCTGGGTGTGTTGTTGTCCGGTGTCACGGAAGAGGAGGTCTTCACGACCAAGGTACACACGGTGTCGTCAGTCACGTCATCCATCGAGTATGAGACGGTACCGTAGCTGTTGATGATCGCATCCTTGGTCTCCGTGGAGCCACTCGCATGCTGAATATAGAGTACAGCATGCTTTCGGGCGTACTTGCTGTCGATGTTGGTGTACGCAAGCACAAAATTCTTCAGTGAACCTCTGAGCAAGAAGGACTTAACGACAACATCGCCCTCTGCCGGCGTGTAGTTCGAGGCCCTCCGATCGGTTACCCAATAGGCTTCCAACCCAGACCCTACGGTCCTGTTGGACTTCCCGAACCATACGAACTCATCCGAAGTCCTCGGGTCAGGGACCGGAGTCGGGTCTGGCTTGGGGGTGGGGTCGGGCTTGGGGGTCGGGTCGGGGGTCGAACTCACGGGCTCGCAATTGATGGAGAACCTATATGAGCCCGACGCCTCAACCGTAATGAACATGTGTCCGCTGCTCGTACCGTCAATGACACCATTCTTGTCAGACGTTTTAGTGATGACTGACTCGTGGACGTCCGCCCCGTCCCCTGCGATGCTGCCCTTCTTCTCGCAGTAGATGGTGTACGTCCTTCCGGTCATCATCCCAGCCAACCAGAAATCTATCCTTGCCTGCGCGGGCTCCGTAGAGCCGTCGGAGGCGTCCGTGGCTAGGTCGATGTCAAAGCTACCTTCATACCTGCCGCCCTTGTAATCGAGTGGGCCACCCTCTTTGACCGCCTTGTAGTTGGACGCCTTATCCGTGGACCCCACCATCTTGCTGACGATGACGCCACCCTTCACGGACTCAACCTGAACTGTCATGCGACGCTCCGCAGAGGACACTGGAGGATAGATCGATTTGTCATACGTGACCTTTGCTTGCGCTGTGAGAGGTATCACCAATGCGAGCAAAAGCGCGCCGAGCAATGCCGCAAACCTCTTTCTCATCACATTCCCACCTTTCACCTTCACTTATAGATCCGAATACCACAGTACCTCTACGTAGTATAAGATTACCCGTATTTTTCTCTCATTGCAAGAGTATTTTTTCAATTTATTTTAGCCTCTTTTTTGCTCGCTCAAAGCACGACGCCGTGGCCCGCGCCCGGCTCAGCTGTCTGTTGATCGGACAGACCGGCGCTCCTGGTGCCCTCCCGCTCGCCCGTGTCCTGGGTTGGGCCCCAGTCGT
>ERZ772764.350-NODE-350-length-33273-cov-4.901559_pt1 | contig 33273 bp, 34 predicted proteins | sample MGYA00512163_ERZ772764 | MGnify/ENA primary metagenome ERZ772764 (study PRJEB29015, sample SAMEA2737903) | human oral metagenome | biome: human oral; feature: human-associated habitat; material: dental | place: China | collected 2094 ... | reverse complement strand
GCTCGACGCCGTCCTCGCGCTCCCACTCCGCCCAGCCACCCGCACAAGGATCCTCCTAGCCGCATACGCCGGCCTACGCATCCACGAGATCGCCAAGCTCCGAGGCCAAGACATCGACCCCGCCGGCGGCACCCTCACCGTCACCGGAAAAGGCGGCAGAACCGATCTCCTACCCGCACACCCCGTCATCCTCGACCAGGCCGCCAACTACCCCCGCAAAGGCTACTGGTTCCCCTCACCACTCCGACCCGGGCAGCACGTCGCCGCCAAGACCGTCGGCACCGTCATCGCCCGAGCCCTACGCCGAGCCGGAATCGACGCCACCGCCCACCAGCTGCGCCACTACTTCGCCACCAGCCTCCTAGAGGCCGGCGTCGACAGCCGCATCGTCCAGACCCTCATGAGACACGCATCCCTGGCCACCACCGGCCGCTACCTCGGCGTCACCCTCACCCAACAGAGGGCAGCCCTCGACAGCCTCCGAATCGTTGCCAGCGCCACCCTCGACACCGGCGCCGACTCCAGGGCATAATGGTGGGGCCACCCGGGTAGCAGCCGGGTGACCCCAGAAGGAGCAATTAGCCCCTCAGCAACTGGATCAAGCTAATCAGAACCCTGGCTGTGGTTGCGATCGCATTAACAATCTCGCACCACGTCGGGGTTCTGTGCTCAAGCCAGCGCCGCGAGGCCGCGTGACGAAGCCTGTAGCCCTTACGCATGTCCTTCACCCCCCCTTCAGCGAATCGACACCCCACCGATCAAGCAGGTGCGCAGGGGCGAGCCACCAACGAAGGCACCCGTATCTTACCCAAAGCCAACGTAACTATTGCAACACACCAAAAAGATTAGTAGCATTATTAACACTAGATATCTTAGAAAGGTCAGCGATCATGGCGACGTACACGGTGGCCACCCCCAAGGGCGGGGTGGGCAAGTCCACGACGGCGGCCGAGCTCGTGCTCGCCCTGTCCCAACGGCGCCGACGGGTCCTCGCCATCGACCTGGACCAGCAGGGCAACCTCACCAACCGTCTAGGCCTGACCGCGTCCAGTGAGGTCGACGGCACAGCCGCCGACGTCCTCACCGGAGAGCTCGACCTCGACCAGGCCGCCACACCCTCACCCGTCCTGGACGGCGTCGACGTTCTGGCCGGCACCCACGCCCTGGCCGATACCGAAGCCGCGCCGCCGGCTGACCTCATCACCTTCCTGCGCGACGAGCTCCCAGCCCACGCAAGCAGGTGGGATGAGGTCGTCATCGACACCCCACCGTCAGTCGGGGCGCTCACGCAGGCCGGCCTGGCCGCCTCCGACGTCATCATCGCCCCGGTCACCCCGAGCGTGGAGGCCTACGACCAGCTGAGACGCCTGACCGCCGTGCTCGACGCACGCATCGCACGCAGGATCAACCGCGGCGCGAGCATCAGCTGGGTGGTACCCGTCGCGTTCGACTCCCGCGCGGCCGCCGGCCGCGGGCGTCTCCTCGACCGCGAGATCCTCGCCCAGCTGTGTAACACCTACCCCGCCCGGGTCACCCCACCCGTGCGCGACTCCGTCACCGCCCGGGACTCCTACATGGAAGGACTCCCGGTCGGGGCCTACGCCCCCGACACCCCCGTCGCCAACGACTACGCCGCCGCCGCCGGCGCCATCATCGAAGGAACCGCATCATGACTAGACCCAAGCGGCGCACGCTCGCCGAACGTGACCGCGAAGCCATCCAGACCCCGCCGGCGGCACCACAGAAGAAGGCTGCACCCACCCGGGGCCTCCAACGCGGAGTACTCACAACTAAGCCAACTACGGCCACTAGCCCTACTAAACCTATTAAGGCTACTAAGAGTAAGAGCGCGGCGCCGCGGCGGCGCGGGGCCCCGCCCACTGGACGGGTGGTCGTGAACATCTGGGTCGACCGCGCCCTGTGGGGTCAGGCCAGGACCCTCTACCTGCGCGCCCACCCGGGTCACGAGGTGGCCATGGTCGAGTGGGTCGACGGCGTCATCAACGCCTACCTCGACCGACGCCGAGGCGCTCTCATCAGTGCCCCGGCGGGGGAAGAGGGACAGATCGTCAAGATCACCCTCACCCCGGCAACAAGGCAGCGAGTCATCGATACCGTCGAGGACCACTCCCTGCACGGCCGGGCGATCTCACGGTCCGCCGTCATCAGCGCCGCCCTGCGCCGCGCCGTCGCCGATGCCGGAGGCAGCACCGTCCCCGTCTTCCAGGGCCGCCTGCCCCGAGGCCGGCGCCCCCAGCCCTGACCGCACCAACCAGACCAACGAGGAGGAACCATGCACGGCGTGTACGGAGCATTCTTTAAGATGCTCGTCGTCATTGCCATCAGGTCGCTGATCCCGCTCGGAGCGGCCACCATCTTCTTGCTCTCCACCCAGCCTAAGGCGATCGCTGAGGTGCCCGACCAGTCCGGCGCCGGCATCGGGAGGATCATGATCGCCCTCTGCGGCCTCGTCTTCCTCCTCTGGGCCGTGTGGCCGTGGAGAAAGGTCTGGGGCCGTTTTCCCTGGGCCTTCATCGCCTCCTTTCTCGCAGCAGTCGGGGCCGGCGGCCTCCTCATGGCCGTCAGCCCCGACTACGCTGCATCCATCTTCATCTCGCTCCTGCTGCTCGCCGGCTCCTACGTCGTGCTCGCCGTGGAGATGGTCCTGACCCGGCCACGCGTCCTTCCGCCGGGAGCGCCCTGGCCGCCCACCAGCAGCGGCAGCACGAGCCGCCGTCCGACGCCTCCCGGCTGGCAGTGACGCGGCATATTCCGTCGGTGCGCTAGAACAGTCGGCGCAGACGGCAACGGCCGGTTCTCGGGCCAGGGAGCAGGCCATGGCTGGGCGCGCCCACGACGCCGGATCCTCAGGAACCCCTTGAGCGCCTCCCAGCGCGCCTGACGGGCCAGGCGGCGTGCGCGCTTGCGCCTGACCGCCGAGACCCGTTTCAGGCTCGCTGGCATCGCCGTCGGTGACATCGTCCCGTCCGGCCGGATTCGTAGCCACTTGCCCGTCTCGACCTGGACATCGATGGCACGGCCCATTGTGCGCGCCAGCTCCACAAGGTCCCGGGCCAGGTCAACGACCCCGACCTGGAGCTCCTGGTCAAAGGCCTCCACAAGGCGGCGGTTCCCGTTGGCCAGCACGAACACCGGGGTCACCGGCAAGATGGAGTTCCACATCTCTCTCGCCTCAAGCCTAAGCCTCATCATCTCTCTACTCCCTCCTAAGTCTTCTTGTCATCTCGTTTGCTTGCTCTACTCATTGCTGGCCAGCCGCAGGTGCGGCTGGCGTGCCTTGCGCAGCGCCGCCAGGCGCCGCCTCCCCGTCGAGGGCGAGACCCCGAGGCGCTCGGCGACCATCGTCCCCGTCACCGCCTGGCCGGCGGCCTCACGCCGAGCGACCCACTCCTCAAGACTCAGCTCGCTGGCATCGTCGGCATCCTCGCCCTGGGCCTTCTCGCCAGCTGCGTCGCTCGGCTCGGCCTCGACGTCAGTGACGTCAGTGGCAGGCGCAGGACCATCGAGCTCGTCCAGCTCGCCGTCACCCGGCGCTGACGGCGACGGACCAGGCGCAGCCGGCTCCTGGCTCACCGAGGCCTGCTGCTCCTCGGCCTCATCCACCGCGGCCGCAGGCGCCTCGTTGCCGCGAGGTGGGGTGCAGCCGCCGTCATCGGGGCCCGGCTGTAGCTCGGCCCCCACCGGAACCCCCGTGAGCCCCGTTGTTGAGTCGGTGGCGTCGGGGGCGGCCATGAGCAGCACCGTCAAATGGGTGGTGGCCAGCAGCACCACCGGCGGCACCGAGGCCGCCGCCGCCCCGGCCCACCCATGACCCGTGACCATCGCGTGGACACCGTTGGAGCCCACCGACACCACGGCACCGACTGCCAGAAGGAACCAGGCGTACCACACGGCCCGAGATCCGCGCTGTGCCAGGGCCACGACCGCCAGGGTCGCCTCGACGATCATCCCGTCAATCAGCAGGGGCCAGATCCAGCCCAGGTCAGCGGGCATCCCCACCCTCACCGCAAGGTCACGCAGCGCAGCGAACGACAAGACAAAACCACCGATGGCGAGCAAGGCCGTTCCCGCGACAGAGATGCGGCCGACCCACGAGTGGCTCCAGCTACGCAGCCCAGTACCGGTGACGCTCACAGCGCAGGCTCCACCCGCCGGACACCACGCTCAGGATGAGCCGGGAAGCTGCCCACCACAGGACTGGAACCAAGCTGCATAGCACCGCCCGCCAGGCGCGGCATACGCCCCCGTACCGCGCGCTGCACCGCGACCTCATCCATGACCGCCCGGTCCTCTGGACTAGGAGGCCGCCTCACCGCCTCCTGCTCGCTGACCCAGGAGACACGACCGCTGGGCATCGACAGCTCGACCAGGTCGGCGTCGACGAGGCGGATCAGGCGACCCTCACCGGCCCGACCGACAGCGACACAAGGAGATCCGTCCCTAACGAGGACCCGAGTGCTCAGTGCCCCAGCCGTCTCCACAACTCTTCTGGTCCGCTCAAGCAGCTCTTCGCCCACAGCACCGGGAGCCACGTTCATCAAGCTCTCACTGAAGCGCTGAACGAAACGGGCCTCCACCAGGTGCCGGGCAGCCTCCACCGAGACTCCCTTGGCGTAGAGCTGACCGTCCCGGTACAGGTCGACCCGACGAGGAGCGAAGGGCGCAGTGCCGTTGACCTCGACCTCCACCGTCCAGCCCTCATCCGCGACCGTGCCCTCGGTGCTGTACGTCACCGTCCGGCCGCTCGGTCCAACATGAAAGAGGCCGACAGGCGGCCACGACGGTCCGTCATCAGCCGCACTCACCGGCCGACCCAGCGAGCTCTGCGTAGCCGACCACGCAGTCAACGCCGCCTGACGTACCGCATAATTGACCTCCTCCGTGCCCGGAAGAACGTAAAGCCCCGACCCTGGCTCCACCGGCTCAAGCCTGGACCGGCCCCCATCAGCACGGTCAACCCACAGGGCACAGGTCTCGTCATAGTGCGTCGTATAGGACTCCCGCCCAAGCCCGATCCGGCCGACCCGACTAGCCTCGAAACCATCGACCGCCGCCCCATCAAGCGTGGGCACAGCCGGCACCAGCTTGCCGCTGCTGGTCTCCACCAGCGTCCTCCTGCCCGACTCCGCGACCAGACGCTCTAGGCCCCGCGACACCGCCGCCGGGACGTCGTCCCACAAGGCCATCGCCACCTCGATCTCGACTCCCAGGTAGTCCGCGATCTCCTCAGCTGTCGTCAGCTCGCTGCTGCCACCATCAGGACGCCTGCCCGTCACGCTGTGCGACCCCAGCGCCTCCATATCAGTCGCCTCGAAGACAACCGCCCCGGCGCGGGACTCGAAGATCACGGCGAAAATACGAGGAAAAGCACACGTCCCCAGCGACCACTCGATCCAGTCCCCGACCCCAGTACCACGCACCACAGCACCTACATCCTCGGTGACGTCGTCAAGCCACCGGCCAGTGACCTCCAACGGAAAATCCTCCATGACTATGCCCTCCTCCTAGGCTGCTCTGTTACCCATAACCGTGCCCAGGTGCGCCACACCGTGTATGGCGCAGCCACGTCACGAGAAGAGGGGCCGGCGCACGCAGCGCCGGCCCCTCAGTCCAGAACCGCTTGAGCTCACGAGGTCTCCACCAGCGAGCTGCTCGCAGCAGCGGGAAGTGCCCCGCGCTGCCGAGTGACCTCATCCAGCACGAGTGCATCCTCCTCGTCGAGAGGAAATACGAAGTTGCTCCACAGGACCTCACGCCACACCTCACCGCAAGGTCTAGCGAGCTCGACAATCCCGACATCGCCCTCAAGCGGACGGATGATGCACGCTCCATCGACCCATACATACGGGACACCGTCGAGGTAGGCCACTCGCACATCAACTCCGCCAGCCCAAAAATCGTTGTCAGCCCATCCGCAGATCACCTCGATCAGCTCAACAAGCTCCTGGCTAAGCCCCTCAGGGGCGGTGCTCGTGCTCAACCCAGGCTGACTGGCCTGACGGATCAGGTCGGCCTCGATCAGGAAGCGCGCAGCAGGAACCGAGATGCCCGTCGCGTAGGCATGTCCACCCTTAACGAGGTTCACCAGCTCGGTGTCCTCAACGCTGACGACTGTCGTCCAGTCACCGCTCTGATACCTCACCACAGGGACACCGCCATCCTCACCGCCAGCGATGCAGACACTGAAGCTGCCCGTTGGGTGCCACTCGTAGACGTCTTTGCTCTCACGCGGGCCAACCCGACCAAGTGCGGGCTCCTGGGCGGACCATGCCGCCCAGGCCGCGTAATGCACCTCCAAGGTGACGGTCTCAGCCCCAGGCAGGACAACATAGCTGCCCCACCGCGTATTGATCCGCTCCAGCTCGATGCGCTCACCGCCATCGACCGGCTGCGCCCACACCTCATCGCCATCACGGTGGATGGTGTAGGCCGCCTTCCCCAGCCCCAGTCGCCCGGCGCGTTCCGCTCGATCGATGTCCACCATCGTGCCGCGCTGAGTCATCAGCCCCGGCAGCAGCCGGCCTCCGCTGGTCTCCACCAGCGTCCACCCGTCGTAGTGCGACAGCGCGGCGTGACCGCGTTCGACGACCGCGGTCATCCCCGTGATCGCGATCGCTGCCCGCTCAAGGGGCATGTCAAGGCACTCGGCGATCTCCTCGACGCCGCTGGCCGGTACGGCGTGGGCCTGACCTACGTGTTGGCACCACACCTCACACGTGCCGCTGGCGCTGTCACCCACGAAGCCGATGAGCCCCTTCTCCGACTCCCCGACCACCTGGAAGTAGCGAGGCTGGTCCATCGAGGACACCCGCCATCCACCCCGTTCACTGATACCGGCCTTGACCACCACGTCGTCAATGTGCCGGTTGATCTCATTCATCCACGCCCCGGTCGACCTGATGTATTCCATTTCCTGATCTCTCCTTCACGTTGTCGTGTGTTCTGCTGCCTCTACATGACCGTGACGGGGCGGGTGTACCCCCCCGCCCTCAGCCGCTGGGATGCGCTAGCGGTCCATCGCCGGCCGTTGCTCGTGACTACGCCCCTGCACGTGGCCGCCGACCCTCGGCGCGCCACCGGGGGAGGGGACCGACGCCGCAGGCGCCGGCCCCACCCTGTGAACATCCCGGCCCGTCTCGACCGAGGGACGCACATCCCGTCCGACCGCCGACACCCCTGGCCCCTTCGTTGCCTCAGGTACCGGAGGAGCCTCCAGCGGCAGAGGCTCATCTGGGGTGTATCCATCGAGCTGGAAGTGCTCGGCGTTGAAGACTCGCTGCTGCTGGAGCCGGGACAGCGTCTCCTTGTCCCCGAGGCCGGTGACCTCGATGGCCTGCCCAAGCTCCTTGTAGATCGGAGTGTCCATCTCGTCACTCCCGTGCCACTCACGGCTGTGCGGGTGAGCCGCGAGGTCCTGGACGATGGCGAAAACGCCATCGGCGTCAGGGCGCTGTGCCAGCGCCTGCCTGGCCGCCGCCAGGTGCTCCTCACCCTCGGCACGCAGCTCGGCCGACGGCTCCTGACCACGAGGCAGGCGGGCCTCCGCCTGCTCCTGACCAACCTCAAGGGCGTGGTTGAGGTGGAGCATGCCCCGCAGCTCCTGGCTGCCGGCCTGCTCGACGAGCGGCCGCCCACGGTCAACGAAGCCCATCAGTCGCTCGCCCGCATCAGGATTGCCGGTGACACCAGCCGCAGCCTCCTCCAAGCGCGCCTCAGCGCGCTCAAGGTGCTCAGCCGAGCTGAGCATCGCGTCGTTGGCGCGGTCGACGTCAACAGCGTCACCCTCGACCTGCCAGAACCGATCAACGGTGGCCTGATTCATGCTCAGCGCCTCGCGCCGCTGGTCTACCAGGTCGTGGATCTCCGGGGAGTCAGCGAGCCGGCCAAGCTCCTCGCTGCTCAGTCCCGAAGCCTCGACGGCTCGGTCGACGGCCTCGTAGTGCAAACCGGTGACCTCCTGGTCTCTCCCGCGCCCCAGCATCCTGGTCACAGAGTCAATGTCCATATCAGCCACAGCAGTTCCTCCTTCAATTACCTGTTTGCTGCGTCACTACTAACCGTGCCGAGGTGCGCCACGCGCGACCCCTGCGGAGCTCGCACGCCAGGAAGAGCGGAGAACCCGACCCTGGGTGACGCCGTCGACGACGTCACCCAGGTCGCTGGGCTGCCGGGCCCGCTGACGCACCTGTGGAGGCCGCCGGCTGTCGCCGGGGCCGGCGGCCACGCACAGGTGGACAGCGGGACCCCGTACCGGGGCCGTGGACAGGCCCGGGGCGCCGCCGGCCTGGCTCCTTCGTCGCCCGACCGGGCCGGGCGGGCGCCGGGTCTGCCCACCGCCCCTCAGCCACGCTGGCGTCGTCGCCGTCCGTGGTGGGGCCGGTCTGCATCCCGGCCGCCAGTCACCGTGGCCTGAGTGTGCTGGCCGGCGTCGAGGCGGCCCGGGCACAGCCCTCCTGCCGTCACCCGCGCCTCACCCACCGTCGTTGGTTGCCGGTCTTGTGGTCACCTTTGGCCCCTGTCTCGTGGGGGCGCGCATCGTAGCCCGCCGGCGGTAGGCCGATCGTCAAGGCACGTCCCGTCCCGCTGGCCCCGGCGCTCGTCACAGCTCCTTCGTCGCCATGACGAGCGCCGCCGCGCGGGCCGTGACTCTTCGGCCTTGACGATCACCACCGGCAGGCTGGAAGGGGGCGTGTCCCCACAAGCCAAGGGGACACCGGCGCACAGCGCCGGCAAGCACCCCCAAAGGAGTCACCAATGTCCGTCTCAGTCGCAGCATCCCTGACCTACGAAGAGCTGGCCGCCAAGGCGCGCGCGCTCCACCTGGAAGCGATGGCGACATTGAAGGAGGCGTACCGCAAGGCACGCCAGGCCACTGAGTCCTACGCCGACGCTCCTGTCCCACCAGTGATGGGACACCTGGAGTCACTCACGCCCGAGGCCCTGGAGAGCGTCAGCCAGACCATCGCCTTCGGGGAGCGCCTGGGGTACCAGGCCGGATTTGAGGCCGCGTGCGCCCTGTTCCCGCTGGTGTCCGCCGCCGGGTACACCGCCGGGCAGAAGGACCTGGCAGCCGGCCAGAATGCGGCGCACCGCCAGTGGCTCGACACCGAGAGCCGCTCCCTGGTCGCATCCCTGACCCGAAGCGCCCCCTACCCGACGCTGTGCGAGATCCGAGGTGAGCCCGCCCGCGCTGAGCGCGCACGCCAGCTCTACGCCGAAAGGGGGATCGCGTGACCGGGTGGGGCCGACCCCACTCGGTCACGCGCAGGCACCGCCGGTGGTGCTTGTGAGCGCCGCGCGTGAGCCCCGTGGGGGCTCGCGCGCCAGAAGGGGGTGGGGAAATCAGCGGCCCGAGTGCCCCGTGACCACATGTGGACGGCCCGGCGTTCGCCAGGGCCGGCCCGCCCACATGATGGACACCGGGACCCATAGGACCGGGGGTGTGGACGCCTCGCGAGCGACCCTGTCTGCGCCCGCGGGCCGCTGCTCGCGACTCGCCCACACCCCACTGGCTGGTCCCTACTCACCTTCCGGGCCGACCACGCCCGCAGCTGCTCACCTGCATACGCGGTCCCACCAACCAGCCCACTCACCTGCCCCTGTACCTACCCCGAGTCGGCTCCCAGCGCACTCACCTATCAGCGCCCCTCTCACCATCCCCGTACCTGACGCTAAAGCGTTCCGAACGGACGATGCCGTGCACGCCGAAACGCAACTTCTCGTCTTTTAGCAAGCCGAGAAGAGATAAATCGAGGCACATCTGGCACTGCGGAACCAAAACCCCAAAGTGTCAGGGGCAGGTGTGGCGCACCTCGGCACGGTCATAGGCGACAGTGACGATCTCAACCCAAGGACTGACTGTGATCCAGGTCATATGTGTGCAGTGTGGGTGCACCTTCAACGCGCAGCGCCGCAGCAAGCGTTACTGCTCCGAGGAGTGCCGCCAGGCATGGAGAGCTGACCACCAGGTCACCTGCCCCGGGTGCGGTCAGCTCTTCACCCCCAGCCGCTCAACCCAGGTGTACTGCACGGCGGCGTGCAGAGAGCGAGCGTGCAGGCGTGCACGCTACGCGCGCGGCCGCGAGCACGTGCGCGCCTACACCCGGGCTGGGGGAGAGGGTGAGTGCTCAGCGATCTGCCCGGTGTGCGCAGCGGTGTTCACGCCGGCGCGCAGCAGTCAGGTCTACTGCTCGCCGGCGTGCAGGCGTGCGCGCGCAGGCGCCGCGCGCACGCGCGCAGCACACATGACCGCGGCTGCGCGCGCGTGCGCGCTCATCAAGCGCCTGCACGTGCCCGACGAGGACGGGGCGTGCGCGGAGTGCGCGCACCCCTGGCCGTGCGAGACCAGGCGCCTGACCGACGCGGTTACGGACGGTGAGCGCCCGTGATCACGGTCAAGCGCCTCTACGACACCGGTCGGGAGGGCACGAGCATCGTTGACTACCTGATCGAGTCCGTCGCCGATGGTCCCGCCCAAGAGGCGCACGCGCACTTCGACGGCACCCGCTACTACACCAACGCGGGCACGCCCCCAGGGCGGTGGCTGGGCGCCGGCCTGGACGGCCTGGGCGACGATGACCGCCACCTGCACGCCGGGCGGCGCGTAGGCGCCGACCAGCTGCGCGCGCTCATCCAGGACGGCGCCGACCCGATCACCCACCAGATGCTTGGGCGTGCGTTCCCCGCGCACGTGTCCAACGCTGACCGGGTGCGAGCGCTCACCGCCGACCTGAGCGCTCAGCTGAGCGCCGATGAGCGCGCAGCGCGCATCGAGCAGATCGAGCGGCAGGTCGCGCGCACCAACAAGGCCAAGGCGGTGCACGGCTTCGACTTCACCTTCGCCCCACCCAAGAGTGTGTCGGTGGTGTGGGCGCTCGGTGACGCCGGCGTACGCGAGCAGATCGAGGCCGCTCACCACGACGCGATCAAGCACATCGTGGCCATGATGGAGGCAGACTCCATCCGCACCCGCCAGGGCGCCGGCGGAGTCGTCCAAACAGAAACGCGCGGCGTCGTGGCCGCGGCTTTCGACCACTGGGACTCCCGCGAGGGCGACCCCCACCTGCACACCCACCTCGTGGTCGCCAACCGGGTCCAGGGCCCCGACGGGGCCTGGCGCACCCTGGACTCCCACGGCGCGCTCATGCCCGCCCAGGTCGCCCTGAGCGAGGCCTACGACAACCACCTCATGGACGGCCTGGCCGCGCGCCTGGGGGTGGAGTGGCACGTGCGCTCCGTCTCGCGCACCGGGCGGGAGCACTGGGAGATCGACGGCGTCGACGACCGCCTCCTGAAGGTCTTCTCCACCCGGCACGCCCAGATCGAGGCCGCCCGCGACGAGGCCGGCGCCGACGGTGCGGGTCACTGGGACGCTGACGCCAGGGCATGGGCCGGCACGCGCAGCGACAAGAAGCACCACTCCCTGGAAGAGCTCACGCGCTCTTGGCGTGAGCGCGCATGCCAGGTCGCCGGCGATCAGCCCCTGCGCGGCGTGACCGGACGGCCCCTGCCCGCGCCCGGGACGATGCCCGCCCAGCCCGGGACGCGCTCCCACCCCGTGCGCGCAGCCGACATCACCGACGACCAGGTCGTCCACCTAGCCGGTGGCGTCCTAGTCGCGCTCCAGTCATCGCGCGCTCACTGGAGCACCTGGAACATCCGCGCCGAGGCCCAGCGCGCAGCCCGCCGGATCCGCTTCGAGACCCCCGGTCAGCGCGATCAGTTCACTGGCCGGCTCACCGAGGCGGTCACCGCCAGGTGCGTGCGCGTGGACTACGCGACCACCGCGCACACCCCCGCCCGCTACCGCCGCCGGGACGGCTCCAGTCAGTTCGTCCCCGAGAACAGCGAGATCTTCACGACCCAGGTGCTCCTGGACGCCGAGGACGCCCTCGTGCGCTGGAGCCGGAGCACCGATGCGCCCAGGTTAGCCAACCCAGGGGCCCTGGCGACCTCCGGGAAGAGGGCGCCCAGCGCCGACCAGCTGGCCGCCATCGAGGCCGTGGCCACCAGTGGCCGGCGCCTGGACCTCATGGTCGGGCCCGCCGGCGCCGGCAAGACCACCGCCCTGTCCGCTCTGGTGGAGGCCTGGCAGGCCGAGCACGGGGCCGGGTCGGTCACCGCCCTGGCCCCCTCCTCGGCGGCCGCCGAGGTCCTCGGCGAGTCCCTGGGAGCTCCGGCCGACAACGTGAGCATGTGGCTCACGCTGCGCCGCGCCCAGGCCGAGCGCGACAACCAGGCAACGTTCCTGCGCCAGGCCGGCGACTGGCTCGACCAGGGCGGCCGCGTCGCGGACATCCGCGACTCCCTCGCGGTCGTTGACCCCACCACGGCGGGCCTGCCCGACCGGAGGATCCGGGCCGCGATCGACACCGCGCTGCACCGCATCGAGAACACCCCCATGCAGAAGGCGCGCCTTGAGGCCGGTGACCTCATCATCGTCGACGAGGCCTCCATGGCCGCCACCATCCCCCTGCACGAGATCGTCGCCCAGGCCGACGCCGCCGGCGCCAAGGTCCTCGCCGTCGGGGACCCCGACCAGCTCGCCGCCGTCGAGGCCGGTGGCAGCTTCGGCATGCTCATCGACTCCCACCCCGAGAGCGTGCCTTCCTTGAAGACGATCCACCGCTTCGTCGACGACTGGCAGGGGCCGGCCTCCCTGGCCCTGCGCGCCGGTGACCGCAGGGCGGTGGAGACCTACACCGCCCGTGGTGCGGTCCAGGCCGGGACCCAGGAGGAGGTCCTCGACCAGGTCCACGCCGCCTGGGCGAGCGAGACCGCCCAGGGCCGCACGAGCCTCATGGTCGCCGCCGACAACGCCACCGCCGCCGAGCTCGCCGCCCGCGCCCGCGCCGACCTCAAGGCCGCCGGCAAAGTCAGCGGCCGGGAGGTCACCCTTGCCGACGGCAACCAAGCGTCAGCCGGCGACCTCATCGTCACCCGCAAGAACGCGAGAGCCCTACGCTCAGGTCGCCACTGGGCTCACAACGGCGCCACCTGGACGGTTCAGGCCGTGTCCGCTGACGGTGCCATGCTCGTCACCCCTGCCGCCGACCCGGCTGCGGAGGCGATCCACCTGCCCGCCGACTACGTCGCCGCTCAGGTCGAGCTCGGCTACGCCACCACCATCTACCGCGCCCAGGGCCACACCGTCGACGACTGCCACGTCGTGGTCACCCCCGACATGGGCCGACAGGCCCTCTACGTCGGCATGACCCGCGGCAAGTCGGCGAACGTCGCCCACGTCGTCACCGACTCCGCCGCCGCCGATGACGACCTCATGCCCCAGTTCGCGCAGGAGCCCGCCCACATCCTCACCGACGTCCTGGCCCGCGACACCGCCCCGGCCACCGCCCGCAGGGCCGCCGACCGCCACGCCGACCAGGTCGAGTCCGTCAAGCGCCTGGCCAACGAGTATCAGACGATCGCGGCCGGGGAGGCCGCCTGGGGATGGGAGAACGCTTTGCCTCGTCTCCTGCCCAGACAAGCGGACCGGCTGCTGGCCGACGACTACTCTGATGCCCTGGCCACGGAGCTGCGCCGCGCCAGCCGCGCGGGCCTGGACGTCAACGTGGTGCTACCGGCCTTGGCCGGCGCCAAGCCCCTCAACGAGGCTCACCCGGCCGCTGATCTGGCCAATCGTGTCGCCAAGGCCCGCAAGGCCCACACCGCCGCCGGCAGGCCGCGCCGGCTCATCGCCGGCCTCATCCCCGCCGCACCTCCCTCGGCCGACCCCGACGTCGCCCGGGCCCTGGCCGAGCGCGAGAAGCTCATCACCGCCCGCGCCAGCGCCGTCCTGCACCAGGCCCTGACCGAGGGCCAGCCCTGGACGAAGGACCTCGGCCCCGCGCCGGCCGACGCCCGCGTGCGGTCCCAGTGGCTGGAGGCCGCCCGCACCGTCGCGGCCTACCGGGACCGGTACGGCATCGTCGACCCACCCGACGGACCCATCACCGCCACCACCCATGACGCCTCCCTGGAGGCAACCCTGGGGCCAGTGGTCTCCCACATCGACCGCACCGTCGTCGAGGACCGCCGACGCGCCACCCAGGCCCTGCTCAAGGCCCGCAGGCTCTCCGAGCAGGCACCCAGGCAGGCGGCCCCGGCTCCTGGGCGAGCCCCGGGGGTGCCCACCATGAGCCGCACCCCCAGAGGCACGGTCGGTGTACCGCAGCAGCCCAGGACAAGGCAGCAGCCGGGCAGAGAGCAGGACCGAGGCAGGGAGCTATAGGCCCGGGTGGGCGCCCATGGCCTGGGCCACCTCAAGCAGCTCGCCCAGGTCGTCGGCCGGCTCGGACAGGGCCGGACTCGTGTTGCCGGCAGAGTCAACGATCACGCCCCACGGCTGGGCGGTAACGACCTCGGCGACGCCGTCGACCACGACGACCGACCATGGCAGGGCGTGGACGACCAGGTCCTCATCGATGTCGTCCATCTCCGTGTTGAGCACCAGGCGCGCGCCGGCACCAACCACTCCGGCGCCGGCCAGGGCCAGTAGCGTGCCCCCGTCGCACACTGCGGCGCTTCCACCGGCCAGGACCGTGATGCTGGCCGCCCCGGCGGCGATACGGCCACCGATCTCGGCGCTGCACTGACCCCACGAGCGCACGATCGGGCCCGGCCTGGCCACAACCGCCAGCGCGCCGGGGACGACGTCGACACGTATCTCCTCGGGCACGTACTCCACCAGCAGGCTCACGGCCGTGCTGGTGACCTCGATCCACTCCTGGCCGGCCTCGATCAGCTCGTCGAGGATCGCCTGTCCGGATGCAGGAACCCCCCGCTTGCGCGGCTCAGGCTGTTCCGGGAACGGCACCACCACCGCGTCCTGGGCCGGGGCGCCGCCGGCGGCGCAGGTGACGCACCCGTCCTGATTCGCTGTCTGCCTGGCTTTGCTGCGCCGAGCGGCCAGCGTCGGCAGCCAGGTCAGCATGAGCTCCTCCGTGTGGCCGCACGGCCACAGAACTGTCGCTTCCTTCCAATCATCAGAGTGTGCCGTCAGGCGCCCGCCGCCGCGACGGCCGCCGCCTCCGCCTCGGTGCGGTAGGCGGCCATCGCCTCCCTGTGGCGTCTGATCCACTCTTGGCTGTCCTTACCCCCGGCAACGATATCTGCCGCCCACGACTGAGAGCGGGCGGGCACGTGACCGCTGGCTGTGCACGAGCCGGTGAATGCCTCGCGCAGCAGATCACGAACGAATACGAAATTATGGTGCCACCCGATGAGTGCTTCACCGGGTTGGACGGGGTGTGTCGCAATCAAATAGGAACGATGAAGAGCGTCAAGAACGCGAACGACCCACTCGTGCCTCTCCCAGCACGGAGGAATCACTCCGGCGCCCAGCTCATAGTCCACGACCAAACGGGCCACAAAGACTCGCAGCTGACCGAGCTCGTCAAGACGCTCCTGCGGTGTCAGTGCCCACCAGTCGATCGTCGGGGCGAAAGGGATGTCTTCCCCGTTCGCCCCGCCACTGGTGTCCCACACCCCGCCGCCAGCGGTGGTGCTGCTGTCCTCACTCATCATTACTCCTCTTGGTTTTTGCGTGCTCGTGACTGTCTGATGCTCTCGATGATCGCCAGGGTCACCTGACGCCTCCTGCCCCGAGAGATGAGCCTCTGCCAGGACCGTGAGGCGTCGATCGCCTGGTGCACCAGCTCGTGGCAGGGCCGGCACATGGCCATCAGGTCCTCGTGCCTCTCCCTGCCCATACGGCTGTAGGACAGGTGGTGCAGGTCCCCGCGGGACCGGCTCCACCGGGCCCCGCACAGAGCGCACACGATGCGCCCGTAGCGGCGCTGCTCCTCGCTCGCCCAGCGTTGGCGGCGCCTGTGCCACCCCGGGGAGGCCAACCAGTCCGCATAGCGCTTACCGGCCGCCACCCGCCCCGGGGTACGCAGTGGGCGGCGCCTGTTTCTCAGCCCAGCCATCAGCCGCTCATCTCCATGGCTCTCTCTCGGGTGGGGGCCGGCGCCCGGCTGCGGCTGGCGGCCCCCACCTCAGGGGGACGCAGCCGCTCGATCAGGTCGGGTCGATATCCGACCCACTCCTTGTCGCCGGCCACCACCAGGGGAAGCTGACGCGCCCCGAGGCGGTCCGCGACCCGCTCCGCCTCACGGGCGGCCTCAGGGTCATCGACGTCCTTGTAGGTGTAGGCCACCCCCATGGCCTTCATCTTGCGTCCAGTAGCCGTGCACTGCACGCAGTTGGCCCTCCCGTAGAGGACCACCTCATCGCTCATGCTCCTGTCCATGCGTTACTCACCTCCCCACCTGCGTCGTTGTCGGAGGGGTCTGCTGGCCCGAGCCGGCCGGCCACTGCCCATAGCTGGTTGGTGCCAGCTCGGGCGGCCGGTACGGCTCCGCAGCCACCGCCGGGTCGGCTGGCTTGGCGGCCGCCGAGGTGGGGGACGGGTACCGACGGCCACGGTGCTTGAGACGGGTGTCAATATCCATCAGGTCGATGACGGCCGCCGGCGCCGCACCCTTGAACAGCAGAGCGCTGGCCTTGGCCAGGGCCCGGACCTGACCGGCGGTAGCGACGTTCTCCCTGACCTCTCCCCACGACGACTGTCCCAGGCCGGTGGACCCGGTCCGTCGCTCCACGGTGCGCTCACCGATGCTGGCGACCACGTCACGCTGGGTCTCACCGTCCATGGTCCCGCCCAGCAGCATTCTTGCCGTGGCCGCGGCCCAGATCGCCTGCGCGGCATCGCGGCCGAAGCGGTCGGCCAGCTGGGCTCGGGCCTGGATCGAGATGATGACCGTGATGTTGCTTCCGCCGCCGGCGCTCATCATCTTCGGCAATGACGGCAGCACCGCGATGTTCGCGATCTCGTCGAGGCACAGCAGCAGCCCCGGACACAGCCGGTTGCCCTCCGAGCGGTTGGCAAGCTCGGCGGCCACGGCGTAGAAGTCCTCGATCAGGGCCGCCAGGAACGGGGCTGCCGAGTCGTTGTTGTCGCTGACGACGTAGAGGGTGCCCCGCTGGCGGATGAAGTCCTCGATGTCGAGCTCCATCCCCGGGGCGGGGGAGACCATCTCACGCACCTCAGCGTCCATCAACGGCTCGCCGACACACGATGAGACCGTGGCCCAGATGTTGTCCACCGTCCGACTGTCGCCCGAAAGCTCCCCGTCGAGGCGGTCTGCCCATCCCCGCTCCGCTGCGGATGAGGCGTTCAGGACCGCGACGGCGTCCCTTGCCCGAGCCGAGCTCTGAGTCCACCTGGCCAGGGCCTCGACGCCCTCACCGGACAGGGCCGCGGCGTGCAGCAGCGGGGCGAGAACCTGGCGAGCGTGAGACTCCCAGAAGGCTGCGCTTCCACCGGTGCCCTTGCCGGCGTTGGCGGCCAGGGCCTTGGCACGGCGCAAAGCCACCTTCGAGTTCTCACACCCTCTGGTCAGGGACCAGCGCAGCTGTGCCCGCTCCAGGACCCGTCCGGCCTCACCGGTGGTGCTCACCCCGCCGGGGGCGAAGACCGCTACCGGCCCGCCCAGCGCCTGGCGGTGCAGGACGGTGCGGGCCGCCATCTCGGCCCTCACCGAGGTCCCCACCACCGCGCCGGTGAACTCGGCCAGGACAGCCTCCAGCACCAGCCGCGACTTGGAGCTGCGTGAGGGCCCCTCGACCACCAGGGAGTCCTCCTTGGGAAGGAAGGCATTAACGCCCCGGCACCTTCCCACCCGGTAGCCCAGCTCCCAGCAGGTGGGCCGCGCAAGGTCAGGGCGAAGCCAGACCATCTTCTCCAGCGACCTAGCCCCGAAGTGCTGCACCGCCTGGCTCCTGGTGGCCATACCCTTCTCGTGGCGAAGGTCGCCGCTGCGACCCGACCCACCTAGCAGACCTCGCGCGCTGGCTTGGCGCCACACCCACACGGCACCAGTCACGACCGGCACCAACATGGACACCCAGCACAGCCAGAACACGATCCCGCTCATGCCCTGGGCACCCCAGGCCCGCGCCGGAGCCACGAGGAGGACCGAGGCGATCGTCCCGCTGACCGGGTCACGACTGACGCTGCACCCGCTAACGGTGCAGGCCACCCCAGCGGACACCCGGGCCGTAACAGCCATGACCGTCGCGGCTCCGGCGACGAGCAGACCAAAGTTCATCATCGAGTCCGACCCACTGCTTGCACTCATTGTCTCTTCCCCAGTCGCTCGTCCGTGTCGGTCATGACCTTCTCCCACTCGGTACGACGGTGGGCCACCAAGTAGGCCAGCTTGCCGACCTGCCACAGGCCACTACCGATCGCCAGGTTCTTGACGGCCTCCAAACTGCTGTCGCTCAGGCCCAGGACTCGCTGGGTGTTCTCCAGCTGGTCGGACTCCTGCCGGTAGACCACACGGGTCGACGTGTCAGACAGCAGGCCCTCAGCCACCGCCCGTTGCTTGGATCCCAGCGACCCGACGGCGTCCAAGTCACTGATACGGTGCAGCGCGATAATGTTGCGCAGCCCCCATGCACGAACCAGCTTGAAGCTCGACCGCATCCGCTCCAGCAGCTGTGGGAAGGCCATCAGCTCGTGAGCCTCCTCGTAGACGACGTTGCGCTGCCCCAGGTCATCTCCTCGCAGGGAGGCCTCGAACCAGCTGCCCGTGCAGGCCATGATCAGCGACATGGCCTGGGATCCCTGCGTGAAGTTCTTCAGGTTGATGCTCATCATCGGTGCCGACGGATCAAATCCGACGGTCGAGGGGCCGTCGAACAGGCCTCTGAGCTTTCCTCTCGTCAGCTCCTGGAGGGCGAAGCCGACCTCCCTTCCAACATTCATAAGGTCCTCCCGGTCCCGGAAGCCCTCAAGGGTCTCAACCGGGGTGCTGGGGTTGAAGACCTCCTCCGTCACCGTGGGAATGATCGGACTGCCCCCGTGACGAGCCGATGCCGCCTCCAGCGCCACCCTGAGTGCAGCCTTCTCGGCCTGCAACAGGTCCTTCTTCATCAAGGTGGAGATCAGCGCCTCAAGCAGGTCGAGGCGCTGGTTGTCCACCATGATGCGCCACTGCTCATCATTAACCGGCCGGCCCTCCTCCCGGTCCCGGCTTGGACGCCGCCCGGCGTCCAACGGGTTGAGCCGAGCCCCGGAAGCGCCACCGAGCGTGATGACCGCACCCCCGACGGCCTGAACGACGCCGTCCCACTCGCCCTTGGGGTCACCTGGAACGAAGGTCCTGCGCCCGAAGACCAGGTCCCGCAGCGCCATGCACTTCATCAGCGAGGACTTGCCGGTGCCGATCGTGCCGATGACCGCCATGTTGGTGTTCGACAACAGTCCCTTGCGGTAGTCGACAAAGGGGTCGAAGCAGAACGGCCCCCTGGCGAACTTGTCATTACCGATCAGTACCCCTTCCCCTCCACGTCCAGCCGGAGCCAGGAAGGGATACTGCACACGAGCCTTGTTAGAGGTGATCCGAGTCGTGCTCACATAGGCCGGGATCACCGACCGACCCATCCGGTCACCGGACTCACCTTCTGCGGGGAGGGTCTCGCCCTCCCACAGGGCGTCCTCCATCTCCTTTTGCTGGCGCTTGTTCTCCCTCTGCTCCTCACTGATCTTGTGAAGCAGACGCCGCTCGGCCTTGTTCGCAGCCCGTCGCTGACGGCGGGTCCGCCGTCCAACAACCAGAGTTCCGACTCTCATCCCCATGCTCAGCGAACCCCCAATGCCAGCGGCAGAACCGCGGCCGCGAAGAGCTCATCCTGCTGAGCAATGACGGTGCGCGCCTCAGCCATGACCGCCTTGGCCGCACTGCGCACATCCTCGACCCCCTTAGCCAGGGCCTCCTTGGTTGGCGCCGATACGGTCACCAGTACCGCGTGATCGAAGTCGGTGTGTCCGCGATTGAGATCAGCCAGGTGCTCGACAGCCTGAGCGTGGTCAGTCTGGTTGATAACTGTTGATCCTCTTCCCAAACGGTTACGGTCCTTATGAGCCTCCACCTCACGGCTGCCCTCCCGGTGCGCGTCCTTGACGGCCTTTTTGTCGGGTACAGGGCTGTAGATGAATGAGGCCGTTACCACGGTTCCCGGTACCAAGATGACTTTCTCAAGGAACCCAATCACCGATTTCTCACGCGGCCACTTAGCAATGCGCATCACCTTGTGGAACGCCGAGTCAGTGCGCACCTGAGCCCATCCACCGTCCACGGCCATCGGACCAGCCTCACCTAGATCCTCCACCTGCTCGGGATGAGCTTGAAGGCGCCCGGTCACAGCTGGGTCGTAGGCGCACCGGATCACCGTCGCCAGGTCATCCTTGGTCAGCCACCCGCGCAGCTTCAGGCCCGCGGCCTCCAGCTGCCCCTCCAAGGTGCTCATGCGTTGTCGCATCAAGGCTGCGGCACCAGCCTTTCCGCCACCATAGGCCCGCACGGACTTCTTGACCTTGCCTAGGTCCACCATGATCGTGATCGTGGCCTCGTGACGTTCCATGAACGTACCCGCCCACGCAAGCAGATCCCTGTAGGATGCCTGAACCGGATGTTTCGGGCTCATCTGAGCTCGGTTCTGCGTCCAGTAGCGACGCATGTCCGCCCCGACGTCCGCCGTGGAGCGCGTCCTGACCTGGATTCGCTTGACCCCCTCGGTCGAGCCTACGACCGACATCAACCGCCCGTATCCGTTGCCCTTGGTGTTCTGGTCCGTGATCTCATCGAGCAGGAACGAACTTCCCTGCACCGCAGCCACCACGACCAGCGTCTTCTTATGCCGATCGAGCACCATGACCGCGCCCGATGCCTCATCGACGAACATCTCCAGGCGTGCCTGGTTACCCGGCAGCCCCAGAGTGCCCTCCGGGCGGGTGCGCCACACCTTCGCCCGGAACTGGTGCTGACGGGTAGCACGCCGTATCAGGTATGACACACCGATCGGCACCCAGTCGATCGCGCGCCCGTCAATATACGACACGGGATACAGTCCCAGGACCAGCAGCGGAAGCCACACCGGCATTGTGTAGGCAAGACCAATAAAGTCCCTGAATACAGGGGTAGTGAACACGAACACAGCCGTGCCCGCCAGTATGCACATCACCGCACGAAACGACAGTCCCAGGAAGACACCAGACGAGCTCTTGCGGGGAATGACCTCCGCTGCCGGCCCGGTCATCAGAACAGCCCCATGTTGCCGAAGAACCCTACCGCCGCGCTAGCGGTACCAATGAGGGCGGCCGCGATGAAGCAGGCAATGATTCCGCCCTTCCCGGCCTGAGTGCTCCTGCCGTGATCCCACCAGTGCCCCGCTGCCAGCATCAGCGCGGACACGATCAGGCACGCCACGACGATCACGAGGGCTGTTGCCTGCCAGCCCCCGACGGCGTTCTTGAGCTTGTCCATGAACGGGAAGAACACCCAGTTGGGGGTGATCCCCGGGTCATAGTTATTCACTACGACCCCCTCCTTCCTTGTGATGAAGGGGCGAGGTGCCCCTTTCACTCAAGGCCGTGCCAACCACCGCCACGCCCCTGACCACCAGGACAGGTGGTCAGGGGCGTGGCAAGTGGTGCGCAGGGCTCCCGTCAGGACAAGCTCAAGATCACTGCCGCAATCAACGCGGAGAGAACTGCGGCAACAGCGGCATTTCCGAACGCGCCGATCACAGCCCAACGACCCTTGCTGGCGATGGACGCGTTGCTGCCGCTGGCACCGACCGCCCACAGCACGCCGCCAGTGATCACTCCGACCACGCAGGCAATCAGCACCAGGGCCTGGAGACCACCAAGAGTGTCAATGAAACTTGTCAGGTACTGCCACACTGAGACATCCGGCGTCACTACTCGCACACTTCACACCTCCTCCCAGTAGCGCGGGTCATCCTCAGGCACGAACGCATCTGCTCCGATCGGCTCATCGCCGCCCGGGATGGCGAACACCGCAGTGTCCGTGTCATCCGCCGGTGCTGGCGGACGATAGCCCTGACCGCCTGAGCCGTAGCTGCCGTATCCCGACCCGCTGGGGCTGTTGTAGCCATACGAGGAGCTTGACGAGTAGCTCGTTGCCGGCGGCGGGGGAGGAGCCGGGTTGTATCCGTAGCTGGTCGGCGGCGCACTGGCCACTGATCCCACTGAGCCCGACCCGGCGGTGGGCGAGGCAGGTTGCGGCGCGGGAGCGAGACCCCCACCTCCGGTACCCGCACCGCCGGTGAAGGCTCCGCCACCCGAGGGCGTCACCGCAGCGGTCTCACCTCCCATCGCACCGGAGCCCTCAGCCGGAGCACCCGCAACCGAACCCACCGAACCACCATCGGAGCCCGAGAAGGCCGGGGCCGGGGCAGGAGCGGACCCGCCGACGGCCCCGCCACCACCGCCGCCTGCTGTGGCACCTCCGTCCATCGCACCGGAGCCCTCAGCCGGAGCACCCGCAACCGAACCAGCCGACCCTGAGCCGCCCGCAGCGCCGGAACCTGACCCCTCCGTCGCGGAGGCGCCAGCAGCGCCTCCGCCGGCACCCGATGACGAGGCCGCAGCGCCACCAGACGAGCCAGCCGCCCCGGCGCCCGCACCAGCGGCCGCGCTGGCTCCTCCCGTGGCCACGGCAGCGGCCGCCGCGGCGACCTTGGCCTTCTGCCCATCACCACCGTCCTGGCCCTGCTGGTCGCCAGCGCCCTGCCCATCACCACCGTCCTGGCCCTGCTGCCCACCAGTGCCATCGGTGTCTCCGTAAGCAGTTTGGTCGGCGGCGCTCTTGACGGTCTGTCCGATCGGCCCGCCCTCGGTGGGGGAGGAGGCCGCGTTCACCACCGACTTGACGGTGTTTCCCACCGTGTGGGCCCCTGCCACCACAGCCCCACGCATCTGGGAGACCATCGACGCCACCGCGTCCTCCCCTAAGAAGCTGAACAATTTGAAGAAGACCCATGGGCAGGCCAGGCCGCCCAGCAGAGAGGCCGCACAGGTCGCCATCTGCGTCAGCGCGTCCGTGATCGACTTCGCTTCACCGATCTCACTCAGCCCCCGGAACCCGATCCCCAGCACGATCACAATGCCGAACGGGGCCACCAGCAGGGCGACCAACCATCCCAGCACTGTTCTGGGCCAGGCACGTGTCTCATCAGCCGCCAGGCCGCTGTACGCCACCGGGGTCACCACAGTCGCCGCCTGAAGGAACACGCCTCGCAGCAGCATCACGAACAGCAGCACGATCGCGAAGAAGATCGTGAACAGGCAGAAGAAACCGAACCCGATCGCCATCACCGCCGCACCACCGGCAGCTGCACTCGGGGATACGCCAGCCAGAGCTGAGAAGACGTCCAGTGAGAAGATGTCCGTGATCTGCTTACTCAGCTTCTCCACGTCCATGCCCAGCCACCCCGTCATCGCTGAGCGCAGACCGTCGACACCCGCCGTCAGACTCACCAGAATCGGCAACGTAACCATTGAGGCCGCAGTAGCGGCCACCGCCCCGCCGGCGGCCCTGCGCACTCCTGACAGGCCCCGGGCCTGGATCGCGCTCTTGGCCAGCTGCCAGAACGCCAGCACGATGGTGATCGGGATCGCCACCGCGAACACCCTCCCGGTCCACGTATAGATGTAGTCAGCGCCCAGGTTCGGGGAGCCCACACCGAAGGCGATCGCCAGCGCCGAGGTAATGATCCAGGCTGCGGCGCGCCCGAGCGCGTCACCGATCCAGGTCGCTGCGGCCTCCATACCATTCTTGACCCATGTCTTAGGGTCCAACCCGTTCTGCAGGCCACCGTCGTCAGAGCTGTTGTCAGACTTCGCTTTCTCGTTAGCCTTCTCAGCGACCTTCTTGGCCACGTCGTCGGAGTTGTCCTTGCCCGACTTCAGCTTTTTTCCCAGAGCCCTCGGAACCTCACTGCCCTTGTTTCTGAATCCGTCTCGGCCTCCTTCGTCCCCGGTGTGCCCGTGGTACTCCCCGTCCAGTGGCGATCTCCCGGTCGGCTCATCACTAGGTGCAGGTCTCGCCCCACCATCGCGATCCTTCGCAGGGCCCTGCCCACCCGGGTCAGGGATAGGGGCCGGCGGGTCAGCCGGCAGCGCAGCAGCAGCAACGTGACCGTGAGCCAAAGCCGGCACCGGGGAGGCTGTAGCGGCGGTCGACGGAGCCAGGACCACCAGGACCACCACCAGGCCGATCACTCGCCCAACGCACCCTAAGACCTGCTTCAAGGTGTCACTCATCATGCTCCCCCGTTACTTCCCAGGTGGACGAGCGCAACCGTCAGGGTTGCCAAGCTGGCGGTCAGGGCTGCGCAGCACCACCAGTAGGCCCGCTTCATCGAGCTCATCACGCGTCACCTCCACCGACGACACCGACCAGCTCGCACACGCCAGCGTTGATGGCCGGGTCACAGCGCACGATCATGTTGAGCGAGGTCTCAGTGGTCCGCACGAAGCCTGAGACGTCTCCTGTCTGCTGTGTGGTCGTCTTGATCCTGGCTGACGTCGTCAACGCGAACAGGGTGTCTCGGTTGTTGACGACCTTGAGGAAGACCTCGTTACCGACGTCGTTGCGCAGCGTGCTGTTATCCGTGTCCATCACCCCCAGGACGTCGACCTCGTCGAGCTGCCTAGAGGCGATCTGATGGGACAGGTCGTCAGGGCTGATCGAGTCCTTGACCGCCTGGCGCAGGATCTTGTGCTTATCGGCCCCTAGGGGACCGTCCTCACCGGTCATCCCGGCAATCCAGGAGTCCGTGATCCGGGAGGCCTCAGCCCCCGGATCCTTCGGCTGGACATTCGAGTAGTCGTATCCCGACGCCGCCTGGACGCTTAGGGCGAAGACCTTCGGGTCAGTGGTCCTCGCGAACGGGGACGAACCCAGACGTGGCAGGGAAGAACCGAAGTCCACCCCCGTCGAGGACGTCACGTGCCCCGAGTCACCCGGTGCGGCCGACACCGATGCTGGCGCCGAGGCCCCCGGGCTGATAGTCGGTCCTGGCCCCTTCGCTCCGCTGGGGGAGGGCAGGCGGTCGGTGTTGGAACCGACCCACACCAGGCCGGCCACCATCACCACCACCAGGACAAACCCGCCGACGCCAACCATCACAAACCTTGTCCCGCGGCGGGTCCTCGACCACATCCACGACCACCAGTCAGATACCTTCCTCAACATGCTTTCTTCTCCGATACCTCGTTACTTCACACGAAATTCCTGACACGGCGCGGTTGCGCGCCCCTGTACTTGCGGCCACTTCCTGCCCCCTTTTACAAGCCCGGGACCCGGATGTAGGTCGGTGACCCGTACACCGCCATCTCACGTACCCCTTCAGCAGGGGTCTGGGCACCGATCATTCGACCGTTACCCGTATAGATGGCGATGTGGCCGGGCCACCACAACAGGTCACCCGGCTGAGCCTGAGAGGCCGGAATGTGCTCACCGGCGTTCAGCTGCGCACCCGAGGAGTGCTCCAGCTGAATACCGGCCTGCGCATAAGCCATCTTCGTCAGGCCCGAGCAGTCAAAGGAGTCCGGGCCCTCCGCAGCCCACACATAGGCCTTGCCGACCTGAGCCTGGGCGTAGGCGATGATCGCTGCCCTGCCCCCACTCACCCCGGCCACGCCCATAGCCGCCTGACCGGACGGCGCTCCCAGCGGTTCGCACTTCACCCCCGCCAACGCCGCCATCAGAGTCCCCGCCGTCGGCTCCCACTTGTCATACGCCGTCGGCGTGGCCGAGCGCTGCACGCTCTGCGCCGCCCGACCCGGCGTCATCGACTCCCAGCCCTCGACGCCCTTGAGTCGGTCGTAGAACACCGCCGCAGACTTCGACGGCGTCATGATCTCCTCCACCGACCCCCACCCCATCGAGGGCCGCTGCTGAAACAGTCCCACGGAATCGTGGTCACTGCCCGTGCCCTCATGAGCCAGGTCCATCGAGCCAGCCACCCCCGGGTTAGCCAGATTGCGCAGCGTGGACTCCTGCAACGCCGTCATCAACGCAACCTTCTGCCCCTGCGCACCCACCCCGGCGGTATTGCCCGCAGCGATGATCATGGCAGCGTTATTCAGCTGCTCCCGACTGAACTTCACCGAGCCACCACTGCCATCAGGCGCCTCCACCTCCGAGCCATCGAAGCTGCACGTCACCCCGGTCCCAACCACCCCGCGCTGGTCATTACTGAACAACTTCGACACATACACTCCCGTCCCCAGAACCGTCCCGATCGTCAGCACCCCCACCAGGACCACCGTCACCAGCACCGGGAGAATCACCGCTCCCAGCAGCTTCACCCCCGAACCCGAGTCCGACTCCGAGTCCAGCATCGACTCCAACCCGACACCCCCTTCCCAAAAGCTCAATACCGAGAAGACCCAATCACCGGTCTTCCCCCTGTCGCCTATAGCCGTGCCAACCCCCGCCACACCCCAGACGCCCAGCTACCACAGCCCTCGACGGCGATGGCCACAGCTACGCGCACCACCGCGCCCGGCGGCCTCCACCGCCGCCCGCCGGGCGGCGACCTGCCCCGGCCCGGGTCCACCGCCCCATGAGGCGCGCTGCGCCGCAATGCGGGCCCGCTCGGCATCCCTAGCCACCATCCGGGCGTCACGCTCAGCCATCGCCCGCTCATGAGCCGCCTGACGCTCCTGCCTCCACGACGCCAACGGCACCCCACCGCCATCGAGCCAGGCCGACAACCGGTGAATCAGCCACCTGGCCGGCTCACGCACACCCCGGTCCCCGCTGTGCGGCCACAACGACCCGTCCGGACGCCGGTCCACCGCCGCCACCAGGTCACCCACCGACCAGCCAGCCCCGAAAAACGGCCGGATCACGCGCATCACGTACCGGTCCGAGCAGCCCCGAAGCACCCGTAAACGTTCCTGGAGCTCACGAGCCAGCCCAAGCACCGCCTCCTCCGTGCTCCTCGTGCGCCGAGGCGACCACCACGCACGCCGCCGATCACCACCAACCCGGCCACCGGGCCGCGCAGCGGCCCCCAAAATGGCTTCAGCGCCGCGCAGCGGCACCAAACCCTTTCCACCCAGGCCGTCTCGCGCGCGCGTGCGGGGGTCAAGAATCCCTAACGACGGGTAGGGGTGACACCTCGATCCACAACCAGGCTCGGCCGGCCCCTCGTTGTCCACAGGCCCCCGCCCCGCCGACGACGAGGAAGCCAGCGCCGGGGCGGCCGCCGCCATCCCCTCGGGCACCACCAGCGATCTCACCGCCGCCTCGTTGCGGCGCTCCAGCACCACCCGCCCCTCAGCGTCCTGGCAGCGCGCCAGCGGCGCCCACCTGGCCGACCGTCCACCAGCCACCAGACCCAGCAGACCCCACTCCTCCAAGCGCCTCAACCACCGCTGCACCGTCCGCACGCAGCAGCTCGCCAGCTCCGCGATCCGGCTGTTCACCACCCGCGTCGTGCGCGAGGCCCCGTCAACCCAGTCGCACAGGCCCCGAGCCACACGCACCAGGGTCTCCACCTGTGCGTCGCGCAGACCCCGCGCCTCAGCCACCTCACGCACAGCCTCCAGCCACACTGACACCCTCGGTGCCAGCACGCACCCCTCCGGCACGCTCGCAGCCACCAGCAGACGCGACCGCTCCATCGTCGTCGACGGGCGACGCCACTTACGAACCGACGAATTCGGCACGAAGCCAACGGAAACCCGCCCATCACCTAAAGCATTAATAAGATTAGAACCCTTAGATTCCAGCTCTACCCTTGCGAAAGATCCCTGCATCAACTACTCTCTAACCATCATCTGGAGCGCGTTTCGGCGTACTCCACCCAGGCCCCCGACCAAAGGGTTCGAAAATTTGTGGTCGGGTGCTGTTGTTTGGTTCTCGCCCTCGCCCGGTCCGACCGGTCGGGGGCGAGTCTCATGAACCCCTCTCTACGCGGCCGCCCCGGCACTCACCCCCTCCACCGGGAACAGCGCCAGCTGCTCACCGGTCCCGTTCTTGCGGTGCGACGACGCCCTACGCGCCGGGGCCGGCGCAGCAGACGGGGCCTGAACCACGACCCCCGCCACCACCGTCCGCAGCCACCGCAGCTGAGAAGCACTCAACACCTCACCCCAGGCCAAGCCATCGACGCCCAGGCCTTCAGTGATCCGCCCCCGCAGCAACCACACCAGCGCAGACTCCAGCCCCCCGCGCCGACTACCGGCAACCAGACTCATCCACGCCCCGCAGCACCCGGCGAGACCCCCAGAGCCGCCAGAACCCCCTCACCAGCATCCTCACGCGCCGACCGGTGGCGCTCACGCGCATACGTCGACGCCGCCAGCTCAGCCACCCGACACGTCCCAGCCCGAGCAACACAGGCAGGCACTGACGCCCACACCAGAGCATCAGCCACCCCCTCCAGGCAGGGCCCGAGATCCTCGTCCCTCACCCAGACCCGCCGCCGTTCGACCTCCACCGAGCCAGGAGCCGTAAACCCCGTCCCAGCCGCAAGGTCAGCAAGGTCCAAACCCACACAGCTGACTCGCTCACGCATCCGATGAGGATGCGCAGAATCACCGCTCAGCCCGTGCTGGCGATTCCTCTCCTGGTGCCCCTGCACCATCCACACCGCACGAGTCACCAGCACCGCCCACAGATCACTACCAGCCGCACGCAGGTCCCGGCGCATCAGCAGCATCTCCACCACCGAAGCAGCCAAATCCGCCACCACCTCACCCCATGAGGCCGTACCGGAGTCCACCAGCTCCGCGACTCTCCCCGGTCCCACCTTCAGCGGAACCAGCCGCACGATCTCACTCGCTACATAACGACCCAAAGGCGAATCCCACACCCCCGGCGACGCCTCCACAGCATCCAACGCCGACGCCAGACCCGCCGACGTCGACACATCCACGTCCTCAACCCAAGACGTCACAGCCGATCACCTCCAGTACCGTCCAGCACCACCGACACGGCGGCGCTACCGCCTTCCAGATCCGTAAAGCCCCAAGCCGTCGACTGAAGACACCTGTCCTCCATGAACAGGTCCCAATGACGCTCAAGCAGGCCCTCAAACACACCGCGCTCCACCGGCCGAGCCGCACTGACGCAGTAGCCCACTGGCTCCTCGACCAGCCAGCCCGACACCTCCCAGCCGCAGTCCAAGCCCTCATCCGGCCAGAACCGCAGCCCATGAGCATGGTCAAAAGACACCCGCAGCAGCCCGTTCAGATCACTCGCCCCTGCCGGCTCCACACCCGAGACCCACTCAAACACCCGGTCAAACCGCACGAAGAACGACAACCCGCTAAACGAGATCCCTGTAACCTCGTCAACCACCGGCCGCCAACCGAGCTCCGCATCGTCCTGAAGATCCACCAGCAGCAGCCGCTCAAACTCCACCAGCCCCCGCCGCGGCCGACTCGGGTCAGCCGACCCGGACAACGCCGGTGGCGCAGGCCGGGCGCCAGCACGCTCCTGACGAAAACCCTCAAGCGCCTCCAAGCCGGCCAGCGCCCGACGACGATTAACCCGCAGCCCCTCCAACGAGTACGACCACCCTTCCGCAGCAGCACCCGCCAAGACCTCCAGCTCCGGCCCCGTCGCCGGCGCACCATCCCCAGGAACCACCAAGGAATCCAAAGTAGTCACGATAGAACTCCTCCCTTCACTGAGATTCCGGACGCAACACGTCGTCAGCAGCTCTCATGAAGCCCTCACCAGGCTTGAAACGCATCGAGCCGTGGAAGAAGGACTCACCCCCGGCTTCCTGACTACTGGTTTCCTGAACCGGAAGCAGGCAGAAGGCAACCGACTCAAGCCAGTCGTCCTTCCCTAAACGGTGCCCGTGCCGCTGGATCACTCCCTCAAACACGCTGCGATCCACGGACCTCAACTCGTAGCCGTCGTCAACCATCCAGTCCGACACGCACCAGGCACACTCAAGGCGCTCGTCCGCCCAGAACCCAAAGCCCTCCGCAGGGTCATACGACACCCGCAGACCAGGATTCGTGCCGATAGGTGGCACCCACCCAGGGGGCGCCTCAAACAAGCGGTCATGACAGATATCGAGACCAACGCACTCAATAGTGAAGCCCGTCTCCTCATCCACGACCGGATCGCCACTCACTGAAAGAACGTGGCTGAACGCCACCCGAACCAGCCTGGCCGGCCCCGCCACCACCTCACCGGCAGGCTCGTTAGCCTCCGTCCACACATCGATCAAAGCCCTCGATGCGCGACGACGATCCTTTACCAGCTCCTCCAGCAGCCATACCCCGCCGGCGCGCCAGCACTCATCCACCAGAGCCAGCTCCTCAGCAGCAGACAGCGAGTCGGCGGCCCTGGCTTCCAGGAGCCTCTGGGCGACCAGCAGACCGTCAGGCCCCCGCCGCCGGCTCTCACGCAGCTGCTCAAGCGAGAACCCCCAGCCACAGTCGGCGGCCTCAGCCAACAATCGCTGCTCCAACTCCGTCGCCTCAATAACTGTCATCACGAGCTCCTCCCACTCGATACCTCACTGGACTCCCGCATAGGGCTACCCGCGTAGCCCCCTGACCACCTGTGGAGGCTGCCGGCTGTCGCCGGGGCCGGCGGCCACGCACAGGAGGACAGCGGGACCCCGCCCGGGGCCATGGACAGCCCAGCGCAGCCGGCCAGGCTCCTTCGTCGCCCGACCGGGCCGGCCACGCGGCCTGACCACAACCCCTCAAAAGACACGACAAACCCCCTCATCCGTAAAGAACACGAATGTAATTCGATAAAATAAGAAGAGATCCAGAGCAATCAGATTGATCGTTTCACGGCCTCGAAGACGCCCCGGGAACAACCACCGGCGCGTACTCACTCGGACTCGACCCCCGTCGCTGGGAGCCAGTCCCCAGGTGGGCCGCACACCACGCCATCAGGCGCGCCGCCAGGAAGAACACGCACATCACCGCTACCACGATCGCGGCGGTCGTCAGCCGCTCACCCAGTGGCCCAGGCACAGGCAGGAAAACCCCCACCAGCAGCACCCAAGCCACGACAAGGGCCACATGAGGCGCCAACCAGGCCCACCGGCGCTGAGGCCACGCCTCAGGCTGAGCCATCCGCACGAAACGGATCACCCCGCTCCAGACCGCCACCAGCGCCAAGCCCGCGGCTGGCACCCACGACGACGGCCGCGTCACCAGCAGGATCAGCAAACCCTGCACCGCGGTCACCTCAGCCCTCAGCAGCCCCAAGGCCGCCGGCGCCCACCAGGTAGAACCAGCCCGTCTCTGAGCCTCCTCGCCCCACAGACCCAGCAGCAGAGCCACACTGAACGTGCCCCCCAGCGCACCGATCATCGTCGAGCCCATAATCAATCCTCCCGCCCGCCGGCGCCGGCCTCCGCGGTCTTACGCCGGACATAAGCCGCCGAAAACAGACCCGCCAACTGAGCCCTGGACACCAGCGACGCCCACAAGGCCATTACAGCGCCCAGCGCCAGCCGGCCCCACCACGGAGCCAGACTGAAGGCGCAGAGCATCACCGCCACCCACAAGGCCGCCGAGGTCCCGGCCACCGCATACTCGCCACGCCACGGGCACCGATCCGGCAACTTCGCCCTTGCGCCAACCGTCACCGACAGGCCCACGATGCTGAGTCCGCCCAGCGCCGTCAGCAGCACCAACGGCCAGACACCGAGCTCGAAAACCGTGCTCATGCCTTGATCTCCTCACCAACTCGAACTGCAACGCCCGAGGCCGCAGCGGCCCGAGTTGGTGGAACCGGTGCCGATGCCATCGCGTAGAACCGCCACACCGCAGTACCCACCGAGATCAGACTCCACACCATCGGCGACAACCCCAGCCAGCTGTAAGAAGCACTCACGATGCCCACCTCTTCCTCTCCGGAGATACTTGAACTGTCCCAGCGCTCACTGAGGAGGAGGACGAATTCCCATGCCCCTGACCAGCGCCATCACCCAGGCCATCCGACGCGTCCTCGGCCGACCCACCACTAAGCCGGCCCCGCCGGCCACCAGCCCCAGACCGGGAAGAAAAGACCTCGACATCCGCCCAGCCGCGACGGAAGAAGAAGTACAAGCAATCAGGACACTCATCACCGAGCAGATCCCCGAACCAGGCTACATTCCGCTCCCAAAAACCATCCCCAGCCGGCACAACCACCTGCACCGGGAACTGATAGGAGCTTGGAGCAACAGTGATCTCATAGGGGCCGCCTTCATCGGCCCCGACGAGCAGGAAGCCGAGGGGCTTAAACGACACGGCTTCAACGACGACGCTCACGCGATCCTCGACAACATAGCCATGATCCACAACCTCGCCGTAGAACCCACCCACCGGCGCACCGGCGTCGCCACCGCCCTCAAGCACTGGCTCCACACCTGGGCGCGTGACCACGGCGCACACCTGGTCATCTCCATCCCAACCACCCAGGCGGCCCGCAACCTCAACAAGGCAACCGGCTACATCCTCCAGCCATCGGGTATCACGCTCATCATGCAGATCAAGGCAAACGGCCGATCCACCAAACTCCCCGCGGACAAACACACCACCTGGGCGTTTCACGTCCTCACTGATACAACCCGGCTGCCCATCAGCATTGGTATATACCAACCGCTGGCCGCAACGAGCTGGGCAAGTCACGACATCATCCGCTGGGATGTCCTCGACGACACCTGACCACAACCACCGCACACGCAACACCCCACTCATACCGGCAACCTCCCCTGACCAGGGAGCTCGGACTTGTATGCCGATGCGTTTTCGGCCGTCACCGATGACTTGAGCGTTTCCTTGTCTCGCATGGCAAGGACGTCAGCTCGGGCGAACATTCGTTTGCCGCGCTTCACGTACTGGGTGGATGGAATCTCGCCTTCCCGGGCCCAGCGCATCAAGGTCGTATAGGTGACGCCAGGCAGCAGCGCCGCTGCCTCGCGGCCGCTGATCATGTCCGCCTCACGGACGTTAGCCATGCGTTCATCCATAAGTACATCGTGCGTACTCCTGCCATGGATGTCAAGAGACTACTTGTTAGCGAGTCGTTCATCTGGTACTTTTAGTACATGACAACCACGACTACCACTGCGACCGGCTTGACGTTCGACGCCGCCATCGGCGTCGCAGTCAATCAGTACCTCTTGACCCATGGCCTGACCAGAGCCCAGGTGGGGGCTTTCCTTGGGGTTGCTGGGTCTAACATCAGTCAGAGGCTTCGCGGCCGGATCACATGGCCTGCGGAAGACCTCTACAAGCTGGCTGAGGCTTTCGGCGTGAAGGTTGACGATCTCATGCCTCGTAAAGTCCCCACCGACGACGGTGCAGCCTGGGCTCCCGCGCCCTACGTATCGGCGCCCCGGACAGGATTCGAACCTGCGACCTTCTGCTCCGGAGGCAGACGCTCTATC
>ERZ772764.349-NODE-349-length-33331-cov-4.873963_pt1 | contig 33331 bp, 25 predicted proteins | sample MGYA00512163_ERZ772764 | MGnify/ENA primary metagenome ERZ772764 (study PRJEB29015, sample SAMEA2737903) | human oral metagenome | biome: human oral; feature: human-associated habitat; material: dental | place: China | collected 2094 ... | reverse complement strand
GAAATGCGCATCCCCATGACGGAGGTCGACGCCTACGTGTCGCACGTCTACGTGCCACAGGTGCGCGCCGGACAGCGCTACGGATACCGCATTGACGGCCCGTGGGACCCCCAACATGGCCTACGATGCGACTCCTCGAAGCTCCTCCTTGACCCCTATGCGAAGGCGATTGAAGGGCAGCTGACAGATTCTCTTGACCTTCTGTCCTATCAGGCGGATGCCCCTCTCACACTGAAGGGCGGCGACTCCGCCGACGCTACGATGCATTCGGTCGTCGTCAATCCGTTCTTCGACTGGGAAGGAGACCATAGCCCCGGCCACGATTACTCGGAGTCGATCATCTACGAGGCCCACATCAAGGGCATGACCATGCGCCACCCGGATATTCCCGAGGAGCTGCGTGGCACCTATGCCGGCATGGCCCACCCTGCGATCATTGAGCACTTGAAGAAGCTTGGCATCACCACGGTCGAGCTCATGCCGATCCAGCAGTTCACGAACGACACGACCCTGCAGGCGAAAGGACTGTCGAACTACTGGGGCTACAACACGATCGGTTATTTTGCCCCGCATAATGGCTACGCGGCGACGAACGAACCGGGCGCTCAGGTCTCCGAGTTCAAGGCAATGGTCAAGGCCCTGCACGCAGCCGACATTGAGGTCATCCTTGACGTCGTCTACAACCACACGGCAGAGGGTAACCACATGGGGCCAACCCTCTCCTTCCGCGGCATCGACAATCCCTCCTACTACCGCCTCGTCGACGGAGACCGCCAGCACTACTTCGATACGACGGGCACGGGCAACTCGCTCCTTATGAGTTCCCCCCAGGTCCTGCAACTCATCATGGATTCGCTGCGCTATTGGGTAACGGAGATGCACGTCGATGGTTTCCGCTTCGACCTAGCCTCCACCCTGGCCCGACAGTTCGCTGAGGTCGACCGCCTGTCCGCCTTCTTCGATCTGATCCATCAGGACCCCGTGGTCTCACAGGTCAAGTTGATCGCTGAGCCCTGGGACGTGGGCTCAGACGGCTACCAGGTGGGCGGCTTTCCTCCCCTGTGGTCCGAGTGGAACGGCAGGTACCGCGATACGGTGCGCGACTTCTGGCGCGGAGAGTTCTCCTCGCTGCCCGACTTCGCCTCGCGCCTCGCGGGGTCTTCGGACCTCTACGGTTCGACGGGCCGCAAGCCCATGGCATCCATCAACTTCGTGGTTGCGCACGATGGCTTCACACTGCGTGACCTCGTGTCCTACAACGAGAAGCACAACGAGGCGAACCTCGAAGGCGGCGCGGATGGCGCGAACGACAACCGTTCATGGAACTGCGGTGCAGAGGGCGACACAGACGACCAGGAAATCATCGAGTTGCGCTACCGACAGCAGCGCAACTTCCTGACGACCCTCATGTTCTCCCAGGGCGTGCCCATGATCGCCCATGGCGATGAGCTCGGGCGCACCCAGCGCGGTAACAACAACGTGTACTGTCAGGACAATGAGATTTCGTGGATCAACTGGGATCTGGACGAGGACGACCACAAGCTCCTGCAATTTACCCGCCACCTCATCCACCTGCGCCGCGATCACCCCGTCATGCGACGCCGCCGTTTCCTCCAAGGACCGGCCGAGCGCGGCGGCGAGTCAGAGCTCGGTGAAATTGAGTGGTTCACGCCCGGCGGCACCCACATGACGGAAGAGGAATGGAACCAACCGTGGGCACGATCGACGATGGTGTTCTACAACGGCGATGCCATCCGCGAACCCGACGAGAACGGACGCCGGATCCTCGACGACGATTTCCTGCTTCTTCTGAACGCTGCTCCGGAGCCCGTCGATTTCACGCTCCCCGACACAAAGTACGGTCATATCTGGCACACCGTCGTCGATACGGCGGGCGACGATGATCGCGCTGAGTATCACTCGGGCGACGTCGTGCACGTTGGGCCTCGCACGTCTTTTATCCTGCACAACCCGCGCGGGCTGTAGACGACCAATGCAGGCCGCCAACTTCCAGGTACGCGTACCGACTACTTATCGACCTGGGGGTTGGCGGCGCGTCTGGCCCAAAAGGCGTGTAGACACCCGTACGATTTGATTTGTGAATGAAAACGCGGTGCCCGAGGAGTTTATGCGGGCTCTGCTGTCCCTGCGACAGGCGGACCACCTGCCGCACATCCTCCTCGAGGAGGTCCCCCCGCCTCGTCGTTTGGCCCCCTTTACGGCGGCGCTCGCGATGCGAACCACGGACGAGGACGACGCCGGACAGCCCCTGTCGACTGGTCGTATGGTCATCCTGCACGACCCCGTGGAGCAGCTCGGCTGGAACGGTACCTTCCGCATCGTCTCCCAGCTGCGCGCCCAGATAGATGCTGAAATGATCGGCGACCCGATGCTGTCGGAGGGGATTTGGGGCTGGACGCTCGACTGCTTGGAAAGTGCAGGGGCAGGATTCCATGACTTGACAGGCACCGTGACGCGAGAAATGAGTGAAGCTTTCGGTGGTCTCGAGCTGCGCGGATCATCCCTGTTCGTTGAGGTCCGCGCGTCATGGACGCCGTACAGTGAGTATCTTGGTGAGCATCTGTCCGGCTGGGCGGATGTGATGCGTCGGACGGCAGGGATCGTGCCTGCCCGTCATCTCGAAGGAGTCTGAGTGCTGGTCAACAATGGCGGCGGCTTGCCGCAGGGCGATACGGATAATCCGGAGCTCATCGCGCAGCCGCGTGGGGGTACCCCCTCGGTCATTGATACCCAGAAGGAACTTGAGGCGGCGGCCCGCGCGTTGAGCGCCGGCTCAACCCCAATCGCCGTGGATGTTGAGCGAGCGCAGGGGTTCCGCTATGGCGCAGACCCCTACCTTGTCCAGATTCGACGTGAGGACGTCGGCACGTTCCTCATCGATACGCACGCACTACCGGACCTGCCTGTGCTTCAGCCGGGTGTGGAGGACGTGTGGCTCTTGCATGACTGCCTGCAGGATCTGCCGAATCTCCGCCAGGTTGGGCTCCGTCCCCCGGCTCTCTTCGACACTGAGATTGCCGCTCGCCTGATTGGCTTGGAGCGTTTCGGTCTGGCGGCTGTCGCCGAGCAGATTCTCGGCCTGGGCCTCGTGAAGGATCATCAGGCATCGGATTGGTCGGTTCGTCCTCTACCCAAGGAGTGGCTGCGCTACGCGGCCCTCGACGTCGAGTTGCTGACCGAACTCTACTATCGCCTGTCGAAGAGGCTCGATGAGATGGGCCGCTGGGAGTGGGCACAGCAGGAGTTTGCCCATGCGTTGTCGGTCGCTCCTCCCGCCCCTAAACCTGATCGGTGGCGTTCTGTGCCTGGCGCCGGAAAGATTCGTTCACGCCGCGGCCTCGCGGTCCTTAAGGCGCTGTGGGAGACACGCGAGTCGATCGCTCAGCGTATCGACCTGAGCCCGGGCCGCCTCGTCCGAAACGCTGCGCTCGTGCGCGCGGCCGCGAATCCGCCACGCAACAAACGCGCCCTCATGAGCATCAGCGAGTTCCGCTCCCCCGTCGCCCGCCAGTACGAAGACGAGTGGATGCGGGCACTGGCCAGCGTGGCCGCCATGACGGAGGATGAACTTCCACCGAAGCGCAAACCCGTTCAGCCGGGCTCTATCCCGGAGCCTCGCCAGTGGAACCGAATCGACGAGGCCTCGGCCGCGCGCCTGGGAACGGTGCGCAACGCTGTCGCGTCGGTCGCGTCGAGTCTCGGGCTCGCGCCCGAGGTGGTTCTGGCGCCCCAGGTGCAGCGCTACCTCGCGTGGGCTCCCCTAGACCCATCGCGTCCGTCTGGCGACGAGGTCGAAGAACGCATGGTCAATCGCGGTGCGCGCGACTGGCAGATCGACCTGACGCTCGACCCAATCTGTGACGCGCTCGGCGTCTGACCAGGGATCGTTAGCGGGCGGAGAGTCGCTCAATGAGCTCGCGCACGGCACGCTCAATGCCGTCGACGTCGTAGCCGAAGCGCGCGATCAATGACGCCCGATCACCGTGCTCGGGGAATACCTGCGGTACGCCGAGGCATCGTACAGGCACACCCGCCTCCGCCAACGCATCGCGCAGCGACCAACCGAAACCGCCCTGGACGATGCCATCTTCGACGCTGACCACGCAATCGTAATCGTGGGCCATCGTTGTCAGCTCCTGCGGCACTGGGATCATCCACTGCGGATCCGCGACGGTCACGCTCACACCGTCAGCCACCAGGCGACGCGCGGCCTCAATCGCATCGGGTGCGCATGCTCCGGTACCAACGATGAGGACTCGAGCGGGCGAGTCCGCCCCGGCCTCGTGAAAAAGAATATCCACTCCCCCGACACTACGAAGCGCGGGCATAGGCTCTGGCAGAGAACCCTTACGGTATCGGATGACGGTGGGCGCATCGTCAACGTCGAGCGCCTCACGCACGCGAGAACGCAGTGTGTCCTCATCACGGGGTGCGGCCAGACGCAGGCCCGGAATCAGGGAACACATGGCAATATCCCACACGCCATTATGCGACGCGCCGTCCGCACCCGTGACGCCCGCGCGATCCAACACGAGCGTCACCCCCGCACGATGGAGAGCAACATCCATGAGGAGCTGGTCGAAACCACGGTTCAAGAACGTCGCATAGAGCGCGACAACGGGATGCGCACCCTCGTAGGCCATACCGGCTGCGGAAGCCACGGCCTCGGCCTCGGCGATGCCGACGTCGATCACGCGACCCGGGTAGGCCTCGTGCATCGGACCCAAACCGACCGGGCGCATCATCGCCGCGGTAATGCCGACGATATCGTCGCGCGTAGCCGCCTGAGTGCAAATCTCATCGGCGAACACTCCGGTCCAGCCAAAACGCTCAGGAGCGACGGGCAGGCCGGTCTCCGGGTGGATCGGTCCAACCGCGTGGAAGCGATCTGCGATATCTTCCTCTGCGGGAGTGTATCCGCGCCCCTTCTCCGTGATCACATGAACGAGGACGGGCTCGCCCAGCGAACGCGCCCGGCGAAGCGCAGTCTCCACCGCAGAAATATCATGACCGTTGACGGGCCCAATGTATTTGAGGCCGAGGTCTTCGAACATCACCTGGGGAATGAGCGCATCCTTGATGCCGGACTTCAGGCCGTGCAACGCGTCGTAGGCCGCGCGGCCGGGTGTGCCGTGACTGAGGAGATGCTGTTTTCCCCAGGCAAGCGCCTTCTCGTAACCCGCCGAGGTACGCAAAGCATCGAGATGATCGGCGAGTCCACCGATCGTCGGCGCATACGAGCGCCCATTGTCGTTCACCACAATCACGATGCGACGATTCTTCGCCGTCGCGATGTTGTTGAGTGCCTCCCATGCGAGGCCGCCGGTCAACGCGCCATCGCCGATGACACCAACCGTCCACGTGCGATCACCCCGGCGGTGCTTTTCCCGTGAAATACCATCCACCCACGCGATCGACGCGGACGCGTGCGAAGACTCGACGACGTCGTGCTCAGATTCGGCGCGCGACGGGTAGCCGGACAGTCCGCCCGGGCAGCGCAGCGATGAAAAATCCTGACGGCCCGTCAGCAGCTTGTGCACGTAAGCCTGGTGACCCGTATCAAACACAATCGTGTCCTGCGGGGATCGGAACACCCTGTGCAAACCGATCGTTAGCTCGACGACACCCAGGTTGGGGCCAAGGTGCCCACCCGTGCGCGACACGTTGTCAATCAGGAACGCGCGAATTTCCGCCGCCAAATCGTCCAGCTGCTCGCGTTCCAGGCGACGCAGCTCACGCGGTGCGCTGCAGCGCGACAGCAGGTCGCGCGACTCTCGTGTTCCAGACATAGCAACCAGTGTAGTTGCCGGAGCGTCTCACCTACAGATCAAAGTGCATGTCAGCTGCCTTCGACCCGCGCAGGCGACAAGCGCGCGCACTAAGATAGATACTGTTGGCTCGCCGTACCGCTCAAGGAGGCACTATGTCCGTCACCGTCGCACCCCACGGCCTGTGGGAGTCCCCCATCTCGGGCGATTCCTTCACCGCCCGTTCGGTCACGCTTTCCCAGGTTCGTGTCGACGGACCCGATACCTACTGGGTTGAAGGACATCCACTCCAGGGCGGTCGCGGCACGTTGCTGCGCCGTCGCGCGACGGGCGAGACGGGTGAGGTTCTGCCCCTGATCGATGGTTCTCGCCTGCCCGACGTCGGCACACGCGTGCACGAGTACGGCGGTAAGGCGTATGCCGTTCACCATGGCGTCATTGTCTTCTCCGATCAGACCGATGGCCGCGTGTACGCCTTTGATACGGCCGATCCGCGCCGCGTCGTGCGCCCGCTCACGACCCTGTCGAAGGTCCGTTACGGCGACTTCTGGATCGCCGACGTGCGCGAACTCGTGTACGCAGTCGCCGAGGACCACTCAGCTCCGGGCGAACCCGTGAACAAGATCGTCGCCATTCCGCTCGATGGTTCCGCCGCCCGCGATGACAGCGCAATCATCACGGTGTTCGAGGGCACCGACTTCGCGCAGGCTCCCACGGTGTCCCCGGACGGCACGAAGATTGCCTGGATCACCTGGAACCACCCGAACATGCCGTGGACGTATTCCCAGCTGCGCGTCGCCTCCCTCACCTTCGAGGGCACCATCGACCAGGAGGTTATCCTGGTGGATCGCTCTGACGTGTGTGTCTACGAGCCGCGCTGGACCCTTGACGGTGACCTGATCCACGTGGATGATTCCTCCGGTTGGGCAAACCTCTACCGCACCCAGGGCTTCGTGTGGAAGGAAGGCGAGGACGCAAACGCGTGGACCTCCAGGCTGCGCACCCGTGCACTGCACCCCGGACACTGCGCGTTCTCGCACCCGCACTGGCAGCTCGGCCTACACTCCTACGACAACTACGACAACGACTACCTCGTGTGTTCGTGGACCGAGGAGCAGGTGTGGCACATCGGAACCGTTCGTATCGACAATGGCATGGCCGAGGAGTGGGCGACCGGCTGGTGGCCCATCGGCAACGTGGCAGCCGCTGACGGCCGTGTCGTTTTCCTTGCTGACTCCGCCACCCACACGCCGGCCATCATCGAAGTGTCGCGCGGCAAGACCAAGGTGCTTCGTCCGTCGTCGGAGGCCGAGGTCCCGACAGCGCTCGTCTCCACGGCCGAGATGCTGACGTGGAAGACCTCGGATGGCGAGGAGGCCCACGGCTTCTACTACGCGCCCGTGAACCCCGATTTCACCGCGCCTGAGGGCGAGCTTCCGCCTCTCATTGTGAACGTGCACGGCGGCCCGACCGAGGCAGCACGACCCGGCCTGCAGGTACCGTTCCAGTACTGGACCAGCCGCGGCTTCGCTGTTCTGGACGTGAATTTCCGTGGTTCGACGTCCTTCGGGCGCCCCTACCGTCAGCGTCTTAACGGCAACTGGGGCGTCATGGACGTTCAGGACTGCATTGACGGCGCCCAGTACCTCGTTGATCTGGGGCGCGTCGATCCCAAGCGGATCGCGATCCGTGGCCGTTCCTCCGGTGGCTTCACCGTGCTCAACGCGCTGGCGTCCTCCGAAGTGTTCACCGCCGGCGCTTCCTTCTCGGGCATCGCGGACCTGGCGAAGCTGGCCGAAACCAGCCACAAGTTTGAGTCGCACTACGATGGCATTCTGCTCGGTACGGACGATAGGTTGGATCCGGTGTGGGCGCAGCGCTCGCCGATCAACCGAGTGTCTCACATCAAGGCACCCCTGATGCTCCTGCAGGGCACCGCAGACCCGGTGGTCCCTGTCTCGCAGGCCCAGGAAATGTACGAGGCGCTGCGGGCAAACGGCAATGCTGTTGCCCTCAAGCTGTATCAGGGTGAGGGGCACCGCTTCCGCTCGGCCATCAACATCAAGGATGCATGGCAGTCGGAGCTGTCCTTCTACCGGACCGTCTGGGGCATCGCCACTGACGCCCCCATTCACGTGGAGATCGCAAACCTGTGATACATACAGCACAGTCCCCGCAGTCAGAGGAACCGGCTGCGGGGACTCGCTTACGCGTCGGACGTACGGTCGCCGCGCATCGTTCCCTGCTCGGCGTCGCCGCTGCACTCGTTGGCGGCGTCGTCGGCGCGGCGGCCGTCCTGTTTAACCTTGCGATTCGCGCATGGACGTGGGTGTCGACGGGGTTCGACGAGTACACGACCCACATCGGTCAGACGCACGGCGTCTGGGGGTGGGCACCGTGGCTCTTTCTTCTCCTCTCCCCCGCTATCGCTGGTCTCCTCTACGGACCGCTGATCCAGCGCTTCGCGCCTTCCGCGAAGGGCCACGGCATCCCCGAGGTGATGCTTGCTGTGCGTCGCAAGGGCGGGCGCATCCCGGGGCGGGTTGCGATCGTGAAGATCCTTGCGTCGGCACTGACTATCGGCTCGGGTGGGTCCGCCGGCCGCGAGGGCCCAATCGTCCAAGTCGGAGCGTCACTGGGTTCCACCATTGCCTCGTGGCTGCATATGCCCGTCTCCCGCGTGGTCTTGCTGGCCTCGTGCGGGTCGGCGGCCGGCATCGCGGCCACGTTCCATGCGCCTCTCGCGGGTGCCGTCTTCGCCCTCGAGGTTATTCTCGTCGAATTCACGGCCGAAACCTTCGGTTTCGTCGTCCTCTCAGCCGTCACGTCGTCGGTGGTTGCGCGCATCCTGCAGGGCGATGAGATGGTCGTGCACGTTGCCGACAACCTGACGTTCGCGTCGATGTCAGACATGTGGTGGGTTGCTGTTCTCGGCCTCGTTGCTGGCCTATGCGGCTTGGGCTTCTCGAAGCTCCTGTATACCTCAGAGGACGCGATTGACTGGGTGTGGGCACGTACGCACCTGCCTGAGTGGGCGCGTCCGGGTGTCCTCGGTCTCGCCCTCGGCGTCGCTCTCGTGGCGTTCCCGTACATGTACGGTTCGGGATATCCGCTGGAGGAGGAGGCGATCGCCGGAAACTTCTCGATCGCATTCCTTCTCGCCCTCATGTTGGGGCGCGCCGTCTACACGTCGTTCACGATCGGTATGGGTGGTTCGGGCGGCGTCTTCGCGCCCACGCTCTTTATTGGCGCGATGGCTGGTGCGGCCTTCGGAAACATTGTCTCCCCGCTGTCGGATTCTCCCATCGGTGTTTTTGCCGTGGTCGGCATGGGTGCCGCTTTCGCGGGCGCCGCACGTGCCCCCATGACGGCCGTTCTCATCATCGTGGAGATGACCGGCCAGTTCTCGCTGATCCTGCCCATGATGCTCGCGGTCGTGATCGCGACGGGGGCGTCGCGTTTCCTCACGCGCGCGACGATCTACACGGAGAAACTGCGCCGCCGCGGTGACGTGCTTGACGACCCCGTCGACGGCACTCTGCTGGGTACCCGCGCGGCGTCCGAGTGGATGATGGAGGTCCCCGAGACACTGGCATCGACAACGAGCGCTGCCTCCGCTATCGCCGCCCTGCGCCGCACGAGGGAGACGGTCCTGCCCGTCGTGTCCGACAAAGGGCGTTTCATCGGCCTCGTATCCTCGCTGCGCCTGGCTGAGCTCACGCAGGAGGATGGTTCTCTGGATGCTCCCCTGGCAGATTTGCCTCTCATCGACGAGGCCGTGGCCGCCTCCGCTCCCCCGTCCGAGGTTCTCGGGGCACTGCGGCGTACCGGCTTGCAGTCCCTCCCAGTCGTAGACGGAGATCGCCGTGTCGTCGGCTGGGTGTCCGAACGCGACCTGGTGGATCGCATGTACCGCGATCAGCGTCGCGCAATCGAGGCGCGCACGCAGACGTCGTGGGGCTCGCGCATGCTAGAGCGCAGGAAGACCCGCTAGCGGCTCAGAACCGACACCGTCTCGACATGGTGGGTATGCGGGAAGAGGTCCCACGCCTGCAGCGATTCGAGCTGGTATCCGGCCTCGGTGAGAGTGCGCAGGTCGCGCGCGCCCGCAGCGGGGTCACAGGAGACGAGGACGACGCGCGGGGCACCCGTGGCGGCGATAGCCTCGCACACCGTGGCTCCTGCACCGGCGCGCGGCGGATCCGCTACGACAACGTCCGGCACGGCACCCAGCTGCCCGGACAGGTCGATAAGGCCCTCACGATCCACGTTGCCGGCGAACGCGTCCACCCAGTCGAAGGCTGCGAGATTCTCGCCCGCGTCACGCACGGCAGCCTCGTCACCCTCAAGCGTCACCATACGCCCCGTCTCACCAACAGCGCGCGCGAGCGGCACGGAGAACAGGCCCGCCCCCGAGTAGAGTTCCATGACCGCGCGGCCAGCCCCGGCCTCGTTCGATCCGAACGCAGCAGCAAGCACAGCGTTGGCGAGCACCTCGGCGCCGCGCACGTGGGTCTGCCAAAAACCGGAGGGACGCACGTAGTACGACTCGACGCCGCAGCCGACGGGCACGTTCCAACGCAAGACGTCGGCGTCAATACGCACGCCGTCCGCGGCGTAGGTGTCATCGCCGATCAGGACGACGGGATCACCACCGGACGGGGCGACAGCGCGCACCCGATCCCCCGGCTTCCACAGTCGACGCCACGGAGAATCCGCGTCGAACAGGCCGAGCTCACGGATCGCTGGAACAGCCAGCGGCATATCCTCAAGAGCGATGACGCGGCGTCCTCGAAACTCGTGCATACCAGCACGGCCATCCACATCGATGACGACGTCGATGCGCGAGCGGCGACCTGTCAGCGGATCGTTCGGCTCCTCGTCGCCAGGCGCAGGTGCGACGTGCACTCCCCCGAGGGCATCCACGGCCTCGGCCAGGGCCTCGCCACCCACCCGACGCAGCTGCCCGGCGATCACGCGAGACTTCCACTCACGCTGCGCGGCCGGGGTCAGATGAGCGAGCTCCCCACCACCGACACCGCCCGGTCCGGCCTGGGGCCACACGGACTCCACGCGATCAGGCGAGGGCTCCAGAATCTCCACAGCGTCCGCCCACGCGAGCTTATTCTGAACGGCGGTGACCCTTGCACGGACCACCTCACCGCGTGCCGCGTGGCGCACAAAGACGACGCGCCCGCTTTCGTCGCGGGCGACGCACGCCCCACCGTGTGCGGGTTCGCCGACGGTGAGCTGGAGGATCTGACCGATCCCCTCGCGCGCACGCGCAGAAGCGTGACGACGACGTGGGGAGGGACGGCGACGGGACGAACGGGGGCTCATGCGCTCTCCTCAGGGGTGGCGTCACCGCTGGCGGTGCCGGGCTGTTCAGTACGGGCATTCGACTCACTCGGCGCCGATGCCCCGACGCGCAAGAACGGGTCGTTGACACGCTGGCGGCCCTCGACGATATCGTCCTCGCCGAGCTGCCACGGCACGATCGTAATAACGACACCCGGAACGGTCAGCAGCGCGGCACGCAGGCGCAGCGCCGACTGGTTGTGGACGAAGTTTTCCCACCAGTGGGTCACGAGGAACTGGGGCATGTAGACGACGAGCATCTCCGTGGGCATCGCGCGTCGGCGGCCGCGCACGTACTGCAGGATCACCGATGAGATGTCACGGTAGGGCGCAGACAGCAAGGTCAGCGGAACGGGAACGCCGGAAGCCTTCCACTGGCGCAGAATCTTGTTTTCCTCCTCGTCATCCGCGACGACGGAGACGAGTTCGATCGACGTCGGTGACGACGCGCGAGCAGCCGCAATGGCACGCATTGCCGGGCGTGACAGCGACGACACGAGCACGAGGGCACGCACACGGGTGGGCAGTGCACGCCGGGCGTTCCAGTCGTCCACGCGCAGCTGCGTGCGAACGGTTTCATAGTGGTGGTGAATCGAAATCTGGACGCCAAACGCGACCGCGATCATGAGCAGAGTAATCCACGCGCCGTGCGTGAACTTCGTGGCCAACACGATGAGCAGCACGATGCCGGTCATCATAAAGCCGACAATGTTAACGGCGCGCGAGCGCAGGACGGCCATGCGCGCCTGGCCGGACTGGCGAGAACGCAGCTGCCTGTTCCAGTGCTTGATCATGCCCAGCTGCGAGAGCGTAAAGGAAATGAAGACACCAACGACGTAGAGCTGGATGAGGCGCGTCGTCTGTGCCTGGAAACCAACGATGAGTGCAACTGCCGCAACGGTGAGAACCACGATGCCGTTCGAATAGGACAGGCGGTCGCCACGGCGCACCATCTGGTGAGGCAGGAACGAGTCGCGAGACAGGACCGAGGCCAGCGTCGGGAATCCGTTAAACGCCGTATTTCCTGCGAGAACAAGGATGAAGCCGGTCACGACGGTAATCAGGATGAAGAGGATCGATCCGTGTCCGAACACAGCAGACGCAATCTGCGAGATCGCCGGGTCAATCGGCGTTTTCTCCGGGACCGGCGCGCCCTGATAAGTCAGCTGGCTCGCCGCGTCGTCGACGATCTTCACGCCGGTCGCGCGGGCTAGAACGAGGATGGAGATCATCATCGAAGCCGCAATAAGACCGAGCATCGCCAGCGTGGTGGCCGCGTTGCGTGACTTGGGGCGGCGGAACATCGGCACACCGTTAGAGATCGCCTCGACGCCGGTGAGGGCTGCGCAACCCGATGAGAAGGCCCGCATGAGGAGGAAGGCGCCCGCGAGTCCGGCGAGGCCGTCCGCGTGAGCGGGGGCTGCAACGAGGTCGTAGGCGGCCGTCGGAGCGGCTCCCAGGTGCCCGGTGGCCAACTTTGCGAAGCCAACGACAACCATCAGGCCGATCGCGCCCATGTACAGGTAGGTGGGCACGGCGAACGCACCACCCGCCTCGCGCGTACCGCGCAGGTTGAGGGTTGCCAGAATAATGACGAGCGCCACCGCGATGGGAACCTCGTGGCCGAGGAGCGCGGGGACTGCCGTCGTGATGTAGTTGGCGCCCGACGAAATCGAGACGGCAACGGTGAGGATGTAGTCGACCAACAGGGCCGAGGCGACGAGTAGTCCCCACGAACGGCCCAGATTTGTGGTCACGACCTCGTAGTCGCCGCCACCTGAGGGGTAGGCATGAACCGTCTGGCGGTAGGACGCGACCACCACAGCCAAGACAAGAGCCACGACGACACCCACCCAGACCGACTGAAGGGCGGCCATGGATCCGGCGAGCGCAAGCGTCAGGAGGACTTCATCGGGCGCGTAGGCGACCGACGAAAGCGCATCCGACGCGAAAATCGGCAGAGCAATACGTTTGGGGAGAAGCTGGTGGCCCATCGCGTCCGATCGCATCGGGCGTCCGATGAGCACGCGCTTTGCGTAGGCCAACAAGTTCGTCACGAATAACAAGCCTAGTCCACCTCGCTGAGCAATGGGAACGCCGAAACGTCACGCATGGCTATTACGCGGGGATCGGAGTACTTTTGTAGTCGTGCACTTTGTGATCATGGGTTGCGGGCGCGTCGGCGCCCGCCTTGCATCGACGTTGGACGCTGCGGGTCATTCCGTGGCGGTTATTGACCAGGATTCCAAGGCTTTCTCTCGCCTGTCACCGGACTTTTCCGGCCGTCGTGTGACGGGCGTGGGCATGGACCGTGACTGCCTGCGTCAAGCGAACATCAAGGAGGCGTACGCGTTTGCGGCAGTCTCATCGGGTGATAACTCGAACATTATTGCCGCGCGCGTCGCTCGTGAGGTTTTCCACGTTGAACACGTGGTTGCGCGCATCTATGACCCGACTCGCGCCTACCTGTATGAGCGCCTCGGCATTCCGACTGTCGCGTCCGTCCAGCGCACCGCGGAGTCGGTCTTGCGTCGCCTGCTGCCGCCGGATGCCTCACTGATCTGGTCACATCCGACCGGTGAGGTCGCTCTCGTCAACGCGACGCCCTCGGCACCCTGGTATGGCCTGAGCTTCCAGCTCGTCGAGGAGCTGACGGGGTGCCGGATTGCATTCACCTCCCGCCTGGGGTCGATTCGCACGGCATCGCCTGACCTGGTCGTTCAGGAGCACGACCAACTGTACTTTGCGATCAATGGGACAGATACGGCCGCGCTGCGCGATCAGCTGGCCAGCCCGCCCAAGACGGAGGAGTGAGCATGAAGATCGTCATTGCTGGAGCCGGTTCGGTGGGGCGCAGCGTTGCCCTGGAGCTCCTCGCTCACGGTCACGACATTACCCTGATCGACAACATGCCCGAAAAGCTGCGTATTTCCTCGGTCGCGGACGCTGACTGGGTGCTCGCAGACGCATGCTCGCCCGATGCCCTGCACGACGCGGGCGTGGACGAGGCCGACGTGATGGTTGCCGCCACGGGGGACGATAAAGCGAACCTCGTCATTTCTCTGCTGGCCAAGACGGAGTTTGCGGTTCCTCGCGTCGTCGCCCGCCTGAACAACCCGAAGAACGAGTGGCTCTTCGATCAAGCATGGGGGGTGGACGTGTCGGTGTCGACGCCGCGTATCATGACGTCTCTCGTCGAAGAGGCCGTCTCGGTGGGTATCCCAGTGCGCCTGTTCTCTTTCAATACCGCTGCCGTGTCTATGCACGCTCTCATCCTGCCGGACGATTCTCCGGTCGTTGGCAAGCGCGTCCACTCCCTCGAGCTGCCTGCGCGCTCGGTGCTAGCTGCGCTCCTGCGCGATGGCCGTCCAATCACTCCGAGCGCTGATGACGTGTTCGAGGCCGCGGACGAGCTACTCCTGCTCGTCCCCGATGCAGATGTTGAGGAGCTGATGAAGCTTCGTCAGTTGGTCGCTGCCCCTGAGTCCGAGGCTTCGTCGGACGACGAGGAGTAGCCGCGCAGACCCCACCAGGTGGCCCAGGCACCGAGAGCGAAGAGCGGTAGGCCCAGGGCCAGCTTGGCGACACCGAGCGCCGCGACCTGGCCACCGAGCCAGAGCGGGGCCTGGACTGCGACGCGCAACGCGAAGATTCCCGCCCACATCCACGTGAGTAGGTCGCACCTGCGCGCCAGGTCCGCGTGTGCCGGGTCGGCCTGCCATCCTGTGGCCAGACCCGTCAGTGGCCCGTAGAACTGGGCGACGAGGCCTCGCCTCAACAGGACGGACAGGGCGAAGGCGAGGGCCATGGCCACGTTCGTGGCAATGCCCCACGCGAAGTAGTTCTCCCCGCGCCCTGTGGCTGCGGCAAAAATGACGCCGATCGCGACGCCGAACAGCCCTGAGAGTGCCTGCTGGACTCCCTGTCGCTGAACCAGTCGGATCACGCAGGCAAGTAGTGCCACACATGATGCTGCCACCAGTGTCGGTACGAGGGCGCGGGTTGCGACGAAGACGATCACGAAGACGAGGCCGGGAGCCGTTGCTTCGATGACGCCGCGCGTACCTCCGAGCGCGTCTGACCAGGAGAAGTCCTCGGAGGTTGCCTGGTCCATCCAACGCGGAGTGGGCATCAGCCTTCCCCTGCGATGACGCGATACAGGGGATTGATAATCACGAGGCGATCCCCCGTACGCCCGACAGTGCCCTCAACTTCGAGGCGCTGGCCGACGCTGAGCCCGGGGATGGACGTGCGGCCAGGCCAGCGCAGCTCCAGAGTGCCAGTGCCGTCGTAGAGCGTGGCGACGAGTACCCGCTGAGTGCCCTCCTCGGGCGGGTATGTCATGCCCAGGAGCGTGCCGAAAACGAGCGCGTGAGAGCGGTCCGTCACGTCGCGGATAGGCGTGATGCCGCGGGCGGCGCGCGCCGAATCCTCGTCGAGAGCTGCATCCAGGGAACGCGCATCCTTATCGAGGCCGAGCGCGGCGCCGACCCGAGCGATCCACGAGGCCATCTCAGGCCTCCTGAGCACCCGCGGGCAGGTGCACCGGGAGAAGCTCCAGACGCGTGCGCGGGTGGTCATCACGTCGCACGATGATGCGATCGATGACCTTCTCGATCTCGACGCCGGCTTCCTCGTTCGCGGCAGCCGGGCCGAGGATGTCGATGCGCGCAAACCAGCGGTCGCCTTCGCGACCGATGATGCGCATGCGGGAGGTCGCGGTGCGACCATCAGGCATCTGCATCGGCATATCGACGAGCAGCTCGTTGCCGTAGCGTGTCGGATAGTCGGCGACCTTGGCGCCCTGCTCTTCGAAACCCTTGCGGATTTCTTCGCGCAGTTCCTCCCACACACCCCCGGATCGGGGCGCCGCGGCGACGCTCATCTGGATGCCGGAGTTGCCGAGCACGACGAGGATCTGCAGGACGGTCGTGCCGTCGTCCGCGACCTGCGTACGAAGCTGCATGCCCTGAACCGCCGGAAACAAGATCGATCCCATGTCGACGTAGCCTTCGGAAGCATCGACCTCACCGTAGTTGCGAGGGCCGGGCTCACTCCAAATCTCCGCGTCTTCATCGCTGAGGCGAGGCAGGACCTCAACCTCTTCGATCTCGTCTTCGACGGTCTTCTTCTTACGTCCGAACATCGTCCTGCCTCACATCGCGCACTCGGTGCACACGGGGGCGCCGCTGGCGTCCACGTGGTCGAGCTGCGACGCGTGGTGCACAAGGAAGCACTGCGAGCAGGTAAATTCGTCTTCCTGACGGGGAACGACGTGAACGGTCAGTTCTTCCTTTGACAGGTCAGCGCCGGGAAGCTCGAAATTCTCGGCGGCCTCGTTTTCGTCTTCCTCGATCTCCGCGGAGCCGGCGTCGTTGCGACGGGACTTCAGCTCTTCGATCGAGTCCTCTGCGACCTCGTCTTCGTTCTTGCGCGGCGCATCGTAATCGGTTGCCATGGTTCTCCCCTTTCGCCTCTCGAGCCGGTTTGCGCGAGTGGTCTATGCGCAGGGAGGATAACACTTGTGAGCGTAATGTGCCATCGTATGTGTGACACGCGCACGGCTACGCGACATTCTCGGCATTATTTGAGACGATTCGACCTAGATGTATGAGGAGGAAGTGATGATTGAGCTCGAATTGCTCGGGACCAGCGCTGATGGCGAGTCCCTGGTGCTTACCGATGCCCAGGGTGAACGCTATTCGGTGTTGATCTCGGACGAGCTCCGCGGTGCGACGCGCCGTGACCGTCCGCGGGTAGAGCTTGCGCCCGCTCGTCCGACTCTCGCTCCTCGCGACATTCAGACACTGCTGCGTGCGGGCGCCACCCCCGCGGAGATCGCCTCCGAGCACGGGATGGAGGTCAGCGCGGTGGAGCGCTTCGAGGCCCCCGTCCAGGCGGAAAAGGACTATGCGCTCACCCGTGCGCGCGCCGTTCGCATCGGCGAGGGCGGCCCGACGATGGGCGATCTGGTCGTTGATCGTCTGGCGGCTCGTGGCGTTGATCCCACCTCCCTGGAGTGGGCTGCGACGCGCGAGGCGGGAGAGCCCTGGCAGATTATCGTCACGTTCGTGCAGGGCGCAGCAGAGCACGCTGCACACTGGCATCTGTCGAATTCCGGTTCTCTTGAGGCTATCGACCAGGAAGCTCAGTGGCTGACGGAGCAGGTATCCGCGTCCCCGACGGCGTCGATCTTCACTCCCCTGCCGCGCACGACGCCTACTCCCGCCCTCGATCCAGACGAGGAGGATCTGCGTAACCGCGAGGCGATCCTCGATCAGCTCAACGCTGCGCGCGGTAAGCGTCAGCAGATTGATCTGGACCTGGATGACGAGGTGGACGAAGAAGCCGAGTACCTCGCCGCAATTGCGAGTGAGGAGGAGGAGGAGGAGGCAACCGAGCCCGATACCTCCACCGGCCCCATTTCCGCACGCATCTATTCGCTCGCTTCCGCGCGTACAAAGGCCGAAGCACCGGCCCAAGCGTCCGAGGATGGGTTGTTCCCCGCGACCGGCCAGATCCCGTCAGCTCGCCCCACGGCGACGGGATCTATTCCCGTCGCTTCGCGCTCGTCCAAGAGCGACGCCCCAGCCTCGTCGGGCGTCCTCCCGTGGCTGTCGGAGGCTCCTGGCTCCTCCGACGACGAGAAAACCACCGAACCACAGGCCGAGGAGCAGCAGACCCCAGCTATTCCTATGGGGGCCGTTGCACCGGCTGATTCGACGTCCAACAAGGCTGAAGAAGGCGCGACAGGGACCGTCCCTACGCAGGGGATTACCGGCTCGCGAATGGCCCGCGCTTCCTCGAAGAAAAACCGCAGGTCGGTACCCAGCTGGGATGAGATCCTCTTCGGTTCGAAGTCCTAAGGACTCGCTCACGGCAGGCGGTCGCTCTCAGCGGAGGGTGGCCGCTTGCCGCATGTCAGCGGATTCTTAGGACCAAACCACGACCGGGATGCGCATTTCCGTGGAGGTGAGCGAACCGTGAACCCCCGGCATCGCGATCGCAGACGCGCTCTGCGTACGCGAGTCGACGACTCCGCCACGACCTCGTGCGAGCACGAGGAAGTCTCCGATGATCGATGCACCGTCGCCCTCACCGATGAGGACGCTGATCTCCTCGCGGGAGATGATCCAGGCGTTCTCCCCCAGGACGTCGCGCCAGCGCATCTCGACCTCGTCGGTACGGCCTTCATCGGTGTGAACGTGTACAGCCCGGGTTTCCCCAGCGACGACGCGTACGCCATCGCGTAGCGCGGGGGTGGGGGCGACATCGACGATCTGCGATGCATCGACGTTGATCATCCCGTGATCGGCCGTCATGACGGTCCGCACGCCGGCGGGAAGCGACCTGAGCAGGCGCGCAAGGCCAGCGTCGAACTCTTCCAGGGCGCCGATCCAGCTGTCGGAGCCGACTCCCGATCCATGGCCCGCGTGATCGATTTCCGACCAGTACAGGTAGACAACGGGCGTGCCGGCGCGCAGCTCACGCAACGCGGCGCTCACGCGGTCGTCGAGCGTCTCTGCAGGCACATGACGCGCACCACGCAATGCCGCCCCCGTCAGGCCGGAGCCAGCGAAACGCGCCGGTGAGATGACCGCCGAAGCAACACCTGCGGCGGCCAGGCGCTCGAAGTACGTGGGGACCGGCTGCCACTCGGTGGGCGCCGGTCCGCCCTCCATCGCCAGTAGGTTCATGACGCCGCCGCCGTAGGCAACGGAAAAGCCCACCATGTTCGTGGCGCCCGGACGCTCTCCCGTCCCAAACGCAGTGATCGCCGCGGCCGTCGTCGAAGGGACAACCGTGTGAATCGAACGGATATCGTCTCGCATGCGGCGCAGCGTCGGAGTGTGCCCCGCATACTCCTGGATGAGCTCGTATCCGAGGCCGTCCACGAGGATCAGAAGCAGCTGGTGGGCGCCCGTCTCCATACCGAGTGAGACGGCGGCCTGAGCGGACGCGCCGGGCAGGGCGGGATCGATCGAGGCGAGGCCACCCGCAACAACGTCCGTGATGAGCGGATCACCAATACGGGGCAGGTCGGCGCCGGGCAGATGCAGCGTCACTGCGCCCTCACTCACTGCGGGTCCCCATCAGCTGTGCCAGTCGATCCACGAACGCCATGGCCTCGTCAAGTGCATCCTGCCCGTCGGCGGCCGCCGAGATGCGGAAGGTCAGGTCGTCGGGGAAGGACGTGCCCGTCAGGCCATGGTCGGCCATGCAGTTCGGGTCGTCACAGCGTGCGGGTTCAAGATCGAGGTGGCGCGCGCCCTTCAGGTCCAGCGCGATCGTCATTTCGGACAGACCGGTCGCGTTCTCGGGGTCGGTGTAGAGCTCCATCGTAGAGTACCCGGCGATGTCTCCCACGCGGTGCACAGCGGTCGCGATCGTCGCAGAACCTGCGTCCATCTCATCGACGTGCAGCTGGACGATAGCGCGATCCGTCAACGACGCAATCGTGAGGTGACGGAAGACCGTCCCACGGTCGAAGCCCGTGTCCACCTGGCACAGCGTCGCCAATGGCTCCGCGGCGCCCAGTGCTCGGCGCAGCGCACGCTGTACCGCCTTGGGATAGAAGCCCCCACGTTCGATACGGGTCCATGTGTCCATCCTCCAATTGTGCCCCGAAGCGGCGCGCCAGTCGAAATGAGCGCCGACCCGCGCAATAATTGCGCGTATGGCTAAGAAGGACCAGGTCGTCGACATTCCCGAGAAGGACGAGAACATCTCCGAGATCGACGTGTCCGATGAGATGCGAGGGTCCTTCCTGGAGTATGCCGTCTCGGTCATCTACGCGCGTGCCCTTCCCGATGCACGCGACGGTCTCAAGCCTGTCCAGCGCCGCATCATGTTCCAGATGGATCAGATGGGGCTACGCCCCGACAAGGGACACGTGAAGTCTCAGCGCGTCGTCGGCGAGGTCATGGGCAAGCTCCACCCGCACGGCGATTCCGCGATTTACGAGGCCCTGGTGCGCCTCGCCCAACCCTTCAACCTGCGCGTTCCCCTGGTCGATGGGCACGGTAACTTCGGCTCTCTCGACGACGGCCCAGCCGCCGCGCGTTACACCGAGGCGCGCATGGCGCCCGCCGCACTGGACCTGGTGACCGGTCTGGACGAGGACACGGTCGATTTCGTCCCGAACTACGACAACCAGTTCATGCAACCGGACGTCCTGCCGGCCGCTTTTCCGCAGCTGCTCGTGAACGGCGCCTCGGGCATCGCGGTAGGCATGGCGACGAACATCGCGCCGCACAACCTCTCGGAGACGATCGCGGGTGCTATCCACCTGTTGGATAACCCGTCGGCGTCCGTCGCCGACCTCATGCGGTACATTCCCGGCCCCGATCTGCCCGAGGGCGGCGTCATCGTCGGCCTCGATGGGATCAAGGAGGCCTACGAGAGCGGCCGAGGCGCGTTTAAGACCCGCGCGAAGGTGCAGATCGAGCGCGTAACCGCGCGCAAAATGGGCATTATCGTCACGCAGCTGCCCTACATGGTCGGCCCTGAGAAGGTCATTGAAAAGATCAAAGAAAACGCGAACGCGGGTCGTCTGAAGGGCATCTCCTCGGTGCAGAACCTCACGGACCGCATCCACGGCCTGCGTCTGGTCATCGAGGTAAAAAACGGATTCAACCCCGAGGCCGTGCTCCAGCAGCTCTACCAGCGCACTCCGCTGGAAGATTCTTTCTCGATCAACGCCGTGGCGCTCGTGGGCGGGCAGCCGCGCACCCTGGGCCTGAAGGAGATGCTGCAGGTCTTCCTGGATCACCGCCTGGACGTCACGACGCGCCGCAGCCGCTTCCGCCTGAAGAAGTACGAGGATCGCCTGCACCTGGTCGAGGGCCTGCTCATCGCGATCCTGGATATTGACGACGTCATCGCGATCATTCGATCCTCGGACGACGCGGAGATCGCTCGCGAGCGACTGATGACGGCCTTCGACCTGTCCGAGGCACAGGCAAACTACATCCTCGAGCTGCGCCTGCGCCGCCTCACGAAGTTCTCTCGCATCGAGCTGGAGACCGAGCGTGACGAACTGCTGGCGAAGATCGCTTCGCTGCGCGAGATCCTGGAGGATCCCGAGCTGCTGCGCGCTCTCGTGAAGAAGGAGCTGCGCGAGGTCTCGGATCGCCTGGGTACGCCGCGTCGCACGCTGCTGCTGGCCTCGACGGGCACGCCCGTGGGCGCCGCATCCGACGATGCCGCGCTGGCGGCCCTGCCGTCAGTATCTCGTTCGGGCAAGGGCCTGGACCTTCAGATTCCGGACGACCCGTGCGTCGTTGTCCTCTCGTCGACGGGCGCGCTCGCCCGCGTCGAGGGTGGGGACCCGCTGGAACCCGGGCCGCGCGCCGCATCGGACGGGTGGCGCGCCCAGCTGCCGTCGACTGCCCGCTCCCAGGTGGCGGTGGTGACGGAGGACGGTCTCGCACACCGCATTGACGTCGTGGACCTGCCGGCGCTCCCCCGCTTCGAGACGGGACTGTCGCTCGCCGGGGCCATGCCGTCGTCACTGCTGCTGCACACGGACGTTCCCGCCGTGGGCCTGCTCGATCCCGAGGGCACCAACGTCGTCGCGATGGGCACGGCTCGCGGCACGGTCAAGCGCCTGCGACCGGACGTGCTGCAGCGCGACGAGTGGGAGGTCATCGCCCTGGAGGACGGCGACCGTCTGGTGGGCTTTGATCGTTGCTCAGACGGGGCAGATCTCGTGTTTATTTCGTCGGACGCGCAGCTGCTGCGCACCCCTGCCGCGAAGGTGCGCCCGCAGGGTCGCACGGCCGGCGGCATGGCGGGCATGAAGCTGAACCCCGGAGCCGAGGCCCTGGGCTTCTGGGTGGTCGAGGCTCCCATCGACGCGGTCGTCGTGACGGTGGCGGCGGCGCTGGGCGCGCTGCCGGGCACGGGACAGACGACGGTGAAGGTCACGCCTTTCGAGTGCTACCCATCCAAGGGCCGAGGCGGTCAGGGTGTGCGCTGCCAGCGCTTCCTGCGTGGCGAGGATCGACTCGATATCGCATGGGTCGGCACGAAGCCGGGGCGGGCCGCGTCCGCGGACGGCACGCCCATTGAGCTGCCCGCAGAGGATGAGCGCCGCGACGGATCGGGCGTTCCGATCACCTTCGCGATCGCGTCGATCGGCTGACGCACCCTCCTAGTCATGGCGGTGGGGTGGCCGGGATTTCTCCCGGCCACCCCACCGCCATGTCAACTTCTGTGTCGCACCTATTTCGCGTGATAGCGGGGACTGGTTCCCAGGTGCGTGGGAACCGTGACCATCGGATCGGTAATCAACGATTCATCAAAGCCTCTGTAGGCATACGAGTTGTCGTTGACGATCTGCAGGGGGTTAACGACGCCGTCCGCATACTGCTGGACTTCGTCGGGTGTCGGGCTCGATCCATTCCCCTTGTCTGCGAGCGGGTTCACGTCGGGCAGCGTCGTGGGATCCGTATTGAGGATTGCCCCCGGATCGATGCCGCCGTATCCGGTGTACTGATTCCAGGTGTGGTCTGGGTTCAGGCCCGTCTTCACCAGGAGTTGGAGCAGCTGATTAGATGTCGCATTGGGCCACTTCTGACGGGCGAGCGCGAGGACACCGGCGACGATGGGAGACGAGAATGATGTACCGGACGCCTCAACGATCTGATTCGTCGCAAAGTCATGCGTTTTGACCGGACCGCCAACGGCTGTCGTTGCTACTCCCTGCCCCCAGGACGAATAGTCTTGACGGTTACCATCGACACCAATCGCACTAACACCGACGACTCCGGACCACTGGGACAGTGACGATGAGTTTTCATCCGTTGCTTCATTTCCAGCGGCAGCTGTGATGATCACGCCCTTGGTCAGTGCCCTCGCGACAGTCCATTTCAGTTCGTCACCCTGAAGCGAGCTGGAAGCAGAAAAATTAACGATTTGCGCACCGTCGTTCATCGCTTGGTTGAGGAGCCACGGGACGCTGACTTTAGATAGGCCATTCTGAGTTTCAGTACACGAAGGAGATGCAGAATCTCCCCTGCTAGGGGCAGGTATCTGATAGGTGAGAAGAGAACTCTCGGGAGCCACTCCATAGACAGATGACACCAAGATCGAAGCAACTGCGGTGCCGTGGGTCTTGGAGGATGCAGAAGAGGTAACTTCACACGTTGATTTGTTATGAATATCCGAATCCCTCAGCTCGGGCGCAGTAGCATCCACCTCCCCATCAACTATGGCAATGGTTACCCCCTTGCCGGTGTACCCCTTCGCCCTGGCCTGATCCAGGTGGTAGTACGCGAAGTACGGCTGGTCCTCCGCGGTGATCGTATTGTCTGCACGAGCTGAGGTGGTTGGGAGCGTGGTGACACCAGCGGCGATGACGAGAGCGGCAGCGAAAGCTCCCCACGCGCGCCTACTCTGACGACGCGCTCGTCTCGGCTTTACCATTGGCGTGGGTCCCATCCATCGTCCTTTCGCGGGGCGGGGCTCAAGTCCTTATCCGACCCGTAGGTCTGGGACATCGGGTTTACGTAGCCCTCGGGCAGTTCTTCTCCATCATCGTCAAAGCGGAAGGGCGTGTACTTGCGACGCGCCGACTTCTTCTTATCGTCCTTACCGCTAGCTCCGCCGGCACCTGCTCCTCCCATGAAGCCACCGGCACCACGTGCACTGCCCTGACCAGCGCCTCCCGAGGCCGATGCCTTAGCTGCGGAGCTACCGGGGGCGGCGGTCGTGCCACTCGCACCGGTCCCTGCCCCGCCGGCCGCAGGAGCCTTGTACGTTCCATATCCCGGGCCAGAGTAGGATCCCGTGCGAAGGGATGCAGCACCTGCAATACCACTGCCAGCGCCACCGGAAGTGCCCGTACGGCCCAATGCGCTCAGTCCGCCAGCCCCGAGGCGTGAGGCGGCACCCATCCCCAGAGAGCCTGCTCCGAGAACGCCGGCACCGCCCATACGGGCAGCAAGCGTCGACTCGCTACCAGGACCTCCGTTCACGTTCCACAGGGGGTGGTAGCGATCGACGGGTGGCGCGGGCGTATATCCCCCCACCGTTCCGTTTGCATGCCGATCGCCATTGACCCGCGTATGCAGCAAGTCCATACCCATGAGATCCTGCGGGTCGGTGACAGGGTTCAGTCGCGAACCGACTTCTCCCTCGGTGATGTACTCATTCGGGATGCGAGGTGACGACATGATGCGACCGCTCACCGGCCCACCCTCGTCATAGCCATCCGAGTAGAGCCCAGCCCCCGTGCCACGCAGGTCGGAACGCCCGTAGTCACTGTCGCGATCACCGGGATACACGCCCGGAGCGTGAGGGGAGACGTTCAGGTATCCATTCTCGATGTCCCTACGGACCGTCGAGATCGAAGGGCCAGGATTCTGAGGAGAGCGGAAGTCCACATCACCATCAAGATATCCCTGAACATTAGTGGTCTGGGTATTCAAACCGTCAGCCAGCCCTTGCATCGTATTATTCGCTCGCTCCAGAATGTCCGTCGCAGCGACCTCCCGCTGCGCGTTGGCCTGGGCGATAAGCGCCTGGAAGTAGGCATCGGCCGACACCGCGAGCGTGTTGATCGGTCCGCCGAACGGCCCGAGGTACTTCACGACGGGTACCGCCACGTGCGTCGCGTCGGCAAGCTTCTGCAGATTGGAGTCGATAAGAGTGGGTGAGAGCTGCTGCGCCTCCTCACGAATATGCGTCATGGCTCGCCGCGCCTCGACGTAGTACTCCATCGCGGTGTTGTGGTTTTCTTTAATTCCCTGGACCTGTTTCATCGTCGCGTCGGTCCATGCATCAATCTGATCACCGGTTTCACCCGTGAAGCCCTGGTAGGAGCGCATGTGGTGCGTGACGTTATTGGCCTCGTTCAGGCCGCACACGATGGTATTGTGCTCATCATCCGAGGCATCGAGGGCAGCGGCACTCTCGATCGCGGCAACCAATCGCATGAGCCGGTCGTACATGGGGCTATCAACCATGATAATTCCTCTCCTTCTCAGACCTCAGACGGCGCATTCTGAGTGGGACTCGTACCAGCACCGGAGGCGCTGCCGCCCGAACCCGAGGTCATGGCACCGTTGGTATTTCCATACTGCGTTGTTCCCCCGCCAGCGATCTGTGAGGGTGCCTGGGTTGCAGGTGGCACCGCCGATCCTGCTGATTGTGGGTCCATCGACGCAAGGATGCGAGCCAGCTCATCGGCGTTACCCTGCTCGGCGGCTTCAAAAGCGCTCACAGCTGTATCGACGTCACCGTCAAATTTCTGGAAACGGACCGTTTGGTTGGAGACGACATCTTTCTCAGTCCGCAGATATGCAATCAATGAGCGACGCATTGCCTGAAACCCCGCTTCTTCGGACCAATACTCCGCCTTCTGAGCATCGATCAATCGGCTGATCGCCTGAGAGGAGTCAGTGAGCGATTGCTCCCCTTCTCCATATCTCCGCTCGTTTGTGCGTGCTTATCTGAGTCAAAACCGACATCTGCCATGGGCTACCTCCACAAATACCAAGACCGACAGGTACGTGTTCCACGGAACACTACGAGAACTGTGCAAGTATATGACCACTTGTTCGTATTCACAAGCGTGTCCGAGGACCGCACAGTGACCACAGACCAGCCAATATGGGTCTGGGCCCAGCCAATCGGCCGGGCCCACACCCATCAGTTGAGGAATGCTACCCCGTCAGCCTCGCAGCGTCGGGTCGGCGGCCAGCACGCCGACTACCTCCTCGCGCGTGGGCGAGTAGGCACCCTGGTGCAGGATGGTGATGCCGGAGGTAATGATGCCGCGGTGGATGGCGGGCAGGATCTGGTCCCACGAGGCCTCGCGCAGACGCTGCTTCGCCTCGCCCGAACCTAGGAGGCCCGCGTCCACGAGGCCGGAAATCAGGCCGGCCATGAGCGAGTCGCCCGCGCCCACGGTGTCCACCAGCTCAACGTCCAGCGGGTCGACAACCATCATGTCGCGCTCGGCGGCGGCCTTGATGTAGACACCCCAGGGGCCGCGCGTGCACAGGATCAGCGACGGGCCGGACTGCGCCCACTCACGGATGACGTCCTCGACGGGGCGGCCCGGGTACAGCCACTCCAGGTCCTCATCCGATGCCTTCACGACGTCCGAGAGGGCCACGATCGCCTCAATGTGCGGGCGGGCCTCGTCGGGCGTGCCCAGCAGGGCGGGGCGGATGTTCGGGTCGTATGAGACGGTACCTCGGATAGCCTGACGCTTAACAGCGGCCAGGACCTTGTCGGCGCCGGGCTCAAGGACAACTGCGTATGAGCCGGTGTGCACGTGCCCGACACTGTCGGGATCCTCCACCGCGGGCACATCCCACGACAGATCGAATTCGTAGGTGGCACGGCCTCGCTCATCAAGGTTCGCATGAGCGACCGTCGTGAAGTCAGCCCCATCGGAGCCGGGAGTCAGGGTCACCCCCGCCGCTTCGGCGTGAGCGCGGACCTTGTTGCCGCGGGCATCGCGGCCGAACCATGTTGCCAGTTCGGATTCATGCCCTAGCCGGGTCAGTCCGGCTGCGACGTTGAGCATCGATCCCCCGACGACCTCGACGGGTTCACTGTTCGGGCGGGTGATCTCATCGATGAGAGCTTCCCCGATGTTCACGATCCTAGTCATTGGTCAACCCCAGCTTCTCTTCCATTTCTTCGAGCGGGATGCCCTTCGTTTCGGGCATCACCTTCAGGACCCAGAATAGCTGACCAACCATCGCGAGGAAGAACAGCCCGAATGCGAATCCACCGCCGAGCTTATCTGTGAGCACCGGGAACGCGTAGGTGGTAATGAAGGCGAAGACCCAGTGTGTGAGCGAACCGAGGGACTGGCCGCGCGCGCGTACACGGTTGGGGAAGATCTCCGAAATGAACACCCAGATAACGGACCCTTGACCGAACGCGTGAGAGGCGATGAAGGCAAGCAGGCCAATCAGGATCAGCCACACCGGGACAGCACTTCCTGGCTCAAATGCTCCTCCCTTGTAGGCGAACATGATGGCCGACAGGAAGCCCAACGACACGAGGTAGCCGATGGAACCAACAATCATGAGCTGGCGGCGACCAAGCTTATCGATGACGGTCAGGGCGGCCATCGTGGCAATCAGGTTCATGAGGCCGACAATGACGGATGCGACATAGGGGAATGCCGGTCCGAGCACCTGTTCACCACCGGCGAGCTTCATGACCTTGGGCGCGTAGTAGAGGATGGCGTTAATGCCCGAGAGCTGGTTGAACATCGCGATGCAGAAGGCCATGAGGATGACCTTGCGGTAGCGGCGCGTAAAGAAAGCAACCTTGCCGCCCGCGGCATCCTCGGCGATCTGCGTCTTAATCTCGTTGATCTGCTCGGTGCTCTCCTCCTGCGTGGAGGTGAGGCGCTCAGAAATCTTGACGGCGTGTTCCTCGTGGCCGTGGGCAAGTAGCCAGCGAGGAGTCTCGGGCACGGTGGCAAGGAAAATCAGGAAGAAGACAGCGGGCACGGCCATGACACCAAGCATCCAGCGCCAGGCAATATCTTCATGCACAATCTCGCGGATGACCGCGTTCGAGGCATATGCCAGCAGGATACCGAAGACGATATTGAACTGGACCAGGCCCACCAGGCGTCCGCGCACACGGGCGGGGGCGATTTCAGCAGTGTAGATCGGTGCAACCACCGAGGACAGGCCGACGCCGACGCCGCCGAGGAAGCGGAACAGCATGAAGAAGGCGATCGGGAAAGAAGACGCGGCGACAAATTTGCCGTCCCCGACCGAATTGAGCGTAGGAACCGGCGCCAGGGCTGTGGCCAGGGCTCCGACGCCGAAGAGGATACCGATCCAGAAGAGGACGGGTTTACGCCCAAAGCGGTCGGCGAGCTTACCGGCGATGATGGCGCCGAATATGGTGCCGATGGTCGCAATGGCGACGATCATACCCTCGCCCATGGAGGATAGAGCGTAAAGCTCGGTGAGTTTTTCTTCCGCACCCGAGATGACGGCTGTGTCAAAACCGAAGAGCAGTCCGCCGAGGGAGGCGACGATCGCGCTTCGAATGACCAAGGGCGGAATGGAAGTCGATGATGCTGACGTCTTTGTTGTCATGCTAGCTCCGCGCTGTGGAGATGGGACGCCCATGGCGCCGAGGCCGTTCCGCCTCTGACGCGAGCCTATGAATTCAATTGGTCGGACAATTAGGACCTAGGAAGCGATTACACGAAAAGCCCTGAAGTGACGCACACGAATATGCCCACGAGAAAGAAAAAAGTAACGACACTTACACAAGAGGATTCGCGGAAGCATCCACCATGTGAAACAGCAATCAAATCTCGATCGCGTAGAGTCTCGTCTGACCCACCGTGCGGAAACCCAGGTAGTCATAAATGGCGAGGGCACCCGTATGGTTCGCCGATCCCACGCCTGTCGCCGCACGGTCCATGCCGTCGCGTTTCTGCGCCTTCATCGACGCGAGGATCAGCGCATCCGCGACCCGGCTCTCACGCCACCGGGAAAGAACACCCAACTGGTCGATATACCCCTCGCACCAACCAAGAGCCGCCCAGTCCTGTTCGTAGCGCGAGGCAAGCAGGAATCCGGCAACGCGCGGTCGATCACCGGTACGATCAACAGCGACAAACGACCACTCTGGAGCAAAGGCGGTGCGCCCCTGCATCCATTGCTCCTGCGTCAGCGGGGGACGCCCCCACTCAAACTCGTTGAGACGGTTCGCCGCACGCAGGGCAGGTTCCTCCCATTGGGGATCCCAGGCCTCGACGCTCATGTACGAACCCAAATCAGGTACCTGCGGCAGCCCCTCGAGCGACGCGCGCAGCTCGTAGTAGGTACGGGTCCAGCGGAAACCGTGAACCTTGAGCTGCGTCTCGAGGTCATCCTGTCCGGTCTCGACGTGGCAGGTGATCTGTGCGGGACCGTCCCCCTCGACCCCGGCCAGCATCTGGCGCGCGGTCCCCTCCTGCCAATCCACGATCGCATTGCCGAGGCCGATGCGGCGGAAGTCGGGATCCACTCCCCCGACGCACACGCACTCGACGCGCCCCGGAAAACGCAGGACGACCTGCGCGAAGGCAACGACGCGTCCGGCCGCGATTCCTCTGCGTGCAATACCTATCAGGCCACGCCACTGCGAGGCGCCCGAGAGCATCTCTGCAACCTCATCCGGGCTCGTGCGATACGGCGGGTTATCGCGAGCCTCCATGCGAGCAAACAGGGCAGCAAGACCTGTGTGGTGGGCAGGCATCAGCTCCTCCCACTCAATCCCATGATGCTCGCCCGGGAAGGGGACGAACTCGGGGGCATTTGCGCGCTGTGCGAGAGGAATGCTCATGCTCGCCTCCTTCCGGCTCTACTGGTCGATCGTGTAATAAACCTCGGCGGCCTCATCAACGAAGCCAAGGTGTTCGTAGATACTATGCGCGCCGTCGGGACTTGACATATCGACATCCAAGCCGATCCGACTCACTCCCGAGGCCGACGCTGCCGCGACCGTGTGCCCCACGAGAGCCGTCGCCACGGAACGGCCACGGTGAGCTTCGGCGACGCCCAGCAGGTAGATGTACGCCTCGGGCCGACCTGTGGCCACCCAGCGCTGCGCGGGGCGCCCCGTCATCGCATAGCCGACCACGTCACCCTCGGAATCGACAGCGACAAAAGACCACCGCGGATCAAAGTGATTCATCGCGTCATCCCACCACAGGGCACGCAGCGGGGAACGGAACGACTGCTGGAAAGCCTCCATATGGATGGCACGAACCTGCTCCTGCGGAACCTGCGTCCACGGCAGGACCCGGTAGCCGTGGCGCGGCTGCGGGGCAACCTCGCCGCCAGCAAGGTCACGGTACATGACCTGGTACGTGCGCTTGGCAAAGAAACCGGCCGCAATGTAGAGGCGGCGACGGTCGGTCATGTGCGCGTCGACGAGGTTCGAGATGGACACCGGGACCTCAGACTCGGCACCGAATGCCTCGACGAGCATCTGGCGAGCGCGTCCATCCTGCCAGTACAGCAGGGCTCTGCCCACGCCTCGGCCACGCCAGTGCGGGTGGATGTATGCGCTCACGATGGCGGTCGCGGCCTCGTGGATGCCGCGAAGCACGCGCACGGATGCCACCGCGCAAATGTTTCGCTTCGCGTCGAGGCCGACGATGGTGTCGACCCAGTCGCGTCCGTTCTCGCCCTCCATCATGTCCGCGATATCGTCGACTGACGTGCGCCGGATGGCGTTATCGTCATCTTCGATCAGGGAGATGAGTGCATACACGGCGGGCGCGTCGCGGCCGATCATGGGCCGCCAGCGCAACCCGAGGTGATTACCCGGGTACGGGACGGACCCGGGCGGCGAGAGGCGCTGCGCAAGTCCTGTCATGCGTATCATCCTACCGGCTGATAGGGCCTTTAGTCACACTGGGATCTGACATATGGCCAACAGACCTGAACGTTCGTGCAACGAATCAGCGCTTTCCGCTTCACGTCACGCGTCGATACGCGTGCGATCCAGCCCCGCAGACTCCTCGACGATGAACTCCTTGCGCGGGCCCACAGTCGAGCCCATGAGCAGCTCAAACACGTCCTCCGCCTGGCGCAGGGCTTCCTCATCCGCCAGCGTGATACGACGCAGCGAGCGATGCGCCCGGTCCATCGTGGTTTCCGCCAGCTGGTCGGCATCCATCTCACCCAGGCCCTTGTAGCGCTGGATGGGCTCCTTCCAGGTGCGCCCCGACCGGCGCAGGGAGGCGAGCTTGCGGTGCAGCTCGTCCTCAGAGTAGGTGTAGATGTACTCGCGTTTCTTGCGTCCCTTGCCCGCGACCTCGATGCGGTGCAGGGGCGGGACGGCGGCGTAGATGCGGCCAGCCTCGACCATCGGGCGCATGTAGCGGAAGAACAAGGTCAGCAGCAGGGTACGGATGTGCGCACCGTCGACGTCGGCATCGGTCATCAGGATGACCTTGCCGTACCTGGCCTGGGACAGGTCGAAGGTACGACCGGAGCCCGCGCCGATCACCTGGATGATGTTGGCGCACTCGGCGTTGGCCAGCATGTCTGCGGTCGAGGCCTTCTGCACGTTGAGGATCTTTCCTCGAATCGGGAAGAGGGCCTGGTACTGAGAATTACGCGCGGCTTTGGCCGTGCCCAGGGCGGAATCGCCCTCGACGATGAAGAGCTCAGTCTCCTCAACGTCCTCGAGGCGGCAGTCCGCGAGCTTGGCGGGCAGCGAGGATGTTTCGAGCGCGTTCTTCTTGCGCGAGATCTCCTTGTGGATACGCGCGGAGACGCGGGCCTTCATCTCGCCGACGACCTTCTCCATGAGGAGGGAGGTCTGCTGCTTGTCGTCGCGCTTGGAGGACGCAAACTTGGCCTTCAGCCAGTCGGAGACGACACGGTTGACGACGGTGCGGATCTGGGGCGTGCCCAGCGTTTCCTTGGTCTGACCTTCGAACTGAGGCTCGGGGAAGCGCACAGTGATGACGGCGGTCATGCCCGCCTGGACGTCGTCCTTCTCGGGGCGCCCATCCTTCGCGCCGACCTTGAGCTTGCGCGCGTTCTTGTCGATGGCGGCGCGCAGCGTCTTGAGGACAGCCTGCTCGAAGCCGGTGACGTGGGTGCCACCCTTGGGGGTGGCGATGATGTTAACGAAAGACTGGACGGTCGTGTCGTAGCCGATGCCCCAGCGCAACGCGATGTCGACCTCGCAGGTGCGCTCGACCTCGGTGGCGCGCAGGTGCCCCGTCTCAGAGTCCAGCGCCTGCACCGTCTCGTTGTAGGTGCCCTCGCCCGTGATGTGCCACGTGTCGGTGACGGGGCCGTCGGAGGCCAACCAGTTCGCGAAGTCGACGACGCCTCCGTCGAAGCGGAAGCTCTCGTGGAGCTCCTCTTCGCCGCGCTCGTCGTAGCAGTTGATGGTCAGGCCGGGCACGAGGAAGGCGGTCTGGCGGGCGCGCGCCAGCAGGTTCTCCCAGGAGAAGCCCTCGGTCGACGGGAAGATCTGGAAGTCCGCCCAGAAGCGCACGCGCGTGCCGGTCTGCGACTTCTTCACCTTGCCGACCGTCTTGAGGGTCGAGCCGTCCACGAAAGGCTTGAAAGGAGAGTTGGGGGTGCGCTGCTTCGAGTCGTCGAACTCGCCAGGCTCGCCGCGGCGGAAGCACATCTCGTGGGTCTTGCCGCCACGATCGACCTGCACGTCGAGGCGGGCCGACAGTGCGTTCACGACGGAGGCGCCGACGCCGTGGAGGCCGCCGGAGGCCGCGTAGGAGCCGCCGCCGAACTTACCGCCGGCGTGGAGCTTGGTGTAGACGACCTCGACGCCCGTCAGGCCCTGCCCGGGAACGATGTCGACGGGGATTCCTCGGCCGTTGTCGGCGACGGAGGCGGAGTGGTCGGGGTGCAGGCGCACGTCGATCGTGTCGCAGTGACCTTCCAGGGCCTCGTCGACCGCGTTGTCGATGATCTCCCAGAGGCAGTGCATGAGGCCCCGCTGGTCGGTCGAGCCGATGTACATGCCGGGGCGCTTGCGCACCGCCTCGAGCCCCTCCAGCACGGAGAGGTGGCGGGCGGAGTAGTCGTGAGAGGGGGCTGTCGCTGCTGTCGTTCCGGTCCGGGGCACGGGGGCAATCTAGCGGACGGATCTCGAACACGTGTTCTCCCGCGCCACGGTGTGACCATCGCCCGTCCGGATGCGCCCGCATTCGGCGCCCGGGCGCCTCGGCAGCGCGCAGGACCACTCCCCCGTTACCTTGTTGGTGGTCCCGGGTGGTCCGGGGCTGGGCCAGCTGTGGGCACGGGTGTCTTGCCCCTGTCCGTAGATGATCCGGGGGGCGAAAGTCACTCGCGGCAGCCGGGCGCTGGTGACCGCTGATAGGGGGAACGACCCGCCGCAGAGGGGGTGAGGTCTTTCGCAGGCGTGGGTGCGGGGCCGGTCGTCCACCGGCTGGCCCTTGCATACAGGAGCGAGAGGCGGCAGAAGAGATGGATATCGAGGATGCCGGGCGTCTTCATCGGTATCGGGCGTCGGCAAGGAGTGAGCACTGGGCCACGGCCCTGACCCGGGCCGGCAGGAAGGTCTGTGACAAGGCCCTTCCTAACGACGAGGCGCGTCTGCGCGCCCTCTACGACAAGCTGGCCGGTCACGGGAGCCTGCTGGTGGTGGTCGACCAGCCCGCCACCATCGGGGCCCTGGCCGTGGCGGTG
>ERZ772764.348-NODE-348-length-33414-cov-18.721215_pt1 | contig 33414 bp, 36 predicted proteins | sample MGYA00512163_ERZ772764 | MGnify/ENA primary metagenome ERZ772764 (study PRJEB29015, sample SAMEA2737903) | human oral metagenome | biome: human oral; feature: human-associated habitat; material: dental | place: China | collected 2094 ... | reverse complement strand
TGGTAGCGATGCTTCGCGGAGTAGTATTTATAGCTCTGGGTATTATGATATTACCGCCTCTACTGGGCGAACAGGGTGTCTGGCTTACAATCGCCTCTGCCGAATTTCTCACCTTTGTCGTTGCCGCTATCTTATTTTCAACCACTATCAAACGTTTGAAGAAAAAAGACGAGTGATACCAACAACCCCAAGAAAATAAACTATCTCACTTATAGATAGACTATTTTTTTAATCAAACCAAAAACTTTTTGTAATTTGTTGCTTACCAGACCCAAACACATAAAATTGTCTTATAATCACCAATTTTATAAGATTTTTTTTATCCCAAACTCACGTAGTTCTAATAAACTTGTATATCTTTGCCCGTGTAAAGCAATATTCAGGTGAGTATACAAACGAGCCTAAAGTAAATGGTATGCAACAAACAATAAAACAACAAAGTATGTCGAATAATAGTGAAAGATACAAGCTATACCGATCCAGCTCGTTCAAAATAAGCAAGACTATCACCAAAGATTACAGCACCTCGTTCTATGCAGCTACATATATGTTGCCCAATGATATACGTGATGCTATCCACAGCCTCTACGGTTTCGTCCGTATTGCCGATGAGATCGTTGATTCGTTTCACGAACAAGATCAGGAGAAGGTCCTAAGAGACTTCGAGCGAGACTACGATGAGGCTTACCGATTGGGCATCAGTACCAATCCGATACTACACTCTTTCCAGTTGACTGTAAAGGAGTACAACATTCCGGACGAATATATACGCTCCTTCCTTACGAGCATGAAATGTGATCTCGAGAAAAAGCACTACGAGACCGAGGAGGAGATATCCGACTATATCTACGGCTCTGCCGATGTAGTAGGGCTTATGTGCCTGAAGATATTCTGTCGAGGCGACGAGGCTCTATTCGAACAGCTCAAACAGCCTGCCATGCGTCTCGGATCGGCTTTTCAAAAGGTTAATTTCTTAAGAGACCTCCGAGATGACTATTTACTACTCGGCAGGCTATATTTCCCTGGTATCGACCTAGAGAGTTTCGACGAAGAGGCTAAGGATAGCCTCATCCGAGATATCGACAAAGACTTCTGCAAGGCCTATGAGGGTATCCTACAGCTCCCCAAGGAGTCTCGCCTCGCAGTCTATGTAGCCTATCGCTACTACAAGCAGTTACTACACATCATCCAAAAGACACCCGCTCGGAGCCTGATATCGAAACGGGTACGAGTGGGAGATGCGAAGAAGATGCTCATTCTCCTGACTTCAGTACTCAAAAATAAACTTAATCTACTACGACCTATGCACCCAAAGGAAAGCATCGTACTACTGGTCGATGCAGACAATAACCCCATCGGAGAGATGGAGAAGCTCGAGGCGCACCGCAAAGGAATAATGCACAGAGCAGTATCGGTACTCGTCTTCGATACCGATGGGCGGTGGCTTCTGCACCGAAGAGCCTTAGACAAATACCACGCAGGTGGACTCTGGACAAATGCTTGCTGCACACATCCCTTCGTCGACGAAGAGCCTCGAGAGGCTGCACGCCGACGTATGTTTGAGGAGATGGGCATGGACATTACCCACGATGGACTCAGACATCTCTTCGACTTCACCTACAAAGCCGAGTTAGACAACGGACTGACAGAGCACGAGTACGACAGCGTATTCGTCTACACTACTACCATAAAACCTGTCCCCAACCCGGAGGAGGTCATGGACTGGAGGTATATCGACATGAGGGCACTGGAGGAAGACCTCACAGCACAGCCCGATAGCTACACCCCATGGTTTAGAATAATCTTCGAACAAGCAAAACAGCATCTTTACAAATATGAAGGAGTATCGGCTTAAATGGATAGACTGGGTAGTTGTTGTCATAGTGATGATCTTCTACACCTATGGAGCATTCGGCCTTGCCCGAGAGGAGACCAGAGAGCTCTACACCTCTCTAACGCCCCTAGTACTGCTATCTTCTATATTCATCCTCTGCATCTACGACCGTAGCACCAAGCATATCAAGGCTCTGATATACATTCTATCGGTGGTCATCATAAGCTTTTGCGTCGAGCTACTCGGGGTCGCCACTGGAGTCATCTTCGGAGAATACGGCTATGGTACAAGCTTAGGACCGAAAGTCTGTGGAACACCCTTGCTTATCGGTATCAACTGGATATTCCTAGTCTATGCGACAGCAGCGATACAGGCTCCCCTAGGTCGAGGTATAATCACGACTATTGTCATACCTACATTACTAATGTTGGGATATGACATCATCATGGAGCAGGTCGCCCCGATGATGCAAATGTGGTCGTGGCAGGGGGGTAGTATTCCCTTGCAAAACTATATTGTTTGGGGGGCTCTCGCTGCCCTATTCCATGCTGTGAGGTATTGGTTACGAATCGATTTCCGCAATAGGATAGCCCCTTTCATCTTCTTGATACAGATTTTATTCTTCTCCATCATACTTGCTCTATAGCCCGATGCTCACCGCCAATCACCATAGATTCATCTATCCATTTTTCCAATACTATACGGAGTACCTGCTCAAAAGGCGGTTTCACTCAGTACATATCTGTGGTGACTTTGAGGATCGAGGTCTGCCTGTCCTTCTGATAGCCAACCATATCGGCTGGTGGGATGGTTTTTGGGCGATGCATCTTATGCTCAAGGTATTGCATCGCAAGTTCTACTTCATGATGCAGGAAGATCAACTCCTCAAGTACCGCTTTTTCAACAAAACAGGGGCTTTTTCTGTGCGGAAGAGTAGTCGAGAAGCCCTGCAAAGCCTCTCCTATGCCTCGAGCCTGCTGGAGGAGTCATCAAATATGGTCTTGATATACCCCCAAGGACAACTCCATTCGCTCTATGACTCAGACTTCCACTTCCAGCGAGGTCTTGGGCGACTCATCGAGGGCAGAGAAGGAAAGCTACACCTCATACTCTCTGCAAATATGATCGACTACGGGGAGTATCATCGCCCTAGCCTAAGTATATACATTAAAGAGTACCAAGGAACTATTAAGCTCGATGCCCTAGAGGAGGGCTACAACGTCTTCTATCGGTCTTGCCTCTCCGAACAGATTAATAGGATGAAGATATGATGATTACTACTCTGGCATACATTGTCGTAGGCTTCGGGATCTTGAGACTCGTGATAGCCACTCTAAATCTCCTTTTACAGGAGCGACTACCTCAGCCTAAGAGCAGAGAATCCTTGCCTAGCCTCTCTGTCCTGATACCAGCACGCAATGAGGCACACAATATCGAGGCTATACTATCCGACCTTACTCACGTCGAGAGCGAGTGCCTCCTAGAGATCATCGTTTGTGATGATGCCTCTGAAGACTCCACCGCCGAGCTAGTGGAGACTTGGATGCAACGCGATAGCCGCATCCGCCTCATCTCCTCCTCGGGACCACCCTCGGGTTGGTTGGGAAAAAACCATGCCTGCCACCTCCTCTCGAGACAAGCACGTGGAAGGTATCTACTCTTCCTCGATGCCGACGTTAGACTTAGTCCTGCTTTCATAGAGCGAGTACTCAGCTATGCTACGACCCATCGGCTGAGCCTCCTCTCTCTCTTCCCCAGACAGAGGATGCAAACTTGGGCAGAGCGGGTCTCTGTACCCAATATGCACCTAATCCTACTCTCACTACTCCTACTCCCCTTGGTAAGGCGAGTTGGTTTCTCCTCTCTGTCGGCAGCCAATGGACAATGTATGCTCTTCGATGGAGAAATCTATAGAGCCCTACGTCCTCACGATAGATTTCGACACAGCAGAGCAGAGGATATAGAAATAGCCCGAGAGTTCAAGAGACAGGGGTACAGGATCTCCTGCATGAGTTCGACCAAGCTAATCGAATGCAGGATGTACGACAGCATAAGCGCAGCCATCGAGGGCTTCTCCAAAAACATTACCCTGATGCTTGGGGGATCTTACGCCATAGCCTTAATATACTGGATATTGACCTCCATAGGCTGGTTAGCCGTTTGGCTCGGTAGAGCTGATCTACTACTACCCTACCTCCTCACAGAGGTTGCTATCAGGGTCTTCGTTTCGCTCTGCTCTAACCAGAGCATCGTCTACAACATCATACTCGCCCCGTCACAGCAACTCCTCCTCGGGCTATTCATCATCAAGTCTTGGGTGAATAGCCGACGTAAGCTAGGCTTCACCTGGAAAGGGCGATCAATCTAAAAACAATACTTTGATATGATTAAAATAAAAAAAATAATCCTCCTAGTAAGCCTCACCCTATTCCTCACGGACTTATCATCTTGGGCGATGTCTCCCAAGAAAAGTATTTATAAGGCCTATATCTGTGCAGATATGCAGCTATGGCGCATGGTAATAGACAGCCTACACACAAAGTCTAATAAGACCATAGAACAAGAGATAGAGCTCCTAAACTACGAATACGGTTACATCGGCTGGTGTCTTAGTCAGAAAAAGAAACAGGTAGCAGAGACATACCTGAAGCGATACGAAGCTCGGCTCTCAAAGCTTACAACCAACCAAACACAAGGTCTCCGCTCGGCATACCGCTCGGCATACTATGGGTTCGAAATCGGACTCAACAATGTCAAAGCTCCGTTCCTTGGTCCCAATAGCATTAGAGAAGCCGAACGATCTGTCAAACTTGATCCTAAATGTTGGTTGGGGTATGTACAACTGGGCAATATCGACTTCTACAAACCCTCGCTATTTGGAGGCTCAAAAGAGGATGCCCTCAAGTACTACCTCAAGGCTGAGCAGATATTGCTCAGAGAAGGGATAGATCAAGACTGGAATCTCCTATCGCTCTGGGCACAGATAGGGCTAACCTACGAAGCACTTGATAACCTACAAAAGGCTGAGGTATATTATCGAAAAGCCTTAACTGCCGAACCACAATTCAAATGGGTAAAAGATGAACTATATATGAACCTCAAAAAAAAGAAGCAACGATGAAAAAGAAAGTAACAATCATAGGTACAGGCCTCGGAGGCCTAGCCAGTGGACTACTCCTAATCAAAAAGGGGTATGAAGTAGAGTTTATAGAGAAAAATGATAGACCGGGAGGAAGGCTCAATCAGATCAAAAAAGATGGCTTTACCTTCGATACGGGACCTAGCTTTTTCAGTATGTCCTATGTCTTCGAGGAATTTATGCAACGCTGTGGCATCGAGCTACCATTCGAATTCGTTCCCCTCGACCCACTCTACTCCGTAAACTTCAAGGGTAGCACCAAGACCTACCATCTGTATAAGGATCTCGGGCGTCTGGCCGAGCAATTTCGGGACTTGGAGCCTGACTTCGAACACAAGATGAGGGTCTATCTGGCAAAGTCCAAAAGACTCTTCGAAGATACCTTCGACATTGTGATCAGAAACAATTTCGACAATATCTTCGACTATCTATCTGCACTTATTCGGGTCAATCCGAGGCATCTGCCCGTGCTCTTCAAAAGCTTTTGGGAGCATGTACACAGTTACTTCTCCTCATCCGAGGTACGGCAGATTATCTCTCTGGTAGCCTTCTTCCTCGGTCGCACGCCCTTCGATACGATGGCTGTGTATAGCCTGCTCTCGTACACAGAGTTCCAACACGATGGTTACTACAACGTAGCGGGAGGGATGTACACTATAGTCGAGAGTATCGTGGAGGAGCTTGTACGATGTGGAGCAAAATTTCACTACAATGCCGAGATCGTTGATGTAGAGCAAGAGGGACAAAAAATCTCTGCAATAATTGACAGACAAGGGCGGAAATATGCAGGAGATATCTTCCTCTCAAATGCCGATGCAGCACTATTCAGAGGACGCGTCCTGCGAAGGAAGAAGTACGACGAAGAGCATCTCGACCGCATGGAGTGGACCATGGGCTATCTCACCTGCTACATCGGGGTCGGCGAGAAGCTCCCCCAGCTGAACCTGCACAACTACTACCTAGGCACAAACTACGAGGAGTATGCACTCAATGTGCTCAAAAGCCCCGACACGCTACAGAAACCCTACTACTACGTCAATGCCCTCTCCAAATGCAACCCCAATTGTGCCCCAGAGGGATGCGAGAGTCTATTCTTCGTATGCCCCGTCCCAAACCGACAGTATAAAACCGACTGGAGCGATAGAGATGAGATCGTCGATAGTATCCTAGCCGACTTCTCAGAGCGTATTGGGGTAGATATACGCTCCAAGATACTCTCACGAACCATATATACGCCACAGGAGTGGGAGGCACAGTTTAACCTCTACAAGGGTAGTGGACTGGGGTTATCACACAAGATGATGCAGATTGGAGGATTCAGACCGGCAAACTTCGACGAAGAATTCGAAAACCTCTTCTACGTCGGCGCTTCTACTATCCCAGGAGCAGGGCTTCCCATGGCGATTATCAGTGCAGAGCTAGCCGTAGAGCGCATTATGGAGTCGTTCAAAGCCTAAACCGAGACTCATCATAGCTCGAAGGCAAACTTAAACCCAGTGGCAGTATCCCGACTTTATATAACTCACGTTATTTACAGATACTATCAAATAGAGGAAGAAAAAAAACGAGTGATACCAACAACCCGAAAAAAGAGACTATCTCACTTATCGACAGTCTCTTTTTAACCAAACCAAAAACAATAAATATTATTTCTTAGGTTTGATACCGAGTTTGACGGGTTTTATCATATTCTCGGGTTTCATTATCACGTCGAGGTCTTTTTTTGACAATATGTCGTGTTCGAGAATAAGATCGTACACGCTACGCCCCGTTTCGATAGCCTCTTTTGCTATCTTTGTCGAATTTTTGTAGCCTATCACAGGGTTCAGAGCCGTTATGACACCGATACTGTTGTGTACGTAGTTGCGGCACACCTCTTCGTTGGCGGTGATACCGTCGATACAGCGGATACGCAGAGTATCGAAGCCCTGTATCAATATTTCGGACGACTCGAAGCAGCACTGAGCTATAACGGGTTCCATCGGGTTGAGTTCCATCTGAGCCTCTTCGCTCGACATAGCCACGCAGAGGTCGTTGCCGATTACTTTGTAAGCAATCTGGTTCATCACCTCTGGTATTACGGGATTGACTTTGCCCGGCATAATGGACGAACCCGGCTGCATCGGAGGCAGGTTTATCTCGTTAAGTCCGCAGCGGGGACCCGACGAGAGCAGACGTAGGTCGTTGCATATCTTGTTCATCTTCAGAGCTATCATACGCAGAGCCGATGAGTAGCCTGCCAGTGAAGAAGTATCGGAGGTGGCTCCTACAAGGTCGTCGGCCAATATGTATTTATGTCCTGTTATCTTGGCAATAGCCGCCGTGCTCTTTTCGGCATATCCCGGTTCGGCACATATACCCGTACCGATAGCAGTGGCTCCCATATTGATAGTCAGGAGTTCTCGTGCAGCAGCTTCGAGGTGTGGCAATTCGTTGCGTAAGATGCTTGCAAAGCCTGCAAAGGTCTGACCCAAAGTCATAGGTACGGCATCTTGCCATTGTGTACGTCCCATCTTTATGACGCCTGCAAACTCTTTTGCCTTACGTTCGAACGAGCGGATAAGCTCTTCGAAGTGCGGCACGAGAGCCAGATATGTGTAATACAGACCTATATGTATGGCTGTCGGATAAGCGTCGTTGGTCGATTGCGAACAATTTACGTGGTCGTTAGGAGAGCAGTGTGCGTAATCTCCTCGTTTGTATCCCATAAGTTCCAGAGCACGATTGGCGATTACTTCGTTGGCATTCATATTGGTGCTTGTGCCGGCTCCGCCCTGAATCATATCTATCGGGAACTGTTCGTGGTGCTTGCCGTCTATCAACTCCTGGCACGCCGTCTTGATGGCTTTTGCCATATCGTCTGTGAGCAGACCAAGTTGGTGATTGGCTTCGGCTGCCCCCATCTTGGTGATAGCCAGACCTTTGATAAACAGAGGATACTGACTGAGTTTGAAGTTGCTTATTGGGAAGTTTTCCAAAGCTCTGAGTGTCTGTACTCCATAAAGAGCCTCTTCGGGTACCTCTCTCGAACCGAGCAAATCGCTTTCGATACGTGTTTTTACTGATTTTTCCATATCCAAAATTTTATTATATTTATTATTTTAATTATCTTTGATAGAGCTTATTACACACTGCAGGCTATCGCGCCAATATGGTATGTGTATGCCGTAGACGGATTTTATTTTAGCCTTATTCAGCACGCTGTAATGAGGTCGTTTGGCGGGTGTGGGGTATTGGCTGCTCTCTATGGGCAATACTCGGCAATCGATATGGGCAAGCTCGAAGATAGCTTTGGCAAAGTCGTACCAAGAGCAGACGCCTTCGTTTGAGTAGTGATACACACCACCCTCGAAGCGGTCGGAGCAGACGATTGACAATATTGCTTCTGCCAAGTCGGCTGCATTGGTCGGCGAACCTACTTGGTCGAATACTACGGATAGTCCCTCGCGTTCTTTGCCCAGACGGAGCATAGTCTTAACAAAGTTGTTGCCGAAGGTGGAGTACAGCCACGAAGTACGAATAATGATGGAATCGTCGGCATAATTATCGAGCAATATGGCTTCGCCTTCGGCTTTGGTAGAGCCGTAGACGCTCTGCGGATCGATGCGGTCGGTCTCTACGTATGGCTTATGTGCTGTGCCGTCGAAGACATAGTCGGTGGAAATGTGAATGATACGTGCTCCGTGTCGTTTGGCGGCAGACATCAGGTTTCTCACCGCCAGACTGTTGATTTGTCGGCATTTGTCGGTGTCGCTCTCTGCCTTATCCACAGCAGTATATGCGGCACAGTTTACCACAAGGTCTATCTTGTGGGCAGCAAAAAAGTCCGAAACAGCTGTCTCGTCGCATATATCGAGAGTATCTACATCGGTAAATATAAAATGGTGCTGTTTTGCTTTTTTAGTGCACAGCGACCGTATCTCGCTACCCAGCTGACCGTAAGAACCCGTAATTAAAATATTCATATCATACTAAAAATAGTTCTGCAAAGTTACTCATTTTTATCCAATTTCCTACCTGTATCTAAAAGCGGACAGAGTAGTATATTAAACTATCGGTACATATTTAAGTCAGACATATCGCTGTTATGAGAAATATTATCATATCAAACACATAGCGGCGTAAAACATAATAGATTATACAAGTGATAGTTAGTGTTGTTGTGAGTTCGTCTTTGATAGTTGTAAAACGATAAAAACACACAAAAAGTCGCAAAAAAGTAGTTCGTACGAGAAAACCGATTAATTTCGCGGTCTATAACAAACTACATATTATATAGTTACAGTTGATTGAATTTATTAATTTTAAACATAGAGATTTTTTAAAATGAAGAAAGTATTTAGTTTAGGACTGCTCGTAGCAGTAATGATGTTGACAGTTTTCACATCGTGTGAGAAAAACAAGAACAATCCGAACAATGGAAATCAGTCCGGTAATGAGGACATAAACAAGACCTCTTTTGATATCGAAGTAAGTAATATCTTGGCGGGAAATGCCGAAATAAAGGTAATCCCGTCGGATAAAGATGTAAAGTATTACGTATATGCAATGCCAAAAGCAAAATACGATGTAGAAAGCAAGAAAAAGCCTGAACTCGGTATATTCGCCTTCGATAAGAGTTGGTATACAATGGTTGCAGACCATAGTCAAGGAGATGTAACGTGGCAGAAATTGATGGAAAAAGAGATGAACAAAGGAGACAAGAGTTTCGACTTGTACAATTACGAGTATTTCCCTCGCCCCAATACCGAGTATGTATTTTACTGCTACGGCATTGATTTCAAAGGAAATGACGACGACAAACCGATTACCAAAATATTCACCAAAACATTCACCACCACAGATACGGTAAAGTCTGACAATAAAATAACCGTTGTCGTACCGACAGACTCTATAGAAGGCGGCGCAAGCGCTACTATCACCACAACCAACAAAGACACGTATTTCGTGGGTATCGGTAAGAAAACGTTTGTCAATTTTTATAAAAGCAGTAAGAAATTTAACTTCATAGATATGGCTTACAAGATGGTATACGATATCTATATCGAAAACGCTGCTTACACTATAGAATTTTTCTCGGGCGACCGTACGATAACACCCGAAGGAAGATTCTCGTGCCCTGCAGGTGAATACTACTTGGTATACTTCCCCTTCAACCGAAAGACCGGTATCGGCGGTAAAGTAGAGGCAATACCTTTCACCGTGAAGAACAAAAAATAGTAAGAACACTTAAATACAGTACGTAGAAAGCCTCGCAAGTACAATCACACTTGCGAGGCTTCTGTTTTTTTGCCCCAAAAGGATACGATGCCTTTGTAGTCGGCTACTATTGCTTTCGAGTGGCTGCCACGATGTCTGCCATAAGGGCGTAGGTGTTTCTGAGGCTTTCGAAACCGAAGTCGCGACTGCTACCGGTGTGTCTTTTTTCGACCATATCGGCAAATGTCTTAATCTCAGAGAAAAAGCCCTGCGACACAATCTGATTGTTGCCCAGAGTAGGCACAAACCCGTTAGTACCGTATAGCTCTACTATCGACCTATTGCCGCCGACGACTTTCTCGAGCGGTATACCGAAGAGAGCCGAGCTGCGAGGCGATAGGCAGAGACGCTCCATATTGTCGAGAGTATACAGACCTCTATAGGTAACGACAGACAACTGCTCCTTTGCGCCGTGCCAAGAATAGTCGGTCGATAGCTCCAAGATGCCTGTCGTATCACTGTGTTCGACGATAAGCAGAAGGGTCTGTCCGCCGTTTTTCTTTATTATCTCGGCAGTTTTGAGCTTAGCCTCTCCGAATAGAAACGTCGCATAATCGAGCGGGTGTATAAACAAGTCGAGCAGAGCGTCGCCTTCGGGATACAGACCCGTAAGGTAACGATAATGATAGTGATGCCCAGCCTCGCCCTTCAACCGTTTTTGCAGTATACGCGTAGCGGGAGCAAAACGCCGTTGCAGCCCTACGACTACACTTCGAGCGTTGCAAGACTTCGCCGTATCGATGAGGATATCCAAACGCTCAAGGTCTTGGCAAGGCGGTTTTTCGATAAACAAAGCCTTACCTGCCTCCATTACTTTGCGTGCTATATCGAAATGCGCCTGCGGATTGGCGGCTACAAATAGAGCGTCGACGGTATTGTCGTCGAGGATTTGTTGTAGAGAGGTGGTGCCTATAGATGCCGTATATCGCTTCGAGACAAGGGCTGCCTTCGTCTCAGAGGTGCAACAGATATATTTCAGCGGTAGCTGCAGATGATGTACGACGGGCAATAAATTACTAATACAATGACCACCAAGACCCACAAGAGCATAAGTGCCGTTATAGGTGTTTTCCAAATCTTTTATACTGCGAATCCTCTTGTATCGTCCGATAAGATTGTCTAAATATCCCATAGTGATGTAAATTACGCTTTTATGTTTTTGAAATGCCTTTTGTATGTCGTACGCCTATCGCTCGTCCATTGGTATTTGCCGTAGAAGAGTTCGATAAGCGGCTTTGGCAACAGTTTTTCAAGATTTCTCACAAGGATGATATCGTACTTACGATGATAGTTTATCCAGCAGCCGTTGCATTCCTTGGAGTATCGGCACTGTGTTTTGCATGTTGCTCGTCCGTTGAAAATCTCGTCGAGCGTATTTTGGTGAATATTTCCAAGTACAACGTCTAAGTTTTGGCAGATAGGCACGTCGCCATTGGAGTGTATTACGAGCTGGCTGAAGATGCTATGGCAACGCAGATTGAGCCGTTTGTTTTTCCATTCGTCGTAGAGCGCCACGAAGTCGTAGTTTTCGTTGGTCTGATGTATCGATGCGGGTATATGGCTGACGAAATCGGCACTTTCGGTCTCGATAAGTCCTTTGGTAGTATCGAAAAACGACATAGTATTGTAGATGCCGATACGCACGTCGATATTGTACTTCTTTGTAATATCGATTACGTGCTTCATATCTTCGAACGAGTTCCAAGGCGAGAGGCAAAACATCAACGATATGGGGATAATATCCTTGCAGGCTTCGATGACCTTTATCACCTTGTCGTAGCCGTCGCGTCCCCGCATATAAAGGTATGTCTCTTTGTTGCCGTCGAGCGATACGTAGAGGTGAGTGGGGTGATGTCGCTTGACTGCATCGATGACCTTATCGGGAGCCAAGCAGTTGGAAAGCAGAGTGTAGTTCGGGTGGTTTTCGTCGAACCATCCGAGTATGGCGTCGGCTTCGGGGTGGAGCATAAACTCTCCGCCTTCGAGACCCACGACGGTACGTTTGGTTACGCATTTGCTACCCATTAGCTTTATAATATCGTCGAGGCTCAGATTCTCCACAGGTTTTTTCCAGATAGCACAGTGCTGGCAACGCGACTGACAGGCAGTAGTCGAATAAATCATCAGCGATGTAAGCTCCTTGTGGCGTTTGCGAAGCACGTTGTTGACAAACACCAACCCGCTACGGATATAGTCTGATATTTTGTACATAGTTATACTTTAAGGTTTTATTGATAATGTTTCGAAAAACGAACTATCGGCGGCTCGGATTTCGGGAGGCAAAGTTAGGTATAAATTCCGATTCTTGCAATCGGCACTCCATCGATACTAATAAATTGCATTTAGAAACTACTACAATCATTTTCTCATAATTTCCGATTAGAAATTGCTTGCTTTTAATTACGGCACATAATTCCTGATTGGGAATTGCTCGCTTTTAATCGCGGGACATAATTTCTAACTAGGAATTGCTCACTTTTGATTGCGGGACATAATTTTTAACTAGGAATTGCTCACTTTTAATTGCGGCGTATAATTCCTGATTAGGCAACGGCCTTCATGATACTTTTCAACGCTTTTCGTCCAAAAAAACATTAAAAAAACGACTGTTTAAAGATGATTGGTTAGAATTGGAAGTATATAAACCTTTGCAGATCGGCAGAGACGAACTGATAAAGCACAAACACCGTAAGCACCACCGCCACGACGACAGCCCACAACGGTATCGCCGAAAACCACAGTCGGTAGCGGCGTTTGAACCGCTCGGGCAGCCAATGAACTATCATACCCAAAATAAATATCACAAACACGCTGCGATAGCCCCATATCATATCGGGTATAACGTCGAAATGCCACTTGCCGCCTATCTGCCCCACCATATTGGTAGCCGTGTTCCAAGCGTGCGTATTGGCTTCTTGCGGGTCGAGGTTCGAACCCGAACGAAAAAAAAGCCTCGTAAACGTGATGAACGCAAATGTCTGCAACACAGCCCACGCACTTGCCAGCCACGCCGTAGCCTTGTTGCCGCCGTCGATACCGCGTACCGAGAGTACCACGTTGTATACAAACTTCACCAGATTGCCAGCCCAAACGATAGCTATCCACACGAATGCAATCCGTAGTATCGGGTATTGCCACAGCCACAGCGACACTCCCGCCACAGCCAACGCTACCGATAGTATAGCCATACGAGCGTATATACTGCGATTTTTCCAATATTTATAGACGAGTATACCGAGTCCGTTGAGTCCGCCCCAGATGATAAAATTCCACGACGCTCCGTGCCACATACCGCCCAGAAGCATCGTATTCATCATATTGAGGTTTGTGGTGGTCTTGTGGTTGCCTTTGCTCAACTTGATGCTTATCCATACGGCAAAGGCTACCAGCCCCATAGCGATTCCCACATATATACTGCCCGAAAGTAGCACCGCCACCAGCCCCATAGCGATAATGATGATGTACGAAGTAGCCGTAATCTTGCGGTTGCCGCCGAGAGGAATGTAGAGGTAGGTCTGCAGCCATTTCGAGAGCGATATGTGCCAACGTTTCCAAAACTCACCTGCGTTTGTAGCTTTGTATGGTGAGTTGAAGTTGATAGGCAGATAAAAACCCATTAGCATGGCTACTCCGGTAGCAATATCGGTATATCCCGAGAAGTCGGCATATATCTGTAGCGAGTAGCCGAAGAGTCCCATAAGGTTTTCGAAACCCGAAAACATCGTAGGGTTTTCGAATACGCGGTCGATAAAGTTCACCGCCAGATAGTCCGACAAGATTATTTTCTTCACAAGCCCGTTGAGTATCCAGAATACCGCTATGCCAAACTGTCGCCTCGGCAAGAAATAGGGGCGGTAGAGTTGCGGGATAAATTCGCGAGCACGGATGATGGGTCCCGACATGAGCGAGGGGAAGAAGCTTACGAAAAAGCCGTAATTCAGTATCGACCTCACAGGAGCCACGTTTCCGCGATATACCTCGACGATATAGCTTATATTTTGGAACGTAAAAAACGAGATTCCCACCGGCAATACTATTTTTCCCGTATCGAACGCGGCTCGTCCGGCGATGATATTGCCCACCTCGGCGAAGATATCGACTACCTTCATCGACGTACCGAGAATGTTGTTTATCACATCTACGACGAAATACGAATATTTGAAGTAAAAAAGCAGCAACAGATTCACCGTAAGCCCTGCCACGAGGTATGCCTTACGCCTTGCCGTATTGTTAGATGCCCCGACGAGACGCGCACAAAGATAGTTGAGCAATATGGCAAAGATGAGCACGAAGACGAAGAAACCCGATGTCTTGCAGTAGAAAAAAAGCCCGCAAAACATCAGAAACGTATTGCGAAGCAGTATCTTTTTGCCTGTCATCGATAAGCCTGCAAAGACTATAGCAAAGAATGCCCAGAAATAAAACGACGTAAAGAGCAGCGGCAGCTGTATGCGAAGCGATAATAGATGTTGGAGAAAATTTATAATCAAAGTATAAGTCGGGTGTGTGTGTTGTATTACCAATATTTAGGGTGCAAAAGTACATTATTTTTTCGGAATTAACACAAGTCGGCACGTATAGGAGCTTCCATATCGTTTGCGATAATATTGCGAAACCACATGCTTTCGGAGACGACGGATTTTTGATTAATTTTGCAGTCGATTTCGGTGGCTTACGATACGGTAGCCCATTCATTGACCGACAAAAAAACATTATTACAGTATGACAGACCAACCCCAAAAAGGTACTCTTATCGACGATTGGCGTCGAGAATTGAAAAAACAGTTTACAGGCAAGCAGCGGGGCGATATTCCTCGCACGAAGATGAGCGAACTGCCGGGCGATGTACGTCGTCGCAGTTTCGACGAAGTGAACCGCGGACTTACGGCAGAGGAGGCTCTCGCCGAGTCGCACCGCTGCCTCGACTGCCCTTCGCCCAGCTGCGTACAGGGCTGCCCGGTAGGGATAGACATTCCTTCGTTTATCAAAAATATAGAACGTGGCCACATACTCGATGCTGCCAAGGTACTCAAAGCGACATCGGCTCTGCCGGCGGTCTGCGGACGTGTCTGCCCGCAAGAGAAACAGTGCGAGGCGGTCTGCATATACAACAAGATGAAAAAACCGCCTGTGGCTATCGGCTATCTCGAACGTTTTGCAGCCGACTACGAGCGCGAATCGGGGCAGATAGCCATACCCGAAGTAGCTTCGGCAAACGGAATAAAAATTGCCGTTGCAGGCTCGGGTCCGGCTGGGCTATCGTTTGCAGGAGAGATGGCAAAATACGGCTATGAGGTAACAGTCTTCGAGGCTCTGCACGAGATAGGCGGTGTACTCAAATACGGTATACCCGAGTTTCGTCTGCCAAATAAGATTATAGACGTCGAAATAGATACGCTGCGTAAAATAGGAGTGAAGTTCGTGACCAATTGTATCGTGGGCAAGACTATATCGTTCGACGAACTCAAGCGTAGAGGCTTCAGAGCGTTGTTTGTAGCCTCAGGTGCCGGACTACCCAACTTTATGGGCATCAAAGGCGAAAACTACAACGGCGTAATGTCGTCGAACGAATACCTCACCCGTATCAACCTTATGGGAGCCGCCCGCGACCCCGAAAGCGATACGCCCGTACTGAGCGGCAAGACCGTCGCTGTCGTCGGTGGCGGCAATACGGCGATGGACTCCGTCCGCACTGCCCTACGTGTAGGAGCCGAGCGTGCTATAATCGTCTATCGCCGCTCCGAAGAGGAGATGCCGGCACGTATCGAAGAGATAAAACACGCCAAAGAGGAGGGCGTAGAGTTTCTGGTGCTGCACAATCCTATAGAGTATATCGCCGACGAACGAGGCAGAGTGTGCCGTATGGTACTGCAAAAGATGGCTCTCGGCGCTCCCGACGCCGCAGGCAGACGACGCCCCGAACCCATCGAGGGAGCATTCGTGGAGATTGATGTCGATACCGTAATAGTGGCTATAGGTGTCTCGCCAAATCCGCTCATACCATCATCTATCGACGGACTCGATACGAGCAAGAAGCACACCGTGACAGTCGACAACGATACCATGCAGTCGTCGATACCGACTGTTTTCGCAGGAGGCGATATTGTCAGAGGCGGAGCTACCGTCATTCTTGCTATGGGCGATGGCAGACGTGCCGCCAAGGCAATGCACCTAAAAATATCGGACGGCGAAATCTGATATCGTACCCTATAAAGAACGGACTTATCAGCTGCCGCTACCCCAAATATCTTCGTCGGACAAGACGACGATAATCTTAGAGCCGTCGGGCGAGAAGTTTGGTGTCTGGCACTGCAAGAGCGACGATATTATATATTCCGTCTCGTATTCGTTGGAGTTTTGCATCGATTTGGCGTAAGCCTTAGCCGTACGCAGAGCTATCTTTTCGTATATTTCTCTGCCTACATTAGACTCGTCGACGACGTCGGCTACTATATCTTTCAGCAGTCTGTCGGCTGTAGCTGTCTCGGTAACAACAGACGGGACTCCCCTGATGCTATAGCTGTTTGCCGAGATTTTTTCGACATCGAAACCTATGGCTTCTATATCGGGCAGTATCTTCTCGAATATTATCGCCTCGTCGGCAGAGAACTCTACCGTATCGGGGAAGAGTAGTGCCTGAGTGGCTTTCTGTCCCTGCTGCAGCTGCAATATTATTTTTTCGTACATAATACGCTCAAGAGCAAGCCGACGGTCTATTATCATCAGCCCCGATTTGACGGAGGTAACGATATATTTGTCTTTATATATAAACGAATTGTTGGCTGCTGTGGGTTCTGCGTCAGATGCCGCTATATCGATAGGAATATTTGCCGAAGCGGGAGTATTCAAAGTGCTTTCGGTATGCTGTGGTCTATCGTATAGCGTCTCCCAATGGCTGAGCGATTGTCGGCTATTGTCGGCGGCACGATGCTGCGAAGCGAAAGGGTTGTAGTTGCTGTCGAGACGCATCTTGGGCATATCGGGTCTGTTGTCGGCAGAGTATACGGGTATCGGCATCGAACTGTCGGTATCGAAGTCGAGCGAAGGCACGAAGTTGAACTTGCCCAGACTCTCTTTGACGCACGCCATAAGGATAGAGAATATTTCTTTTTCGTCTTCGAACTTTATCTCCGTCTTCGTCGGGTGTACGTTGACATCGATATTCGCAGGGTTTACTTCGATATTAATAAAATATATCGGCTGTGTATTGGGCTGCAACATATTGTCGTAAGCCATCTGTACCGCCTTATTGAAGTACGGATGACGCATAAAACGCCCGTTGGCAAAGAAAAACTGAGTGGCATTGCGCACGGCAGACTGCGGCGAGCCGACGAACCCCGATATTTTTACTATATCGGTCTGCGTACCAACCGATATGAGCTGGCTGGCATAGTTTTTTGTCTTTTTGCCGAATATGGCTGTTATCCTCTGCTTTAAGTTCGACGGTTGCAGCTCGTACACGGCTCCCGAGTTGCTGTAGAGCGAGAGTTCGACTTGCGGATTTGCCAATGCTATTCGTTGAAATTCGTATATGATATGCCTCAGTTCGTTGTCGGGCGATTTTAGAAATTTTCGTCGTGCCGGTACGTTGAAGAATAGGTTTTTCACCACGAAAGTAGTGCCTACGGCACAAGCCGTCGGCTCGTGCCGTACGATATTCGACGCCGCTATCTCGATAAACGTGCCGAACTCGGCATCTGCCTGCCGCGTATGTAGCTCCACTGTGGCTACTGCCGCTATCGAGGCGAGAGCCTCCCCGCGAAATCCCATCGTATGCAGCCTGAAAAGGTCGGCTGTGTCTCGTATCTTAGACGTTGCATGCCGTTCGAACGCCATACGGGCATCGGTATGCGACATACCTTTGCCGTTGTCCGACACCTTTATGAAGGTGCTTCCCGAGTCTTTGACCGACACCGAAATCTTGTCGGCTCCTGCGTCGATAGCGTTCTCGACCAGCTCTTTGACCACAGAGGCGGGGCGTTGTATCACCTCGCCGGCGGCTATCTGATTGGCGATAGAATCGGGTAAAACATTGATAACGTCCGACATAATAATGATGAAAAGCGATTTCGTTTCGGGTACAAAGTTATAACTTTTTGCTCAATCGCTCTATGCTATTACCGTAACCGACAGAGCTATAAGCAGTGAGTACAAAAGGCTATCTGCCTTGCAGAGCATTCGTTCGATACGAAAAGAGAGTTTTTAGCTCAAAAAAACAACTATTTGTAATCGGCTGATAAACAAACGTTAGTGAAGCCATAAATTTTCTCTCTGTCGCAGCAAAATTTCTTCACTACTCCCCGTAAATTTCTTCACTGAAAGAAATAAATTTTCTCACTGAAAGAAATTTACGTACTCACTGACGCAAGTTTCGTTCTTTCCGTGTTGCGTCGAAACGACAGAAAAACTATCGCTGTCCGATAAAATATTAATTTTGCACTGCGAAAAAAATGTATTTTGGGGGTACAATGGATATAAGAAGAAAACCCGAGTGGTTGAAGATAGATTTTAGGAGCGACAATAGCTATTCGCTCGTTAGCCGGTCGCTGAAAAAGAACTGCCTGCATACGATTTGTATCAGCGGGCGATGTCCGAATCTGGCAGAATGTTGGAGTCGAGGCACTGCCACTTTTATGATTCTCGGCGATATATGTACTCGTAGCTGCGGCTTCTGCAATACCAAAACGGGCAGACCGCTGCCGACAAACCCCGAAGAGCCTAAGAGGCTTGCCGCTTCGGTTAGAGAGCTCGGTATCAAACACGTCGTACTGACCTCTGTCGATAGAGACGACTTGGCAGACGGCGGAGCCAACCATTGGGCAGAATGTATCGGAGCCGTCAGAGCAGACAATCCGCAATCGAAGATAGAGGTGCTTATACCCGACTTCAAAGGCGATACGTCGCTGGTAGACATTGTACTTGAGGCTTGCCCCGATGTGGTAGCTCACAACATAGAGACTGTACGTTCGTTAACGCCGAAGGTGCGTAGTGCCGCCAAATACGAGGTCAGTCTTGCCGTCTTGCGACACATTGCCGACAAGGGTTTTAGAGCCAAGAGCGGAATGATGCTTGGGTTGGGTGAGAAAGAAGATGAGATATTCGCTACTTTCGACGACCTTTTGGCTAACGGTTGCACGGTACTCACCATAGGGCAATATCTGCAGCCGACAAAGCGCCATCTGCCTGTGATAGACTACATTACCCCGCAGAAGTTCGACGAATACAAGGCAGAGGCTCTCCGACGCGGATTTGCCTTTGTCGAGAGCGGTCCTCTCGTACGTTCGTCGTATCATGCCGAGCGTCACTTGGACGACCAACGCTTACCTCAATAGTTGGGCAAGTTCGGCTCGCTGCATAATGTCTGCAAGGCAATCGGCGGCAGTGACGTTGTTGGCTACTATAAGGTCTGCCTTACAGTAATATCTGCTACGAAGTGCGAGTGTGGTGCGGATATATTCCGAGAGTTCATCGGCATTTTTATTACAGATAAGGAAACGGTGTTGTTTGTCGCCGAGCAGTCGGTCGAATAGCGCCTCCTCCGACGATTGCAAGTATATTACTGTGCCGTGCGTGAGCATCTTAGCCATATTATCGCCGAAACAAGGCATACCGCCCCCACAGGCAACTACGATATTGACGCTGTCGGAGGCGATTATTTCGTCGAGAAGAGCACTCTCCAAGCTACGAAAGAACTCTTCACCCCGTGTGGCAACTACTTCTGACAAAGGTTTGCCCATACGCTCTTCTATTACGATGTCGGTATCGACCAAATCGAACCCCAGCCTATCGGCTAAGGCTCTGCCTACGGTCGATTTGCCCGCTGCCATAAATCCTATCAGAAAAATCTTCACTGTTTTGCAATCGCTATAAGTGTCGGCAAAATTAACAAAATAGCACGAAATGCTATTGCCATTCAAAAAAAAGTATTACCTTTGCACCGTCTTTTTCGGGAGATTATGCCCAGATGGCGGAATTGGTAGACGCGCTGGTCTCAAACACCAGTGGATTCACTTCCATGCCGGTTCGATCCCGGCTCTGGGTACTTCTTTACTAAGCTTACCTCTTGATTATCACGTTGATTGTCGGAGGTAAGTTTTTCTTTTGGAGTGACATAAATAATATCCCGAATGCGTAATGCTAATCTGATGCCACCTCTCACCCAAGAGGCGTCTGTGCCCGACACCGTTACCCGAACACGTCAATAAACGCCTTTTCTCGTAAATACCTCCCGAAAAAAAGTGCTCCCTGTTGATGTACAAGGAGCAAAACAAAAGTTCTCACTACGGAATAATCCTTATTGTGAATTGCCCAAAAATTTGTAATGCAAAGGTACAATATTTTTCCCAATCAACCAAATTACAAATGTTTTATAGACGACGTGTCGGCATACGTCTCGAAGAGTATCTACAATAGTAGAAATTATAAATGTCTTATAGACGGCAATGCCCGCTCTGTAAAGCAAGGCGATATCTACAATAGTAGAAATTATAAGTGTCTTATAGACTTACGCTAATCATTGTGTTTAAACTTTTATCTACAATAGTAGAAATTATAAGTGTCTTATATACTGTTCAGCACCACCACGAAGTGATTATCATCTACAATAGTAGAAATTATAAATGTCTTATAGACAACCTACAAGGGAGCGTCGCTTGAGCTCATATCTACAATAGTAGAAATTATAAGTATCTTATAGACAAATATCTAAAAGAACAAAACAAATGAAATCTACAATAGTAGAAATTATAAGTGTCTTATAGACGTTGCTTATTGAGTAATTCGCATTTAAATCTACAATAGTAGAAATTATAAGTGTCTTATAGACAAATGGAGCTTCTAAACCCCGCTTCGAATCTACAATAGTAGAAATTATAAGTGTCTTATAGACTAAGTACTCATAAAATCGAAACTACAAAATCTACAATAGTAGAAATTATAAGTGTCTTATAGACTCTATCTAAAAAACACATTGCAAATGTACAATTAATTATTGGTTTATACAAAGTATTTTACACAAAATGTCAAAGAACAATCACAAAAGAGTATTTTATCCCCCCTGCAAAAAACAAATTTTCATAGTTTATTTATTATCAAGACAATAATCAAACTTTGTATTCTCCATTGACACCGACATTTGCACAAAGAAATCAAAAATACAAAATATCCGTATCCCTATGGATTGCATTACCGTATTTGACAGCGGTTTTCATATCGGTTTCGAAAATAAAAATACTATCTCCACCGTCGAACTCTTTGGCAAAAATGGTCTCGACTTTCACTTTCAGTATATCCAAAATACGTTTGGTATTATTGAACTCATAAACCGAAAATTGCAACCGTATACCTCCATTTTTCAAAAGCATCTTCGAAAAACGAGTTCTCAACTTTGTGTTCGATATGTCGTAACTTACAATAATCATAATTGTGTCTCAAATAAAAAATTTCGGATAATCGACAACCGTAGCTCCCCGCATAAAACAACGATAATACGCCTGAATATATTTGAAAACATCACCCTTGTACCGTATAAGCACATCGAAAAACAAGCGGCAGTAATCTTTATTCTTTTCTGTCCTCAAACGCCATTCACCCTTATTGACCACAAAGTCTTTATCCGTACACTGTTTACGATTGAAAGCCGAACGAACAGTATTGTCTATAATACATCTGAAAGGTTCCATAAGATCACAGACAAGAGATTTGCGTTTGAACCATAAACGATGATAAACACCTGCATAAATATCGAATCCGAACATTCTCACAAAACTTTCTATATAATTAAACAAAATCGTATAGCCAATGTCGAGAGTAGCATTCAAAGCATCGGATTTTATACGTGGGCGGCGTACCGTCCAGTTGTTATTCTGAAAGTATGCGGCAAAAAAGGATTTGGAAACTATTCCTTCAAGCCCCATAAGTCGGTCATAATCCAAAATGGCATCAATCGCATCTAACGCACGAGTACATCGGAATTTGGCAATCGTTGTAAGTTCGTCGCTCATACGGGTATTTTTCAACAGTGTCAATTGATTGGCTATCTTGTTGGCAACAAGTATCTTTGCAATAGATATATCATTCTTGCTCATTTCATACTGTTTACGACGTAGCAGATAATTGGCTTCCGCTGCGTCTGCCCAAAAGAAAACCGGACGAAGACTCGGTTTCATAACAACCAGTGCAATATTGAATTTCTTACATTTTTCTATCAACGGAGTAGTAACCGAGATATGCCCTATAACGAACAATGCCAATATTTTTTGAAACGGAAGTTTGGTCAGAGTTTTGCTACCAATGTCATTTACTTCTTCAAGAAGCAACTCTCCGTTGCTTACCCGTAAATTACGTTTTTCTAAGCAATTTACGACAAAAATCGTTCTGTATTCTATATCTTTATGTGTAAACATTGTCGGATTGTGTTTTGTCGCACAGACTACAATAGATGCAGTGAGCACATTTATTAGGGTTTACAGTAATAGATTCGTTCGGATTGAACTGCCTGAATTGCCTTATTAAATCACATAATTCACTTTTATTGTGATTATTAGGAATATCGACAGGTATCATTCTGTTGGTGGAAATTTCATAGAAAGATATGCGCTCGACCTCATAACCCATTTCGCATAAACAAAAGTATTGAGCCCACAGTTGATAAATCTGTCCGCGGAATATCTGTTTCAGTTGATATTTGCGTTCTATCAGCCATCGTTCCGTAAGGCGATATATATCTATTTTTCCCATAACACCCAATTCTTCGGACGAAACCGGCAAAGAGAGCAGGTCGCTCTTTTTGGTACTCGATGTTTTACCGTCGATACCCTTATGAGCCGCCTGTCCCTTTGTTTGAGGCACTGCGTGATATATATCCTCGTCCGTCTCAGCATATACATTGTGTAGATAGATGGAATACGGACAGAAAATAAAATCATTAAGCGTCGATATAAGAATGAGGTCTTCCAATTTAATCTTCCAAATAAGGTTTTGTTTGTGCAAATTTCAGCCACTCTTTGTTGCTTATGGCAAGACTGATCTTCGCAGAATCATTTTCTTCCTGTTTCATCTTTCTTATTGCCAACAATCCTTTTCGGGCAATATTATACGCTCCGTTGGCATCGGCATTCATAGGCAAGACGGCGTTTCCTTTCAACTCTGCCTGCTTCCGACTGTCGAAGAAGCATCCGGTGTCATCGGCAACAGGCGATACAAGATAATCAATATCAGAAGAAGGCATACTGTTACGCATCTGCAAAGTCAACCTGAGCAGTCGCAACAATTCTTCAAAAAACTCTTTTTTGTTCTGAATATTTATTTGTAAGGGGGTAAATACCAAAAGTACAAAGCACATATACAACAACTATCTAAATAATAGTTACTTACTGAGAAAACAAAAAAATACGAAAAGTACAATAGCTTGTATTTAGCTTTAATTCAGGTTGGATTTTTTGAGTGATGTGAGCGGATAGGTTTAACTGCTGTACTCTGACGCCTAAAAACAGCCATACAATAGCCCCAAAAACGCCCACTAATGCGACTAAATAGCTAAATATATAGTACCTACAAACACCGCCGAAAAGCCTCTAAAAAGCCCCCGAAAAGGAGGCTTTTTTTTATGTGCTTAAGCGGTGCTTAAAACCTCAATTTTGGCAATGGAATGCGGAATGGGGTGTAGAATGGGGTGCGTTTTTTTGCGATTTTTGTAGCAGTATAATAAACCTATATAACCCCCAAAACGTTATTATGTACCCCTATTTGACATTATTTGTCTGTTTTTATATGCTTGATTATCTGGATACTTGCTCTTATTGTTTTCCCATTAAAAGGGGGGAAGTTAACGAGATGTTTTATTTTTGCTGAATGAGGATTTTACAAGCACCTTCAAAACTGTCCATATTGTTATTTTAAAAGTCACGTTTGGTTTTGTGTTTGACACTGATAGGTCTGGAACGTATGGTTTTGTGTCCTTATATTTTATAGCAATGTTTGGAATAGACAATACATTATATTTTCTGTAAAAAATGTAGAACGGAGTCTCATCAATATTTTTTATTAATTCATCTAAACGACTATTGGTCTCATATAGATGTTCCTCTTTCCCCCCATTTAATAAAAAATCCCAATCAGAGAGTTTAGCATCAAATTTTGAGCGAATTTTTCTAAACTCAACTAATATAGGATAAAACCAAGTCATATAATCTGCAATAGCCTTGTTGATAGAATCTTCTTTAAATGGGGCGTCTAAGGTTTGGTTAGGCTCCCAAATATCAGCTTCGAAACGATATGCTTGATGCTGCAATATATTGATATAACTTAAAGCGTTGTAGTATTTACATGCTTCCATTTCTTTGAGTTTTCTAAAAATTATAGACCTCTCCTTGTTGACAGTTGATAAGCGGGAGAAATAATCAATTTTATTATTACATTCTGCCTCAATGAAATCTAATAAACCTAATGCTTGCTTGTATAGCCCTTCTCTTTTTAGGCTTTTTAGTTGCTCTAAGTAATAGTTTATCTTGTTTATATTGTTTTCGGGTAATTTGTTTGGCAAATTTTGTTCGTACTCGGTACTCTCTTGACGTTTCAATACCTTTAAAACAACTAAAATAAAGTAGGCAGGAGCAATTAGGCATACGGCTAACCCTACCCATGCCATACTATCTCCTTTTATTGCTTGGGATATACAAATAAATATACCTATAAAGCTAAATATCAAGACTATAAAGAGCTTCATTGACTTAGACCTTTAATGATTAATATTAGACTGTCCATCTGCTCCTGTTGCTTTTTTATTATCTCTATTAATTCCGCGGATGATTCATTTGTATAGCTTCCTGGACTATTTACATTAGAACCTATTACTCTACTATTATTGAAACTCTCTATTTTTAGAGCTGATTCTGCTTTCCTTACCATATCTCCTTTGCCCGTAAGCAACCATTCTGGCGAAATTTCGGGATATATTCCCAATATTTTCTCGCACTTATCTGTACCAATAGCCCTGTTTTTATCTAAGAACCCGTTTGACAGTCCTGTTTTTTTTAAAAATTCGTACTTACTAATTCCCTTAAAATCAATAAATTGTAAAATTCTTTCGATTGAAGTCATATTTTTTATGCGAAAATATTTGCGTATTAGAAAATATTGGCGTACTTTTGCAGTGTGATTGTGGAAATCAACAATGCGGACAAAGTTAGTAAAAAAATAGAATATAAATTTTATCAACAAAAAAAATGGAGGATAAAAAATGAGCTACATCATTCCGAACAAATTCGTAAAAAAATGCTGGGTCTTTTTTGAACCGATAGGCGGCGTAAGCGATACTCGCGACAAAAAAACGTTGGAGAGGCATTTAGGGAGAGAAGTAAATGTTTTTTTATATAGTAATTGTCCCTTTTGGGCTTATTTCCCCGAAAAAAACAGGGGCAGAATAAAAAGTGTTAAAGGTTTAAAAAGGGCATACAATGTGATATTTATCACAGATGTTCAGTTTGGACGCATAAAAATAGACCATTTAAATAAGGAAGTATCAATACCTTATACTCGTAAGCAGATAGAAAAAAGTTTTACCGTCGGCGGTAGTGTGTATGCTGAACTGTGTGATATGGTAAATGAAAAACAATAATATAATGAAGGCAATAATAGATAAGAAACAAAATGTTACAATGCTCAGGCACGGATGGCAAGCCAAGGCGGCGAGGGATATGAAAGTACACCCCAACACAATATATAATATACTGAAGGAAGGAGAACGTCATCCGCTTTATGCTCAGTTGATGCACGTTGCTAAGAGATATTACAGGTAATATTTAAACGAGGTTTAAACACTATGTTCGACGTGTATAAGAATATTTTAGTAGTTGAGAGCTCTGCGTTGGGAAACAATGAGCTCCGCTACCTGCGTCGCACGGGACAAATTAATATAGTGCGGCGGGGGTGTCGTAACACGACAGCATTAATATCGTACGACAGCCTACCTACACATATACAGGAGCGAATAAAGAAGGAGACGGGAGTAAAAGACCCGTACAAGGAGGTTTACCAGAAGGAGCGTAAGGCATTACTCGAACGGTATATCGAGCATAATGCCGCCACAAGCGACTGGTTCGAGGACTACCGGCTGCCAAACGGCAAGCACCTGCCCTCAGAACGCCAAACAGAATACTACAACAACGCCATCGTGCTGGAAGCAATAGATAAGATGCTCATAGACAAGAAGGCTATCAGAGCAAGCAAAGGCACATCGCTCAAAGTAAATTGGAAAGAGCTATCCGAAGGTGTGGCAATGCTCGACCGGGAGAAATACCCTCATACACTACCATTTAATGAGAGGAGACTACAAGACGCTCTGTATTACTATGTCGGTAAGAAAACTGACCGCTACGGTCGGACAGGCAATGATAGTCTTATCAGTAAGAAGTATATGAATATGAACCGTGCGAAGATAGATGACGAGGTAAAGCGGAGCGTACTAATGGAGCTGCTCTCAGACCCTCGCAATTTCGACAACGAACAGATAGCACGCCGCTACAATCTCCTTGCACAAGAGGCGGGCTGGAAAGCCATCACCGCGTCGGCTTGCCGAGTATGGCGAGACAAGCTATCGGTAGAGGTATATTCCGGTCGGCGTGGGGCGACTGCGTTCTACAACACGAAGTCGATGCAGATAAAACGGTCTGCACCTACGCAACCTCTCTACTATTGGACACTCGACGGCTGGGACGTAGAGCTGATGTACCAAAAGACCGACTTGGAGAAAGGAAAAAGAGTTACCTCGTATCACAACCGCCCGACAGTGGTGGTGATACTCGACGCCTGCCTGAAGTACCCGATAGGCTACGCCGTCGGAACACACGAATCGGCATCGCTTATAAAGTCAGCTATGCGAGATGCACTGAAACACACGGCAGAGTTATTTGGTAAGATGTACCGTCCGCATCAGATACAGTCGGACAACTACGGGCGTGGTGCCTTGACGCCAATGTATAAGGCTACCTGCACGTATTATACGCCCGCAAAGGTAGGCAATGCTAAATCTAAGATAATAGAGCCGTATTTTGCCTCCATAAACAAAACATACTGCAAGTCGCAGCCAAACTGGTCGGGCTTCGGTATTACTTCGAATAAAGACAATCAGCCTAACGTAGAATTTCTGCAAAAATACAAGAAAAACTTCCCCGACTATGCCGGCGTATGCCGCCAGATAGAAGCTTTCATAGAGGCAGAAAGGACAAGATTAAAACAACAGATGCTCGAACTATGGGCAGCCATGCCCGACGACAAAAAAGTGGAGATGTCGTTCGAAAAATACCTGCTGCATTACGGCGAGAGCAACGGTTGTACGCAACGCCTTACGGGTAGCGGGCTGAATATCACCATCGGCGGACAGAAGGTAGTATACGACTGCTTCGACATCGACTTCCGCAGGCATGGCAACGAGGATTGGAATGTCTTCTACGACCGCGAAGATATGTCGAAAGCCCTCGCCATAAGTGCCGACGGAACACTCCGCTATATGCTCGAGGAAAAGTATGTACAACCAATGGCGTTGATGGATAGACAGCCGGGCGATGCCGAGCAGCTTGAGCGAGTAAGAGAGTACAACAAGACGCTGACGGACTACGTGATAGACGTTCGGGCAAAAGCAGCCGAAACACTCAGAGAGGCATCTATTGAGAACCCCAGAATATCGGATACTCTCTCGAAACTACTGATAACAGACAGCAACGGACAACACAAGAACATAAAGAGCCGCCTACGGCTGATGGAAGCTACCGCCGAAGTGGTGGAAGATACAGCATCGGAGCGTAAGGAGTGGCTGAGAAGCAAGGTCGATTTGTCGGAATATATTTAAACAGCAAAAACACCCACTTAAACAGGGTTTAAACAGATATTTAAACACATAAAAAAACATACAAAATGACAGAAAAGCAAAAGAAACAGGTAGTAAGTGCACTGGAGCAGTATATGCAGGAGCACGGCTTGTCGCAGAACGAAGTAGCCAAGCGCACAGGCGTAAACGTTGCTTACATAGTGGCGATGCGTAAAGGCGATTACTCTGTAACAGCCAAGGGCAAAGAGGTAGAGATAGCCGACAAGCACTTCGAAAAGATAGCCGAATTTATCGGCTTGGAGGTAAAACAAACATTTTGGAAGGTGCAGCCGACCGAGCAGCTTGTGGAGATACTAAGCATCTTGGAAGACGCCCGCGAATATGGCTACACGAGCACGATAGTTGGCGACACCGGTTGCGGTAAAACGCATGCAATTGAGCTATTCAGGCAGAAGTTCCCTGTGGATACATTCGTGGTTACCGTGAGCCAACTCGACAAGATAGGCGACATCTTGGACAAGATACTCGACGCTATGAAGCTGCCCGAAGCGAAAGGCAATGCCAAGAAAATGAAGACCATCATCGGTAAACTGATAGACCTTAAAAGAGACGGCAGGAAGCCGACACTGATACTCGACGAGTGCGAGTATATGAAGCAGCCGGCACTGTGTGCCATTAAGGAGTTCTACGACGGTCTGCACAGAGCTTGTGCAATAGTGATGGTCGGACACCATCAGCTTATCAACAACATAGAACGCCTGAGGCGTAAGAGCAAGGACGGTATACCGCAACTGTACCGCCGTATCAAGTTCGGAATACGCACGCTTGCACCGATAGACCGCAGTTATACGCTATTCCTTAGCAATATCGAGGATAAGGCTTTGAGAAAATTTCTGCAAAGAGAGTGCGATAACTACGGCGAGCTACACGACGTACTGGTGCCGGCACAACGCGAGGCGGAACGTACAGGAGAGCCGCTAACAGAGGATTTGGTAAAGAAAATCTTTAACATCAGATAAATGAAACGAGCCATTACCATACAGAACCTGCTCGACAGCAAAATACCGACGCTCGACTTAGACGGTGAGTGGTATGACGCCTTTGGCAGCCCGCAAAGCACAGGTTTATGGCTTATCTACGCTGCATCGGGGCACGGTAAGACTACCTTCATGATGGAGCTTATAAAGAAACTCTCCGAGAGCGGAAAAGTACTATACGAGAGCTACGAGGAGGGCTTGAGCGAGAACTTGAAGCAGACTGTAAAACGTACAGGACTGTCGCAGATACGCAATAAGGTGCAGATAGCCGTCGATAGTGCCGAAGACCTGCGGCGTAGGCTTCAGAGGAGCCGTAACATACGCTACGTAATAATAGACAGCCTCGATATGAGCGACTTTGCGACGGTAAAGCAGGTGAATGCACTCGTAGAGAAGCATCCGAGCAAACTGTTTGTATTGACAGCGTGGGCGGTGGGTAAGCAGCCGGCAAAGAAGCTAAGCAATAGCGTTCTGTTTATGGCGAATCAAAAGATATATGTAGAAGGCTTTCGTGCTTATTCGAAGGGGAGAAGTATGGGTAAAAAAGGATACTACACCATCTGGGAGCAGGGAGCTGAGGAATATTGGAAATTCAAATAACGCAACAAAAAACATACAAATCAATATGACAACCAAAACAACAAAAATTTTTGATCACGCGAGGCTGCACAAGCAGCTAATCAAGAAGTTCCACGTATTGCTGGGACAACAAGGTCTCGGGCAAGAGGCAAAGGAGGGAATCCTTGCCGGCTATGGCGTGGAGCACACGAACGAACTAACTCTACAGCAGCTACAACAGGTATGTAGTTCGCTCGAAGGTAATAGGCGTATGGACGCTAAGACAGACGACAAGCGTGCCGATATGGACAAGTGGCGTAAGAGAGCGATAGCGGCAGCTTTTGGGCTTGCCTCTGAGCTTGGCTACGCTATCACGCTGGACGGAGCAAAAGCGATGATACTGCGTGCCACAGGCAACGAATATACCTCCTTTAACAAGATACCGCAAACACGTCTGCAAGCCATATATTACGGCTTCCGGCGTAACGTGAAGGACATGAGCTCGACTGTTCGGCTTGCCGAAGAAATGTTGATAGAGATAAATAGAAAGAATACTCATAATTAATTTCATAACGTGGCGAGTAGTGCCGTGGCAGCGGCACGAAAGCCTTTTTAATCAACAGAAAAAGATATGTATTTTGTAACAGATATAAAGACGTGGAAACCTGCAAACAAGAAGTGTGCAGAGATGCAGGAGTATATTGCTCGGTTTGAGCACCATCTGATAAAAGACGAATGTAGCCTTGACTCTATGATAATAGACCTGAAAAACAAGGCGGAGGAGCTTGACAACAAGTATCCGAGAACCGCAAAGCTACATGCGGAAGGTCGACTGTATGGTCAGGGTAACACTATGTGTTGTAGAACGGATAATTCATTAGAAACGAATGTTTTTATTCTTTATTGGAAAAAAGTAAGAGGCATTTATGAGTTTGCCGAAGAGGTTGTAAAACAAAATAAAATCAAATAGGTATGTATAGATTAGTGTATTTATCGGGACAGATAACGGGCTTACACCCGGAGGAGGCGGCAAAGCGTTTTGCGGCTGCAGAATATGAGTTCGATTGGGACACGTGCACAGTAATCAATCCCATACGTCTGGTAACAATGCTTGAGCGGCAGGCTGGCAGACGTTTGTCGGAAGCAGAGATATTAATAAGGGAACTTGAAATCGTGGCTCTGTGCGACGAGATTGCGATGCTGCCCGGCTGGGAGAAGTCGGAAGGTGCTACGGCAGAACACGCCATCGCCAGGAAGGCAGGGATAAAGATAACGTATTTATAGGTTAGTAGTTATTATGAAGCATCTTTGGACGCAATCGGAAATAGATTACTTAAAGCGGCACTACAGCGATACGCCGATGAGCGACATGATAAAACACCTTAGTGTCAGCAAAAACGCTATACATAGCAGGGCTCATATCTTGGGACTACGTAAATCTCAGGAGTTTATCGCTGCTACAGCTCAAGCAACCGCTCGCCCGAACTCCGGCCGCTTTCAGAAAGGGAATATTCCGAGCAACAAGGGTAAACGACAGAGCGAATATATGACCGCCGATGCGATAGAGCGGACAAAGGCTACACGGTTTCAGAAGGGGTATATACCTCACAATACTAAACATGTAGGACACGAGAGAATTTGCAATAAAGACGGCTATGTTTATATTAAGATAGAAGGGAGTAGGAAGATGGTGCTGAAGCACCGCTTTGTATGGGAGAGCCACTACGGCGCGATACCTAAGGGTTACAACGTGCAGTTTAAGGACGGCAACCGCCAAAACTGCGACATAAGCAACCTCTATTTAATATCGAGACAAGAGCAGTTAACTACTCAAAACGGCATATATCGCTATCCGTCGGAGTTACAAAAAACAATACGAAATTTATCAACACTAAAAAAAAGAATTAAAAAATATGAGCAAACAAACAGGAATTGATGCGTTAAACGCACATTTGTTCGAAGCGATCGAGGGACTTAAAAACAACCGCGACCCGCGTGCCGACGAGCACGAACGTATGGACATAGATACGGCAAAAGCCATTGCAGATATAGCAAGGGTAGTCATTGACGGCTACAAGGTAAAAGCCAATGTATTACAGATGTATAGCAGGGCAGACAGCCCAAACGACTTCAAAAGGGCTGCTGTGTCTGCCGGATTTGTGCAGGAGAAAGAGCTACCTGAATGATGTAAATATTACCATACATAAAAAATAAGCGATATGGAGCAGTATTATTTAAGCAGCGTTTCGACGTACAAAGCTTTTTTTGAAAAATATAAGCAAATAGAGGGGTATCTGCATAGCTTGACACACAATGTTATTGTCGGCAAAATTGATGATTTTGCGGAAACTTTGCAAGAGATAATCGACGAGATGAGCAAGGAGTGCCAAGTATCTGACGGCGATAAGATGGAGGTAAAAGTTGCAACACAATTAAAACAGCTAAGCATTATCGCCCGAAATAATAAGAAATTTTATGACGTGGCGACAATAAGCTATCGTAAGGTGACAGAGGTATTCAATGTAAAAGAGGAGAGACTTTTTTGGGAGAAATCAAACGATAACTAAGCAAGTTTTTGAGTGAAATAAGCAAGGTGATATAAGTTATTGATATAAACAGATAAAAGAACAAAAATATAACATAAAAGGAGAAATAAGCAATATGGAAGAAATCAGATTGACAGCGAGCGAAGCCGAAGAGTTTCGTCAGTACAAGGAGGCAAAGGAAAAAGACCGCCTCAAAAAAGAGAACAGAGACGCATACAAGCAGCTTGTGGACGAAGCGGTGAGGGAGGTGTTCCCGACGCTTCAGGAGGTAAGCAAAAGCTTGGCGAGGAGCAAACAAAGCGTATACGAACGCTTTGCCGACGCTCTGAAACTGAAGGAAGAGATATTCAACACTAAGCCCGACCAGCGAAGTAATACTTTCAGTACTTCCGACGGCATGTACAGAATCACACTGGGTAAACACCAAACCGACGACTACGACGATACGGTCAATGAAGGTATCGCCAAAGTAAAAGAGGTGATATCGTCGTTTGCCAACGACGACAACAGCCGGCTGTTGGTAAATGCAATAATGAAGCTCCTGAGCCGTGATGCAATGGGCAACCTCAAAGCGAGCCGAGTGATGCAGTTGCGTAAGCTCGCCACCGAAAGCGGCAACGCCGAACTGATAGATGGTGTCGAAATCATCGAAAAGGCGTACCGCCCACAAGTGAGCAAAACGTTCGTTCGTGCAGAGTATAAAGACGACAATGGCAAATGGGTCTGCGTACCGCTCGGTATGACAGAAGCGTGAAATCATCATAAAACAAAGGAGTTACAATGAAAAAGGACAAGAGAATATTTAATGGCAACGAGGCTATTGCGGTGGCACAAACAAAATATGAAAAAAACTTGGCCGCCTGTGCTATCAGGGCATTGTTCCCCGATGGTGTTGTTTTGGACAAAAAGAAAATAACGTCGGACTCTAACGGCCAAAATGGGTGCCGTGGGTACACTTTTACTTTAAAGTATGATGGAAAAGTGCTGTTTAGAAGAGAATATGACGGAGAATTCTCGTTTAGGTACGAGTCTCCCGCCTTTGGCGATGTTTTGGATTAGATTGTTGTGAATTGCTCTCAAAAATTTGTATGTTTTGTTTATAGCGGAGGAGAGACAGGCATCTCCTGCCTCTCCTTTTTGAAAAAGAGAAAAGAAAATGAATGATAACGTCAAAAGAAGGTCGGAGATAGTGCGGCAGCTTGTAGCAGACAACTACG